>OGHI01000259.1_pt1 | contig 44707 bp, 30 predicted proteins | sample 1571501 | NCBI WGS metagenome assembly OGHI01 (sample SAMEA2581962, study PRJEB24529) | metagenome | biome: Human gut stool | place: China | collected 2011
ATGATAGAAACATTCTTCAACGGGCTACCTTTCTCGTCGGTAACAATAGAAACTACTTCCACCAAAGGCTTCTTCGCCGACTTTCTCTTTGATTTATTTTGTGCGAAAGTCAGGCTAGAGCCAACGATAAGGACAAATATGAGCCCTATCAGTCTTATATATCTAATCTTGTTTCTCATATACTTTTCTTTATTTATAGGTATCACCATCCGGGGTTCTGTTGAAGATTATCCAAAGCCGCCACTTCATCCATCGGCAGCGGATACCAATAATTACGCTTGTTAAACGTCCGCACGGCTGTCCTCACCGGAACATACTCGTAAGTAAAGTCGGTCAACTTATAAGTGCAGGCTTTTTCCACTTTCAACTGGTCGGCCGTATAAGAATGATTGATCGGAGTTGCTTTGACACCCATGATCGGATATTCACCCTTAAACAGTTCTTCAGCAATCATCCAACGACGGATATCATACCAGCGATGTCCTTCGAACATCAATTCCACACCACGTTCCCGCCGATAAGCTTCTCTAAAGTCAACTCCATCCGGCAATTCACCGATTCCGGCTCTTACGCGGATTTTATTCAAAGCCTGACGGGCCGACATCGTACAACCCGTAACGACTGCATCCGGATCACCTGTCGCTTCGTATGAAGCCTCTGCCATATCCAGATAAACTTGCGAAACACGAATGTACACAGCCACCAAACGATATAATTGGAAACCAGCTTCGCCAAACAAAGGCACACTTGCTTCCGGCCAAATGAACTTCTTACACATATATCCGGTCTGTTGAGAGCCTCTCGTAAACTGATTGGTAGAAATGAAGTTCTCGGAGTAACCGCCCGAATAAGTAGTCAGATAATAGGGAACACCCTGTAAATTCTTCCCCCATTGCTCACCGGGCACGAGGATATTATTCGTGAAGCGAGGGTCTCTATCCGAATAAGGATTGGTAGTCTTTACCGCATCATAACCGGAACGCGGATCAGTAATCGGATAGTAGTTGCCGTCGGCTCCCTTACGTTCGTACATATCTACCGCATTTTGTGTCGGAGCATTATAAGGAGTACCTTCGGCACCGGTTTTATTATCGTATGGTTGTGTCAGCCACTGCGCTCTGACGAAAGCAGACCAGTTGCCATGATGCCAACGCAGGAACCATAAGTATTCCGGCTGTGCGTACTGATTGGAATTAGGCATTAACTGAATACTACGATATTCATCGTGATTCATCAAGCGATAATATTCGTGACTTTCAATAGCATTGATCGCCTTTTGCGCACTACGGGCAGCTTCAGCAGCCATCTCTTTTCCATATCCTTTGTTTTCAATAGAATTCAGGTCATTCTGCATCAAAGGGCTGGCAGCATACAGCTGTGTCATCGCTTTTAATGCCATGGCGCTTACTCTGTCAGGCCGTCCATGTTCCTCGTCAGGCCAGCTTATAGGTAAATATTCAATGGCTTTATCCAAGTCAGTCTGCATCCAAGCATTGGATTCCTGATAAGTTTTACGGGGAAAGTCAAAGTCGTCCGATGCTCCCCAAAGCTGGTCAAAGATGGGCATTCCGCCATATCGTTTGATAATCTCAAAATAGAAGTAGGCACGCAGGAAATGAGCCTGTCCCAACAGTTTTCTCCTTTGGTCGTCTGTGATGGATTTCACTTGATCTACTCCACTAATTACACGGTTCACGATACGAAGTCCGGTATAAGCACGAGAAATAGCACTTTTGAAATTCGCTCCATCACTTTTACTTCCGATTTCGAAACGTGTACTAGCATTCTCCAGCCAGTTACCTGCATTGACAAACTTCGACGGATCATTATCGCGGACGGATGCATATTCATCCGACAAATTGCCTACCGTTACATATGTATTCGAATAAGAGTTGATACCATGTGTAAAGATTAATATATCACCATTTTGAAAGATACGGTCCATGAACCCTAACAAACTGCTATAATCTTTATAAACATCATCTTCGGAAAGTCCGTCATCGGGAGAGCGGTCCAGATAGTCCTCACAGCTTCCTACAAACAGACCCAACAGAATGATCCATATCCAATTCAACTTATGTCTTCTCATATCAGTAAATTTAAAGTGTCTCATAATCCTAATCTAAAACCAATGTTATAACGTCTCACCATCGGATAAACATTCTGTCCCGAATGTTCGGGGTCACGACGGGAATCTCCTTTTGAGAACGTCAGCAAATTGCTGCCGTTGACATATACTTGCAGTTTTGTCAGACGTAAAGGCTGCAACCAACGTTTCGGAATCTGATAATTCACTTCCAGGTTCTTCAAACGAAGATAAGCATGGTTGGTATATGTGTATGTACTGGCCACCGAATTATAACTTCTCTGCACATGAATACTGGGGCGAACCGGACCGCTTTGAATCGGAGCATCGGCTGTCCATGTATTCAATGTATTCGGTTGAGCCTTGATATTACCTTCCGGGAAGTCCCATAAATAGGAAGGAATCGCTTCTTTATAAACATCCATAGCACTGTACCACAACATATTAAATCCGATTCCTTTGTAAGAACCTCCTAATGTAAATCCGAGGGTAGTGGTCGGATAGTTCAGGTTTTTCATTGGAACCATATCCTTAGCATCAATCATACCGTCTCCATTATAATCGATGTAGTACAAGTCTCCCGGAATCAGCGTGTTATGTGTACCATTGGCAATAGTGGACTGCGCCGAGTTATAAATATCATCCAATGACTGGAAGTTTCCTGTTGCCAGGTATTTGTTCACATATCCGATTGACTTTCCGGCTTTTTTCAAATATTCGCTCTGATTCTTCGGGTCATCAATAAAGACAACACGGTTCTCACTGGTTGCAAAATTAAACTTCGCGTAATAATTAAACTTTCCGATACGGTCGTTCCAAGTGACATCCAACTCAAGACCGTGATTTTTAGTCTTACCCAAGTTTACTTGTGGGAAAGCAATACCGCTATCAGCCCATGACGGAATCGTATTACGTGTCATCAGAATGTTATTACGCTTTTCATCGAACAAGTCCACAGTAAAGTTTAGTTTACCCCACAAACCTATTTCGATACCGATATTCTGCTTAATAGATTCTTCCCAGGTAGCATCGGGGTCGGCCAGTTTCCCTTCTTTGTACAAAGGTCCCCAGTTACTGGTCTGATATTTACCAAACTGCGCATTGTCGGAGAGTTGCTCAAACTTCTGGATATAGTTGAAACGGGTAGCACCTTTATCATTACCAACTACCCCATACGAATAACGTACTTTCAAGTTCGTCAGTATTCCTTTAGTCCATTTCTTCACCCATGGCTCTTCACTGATACGCCAACCAATAGAGGCAGAGGGGAAGAATCCGAAACGGTGTCCCGGAGCAAACTTCTCCGAACCAGTATAAGCACCGTTAAATTCGGCAAGATAACGCTCTTTAAAATTGTAAGTGACACGACCTACCCAATCTTCTTCGTAAGCCGGGAAGTTCATCACATTCTGATTGGTCGATTCGTTCATCTTACGGTTAAATACAAATAAGGCACTTACATCGTGATCGCCAAACTGACGACTATAATTCAATGCTAATTCGTAATAAAGTTTACGTCCGTAAGCCTTGAATCCGTCATAAACACCACCGACAGGCAAATCTCCGGGAGCATTTTCATCCGGATAGCGTTTCTCGGTATAATTATAAGTAATTGTTCCGTCAGCATTATAAATAGGATTCGTGTAATCATACACACGATTAATACGAATATGTGTACGTTGGGCAACCAAATCGTCTTTACCTAAAATCTTACCCGGCATGATCTGGGTAGTCCATGAAGAAGAAGTAGTGTAAGACAATGATGCTTTCAATGACAGTCCCTTTGTAATAAAGTCCAGCTTCTGATTCAAGATTACATCGTAGAAACCTTGATGTTGCTTAATATTACGACTACCTCCTTCGTTCATCAGACAGGCTATATTTTGATCGGAGCTTAACCCGTCTCCCCATATTCCATTACTATATTTAATCGGAAATTCATTACTTGGAGCCGTAAAGAACGTTTTAAAAAAACGTTCATCCGGAGAATCGACATTCTCATAATAAGACGGTTGGTTCTGATAACCCATCTTACCGGCCACATTAAATGACAATTTGGTGGTACTTGTTATATTGAAGTCGAAATTACTACGCCAGTTATAACGACGGTAAGAGAAGGAAGGATCGAAATCCTCTTGTTTGGTAGTATTAAAAATATCCCCGTCATGCAAATAACCCAAAGATACGAAATAACTCATTTTCTTCGTACCACCACGTACATTAAGATTATAAGCTTGTTCATAACCTACATTCTTTACCAGTTCTTTCCACCAGTCCACTTCGGGAAAGACATCGTTATACGGACCGTAATTTCCGGTAGCATACGCATTTTCCCATGCAGTAATGGTAGATTCGGGAACCATTGCTCCCCAGTTACCATCATTAGCCTGGGCTCTGTTATATTGTTTCATAGAGGTCACATAGTCAGACCATTCAGGAGCAGCAGAAGGTTGTTTAAAACCGAAGTTAGCTGTAAATGATATTTCCGGTTTCTGTTCGAGTCCGCGTTTGGTTGTCAGCAAGATAACGCCGTTCGCACCTTTCACACCGTAAACCGCAGTTGCCGAAGCGTCTTTCAGTACGGAAATAGATTCAATTTCGTTCACATCGACATCGTTGAAGTCACGTTCGATACCGTCCACCAATACTAACGGAGCAGCTTCTCCCCAAGTGGACTTACCACGAATCAACAAAGAAGCTTTATCGGCTCCCGGCTTTGAAGTGGAATTGATGGCAACCACACCGGGCATCTGGCCTTGCAAAGCTTCGGAAACGGAGTTCACGCTACCTATCTTTAATAAATCATCTCCTTTTGCAGTAGCAATGGAACCGACACTGGACACCTTTTTCTGTACACCGTATCCAACCACTACCACTTCTTCCAGGGTCTCCGTATCTTCTCCTAAAGAGATTACGCCTAAAGTCGTTTTATTCTTTAAATCCAGTTCCAGAGTTTTATAACCCACATAAGAAATGACAAGTATGTCTCCTTTTGATGCCTTCACAGTAAAATTACCGTCAAAATCAGTAATCGTACCGCTTCCCGTACCTTTCACGCGAACACTGACGCCAATCATCGGTTCACCGGATACTGCATCCTTCACTTGTCCCTTCCAATAGTCTTGTTGTGCCTGCACGTCCAGCGCACAAAACAAAAAGCAACAAAGACATAAGAAAGAAAAATAAAGTCTGTCTCTTTTCATAAACATTATTTTTAACTGTTAACAAATTCTTTATCTCAAGACACAAATTAAGCGGGAAAATCTTCAAATGAAAGGGAAGAATCTCCTTAAAACCCGTACAAATGTGCAAAATAGATTTCTCTACTACATTTCTGAACAAATCATTTCCACATTGGCTTTATGACGTGCTCTTTGTCTACGGTGATGTTGTATATGCCATCGTTTCCTTTCTTCAGGATGAGCGGAACAATACGTGTTTTACGAGGAGACACGGTGGAATCCGAACGATGAACGTGGTAAACATAGTAATATTTTCCATCCAGCCCTTTAAATACATCTCCATGTCCTGATCCGTTTTCTCCTACGAGGCTGCGATGAATGATCGGACTGTTCGGGTGCTTCTTCCACGGACCGAAAGGGGAAGAAGCAGTAGCATAGCCTACCGAATAGTCGATATTCATAAAATGATTGGCAGAATAGAAAAGATAATATACCCCGTCCCACTTCATAACAGTCGGCCCTTCCATCACCGGTGCAGACTTATAGTTCGGAGTCTTTTCCCAAGGCTCCGTACAGTCCATACATTGTTTCAATGTTTCCGGTTTGATACTTCCTTTCTTTATGTCAAACTCGGCTACCCAAAGATAATTGCCTTTATTAAAGCGGACATGATACAGGTAGTATTTTCCATCATCATCCTTAAATAGGAAAGAGTCTATATTCTTAGCGGAAGCGTCTACCGGCTTGACTTCCTTCTGACGAAAAGGTCCGAATACCGATTTTGAGGAAGCAATTACTGTTTGCTCATTAGCGGTATAAGTGAAATAATAAGTTCTTTTATCCTTAAAGTATTGAGGTGCCCAGAAGCCTTTTTCACCATACGTTTGATCTCCTTTCCGCAGAATCAGTTGTAGAGAAGTGCCATCAGGCACCGTCCAATGCTCCAGATCGGTCGATTCGAGGATAGCAAAGCCCTGCGGTTCCTGATTGCGTGTGCCGGTGAGGTAATACTTGCCGTTTTCCACAAAGATAGTGGGATCGGCATACATAATTTCTTTCCAATCATCAGCATACAATTGGAAGGCAGACATAAATGTCACTCCCAGAACAAGTGTTACTCGTGATAAGATTTTATTGAATGTATTCATCAGTCTGTATCTTATTAATTGTTATACCATTTTTATCAATTCAGCTCCCATGCCAGGCGAGGTTGCTCACCGTTAAGATTCCAGATAGAGGTATCCCAGTCGAGAGCACGAATAGCTTCCATCAGGTTATTGATGGTAGTCAAGCCGTTATAACGATCTACTGTAGTAATTGCTCCTACGTTTACACTGGCTTGATCAGGCAGTGCTGGATTGTTTGGGAACACACATTCCATAGCCGGGTTAGCGTAACAGGAATAAGCCACATTCTGACTGTACCGTCCACATACCCTACCCGATTTGGGTGCAGCTTGAGAGAATAAATATGTGTTCCATGCTACACAGTGATGAACAGTAATACCAGACCCTGTTGTGTTATTGGCGTTACCCATGATACCTCCCACCTGATTTTGTGCAGATACATCGCAGTCGCTCCAGCAATAGGATATGGCAGAAGTAGTAGAAGCACCGGAAATAGGTTGTACCCATCCGGCAATACCACCGCCCGGATTAGCCACAACCATAGGAACTGCTTTCATCACTCCATGAGAATAACAATGAGAAATGGTGCTTCCAAGCAACCGGCTGGCAATACCGCCGACGCACGACTGGGTAGTAATATCACCTACATGATAGCATTGCTCTATAGAAGCTCCTTCACGCACTTCACCGCAGATACCACCTGCCGACCACAATGCAGTAATCTTCGTTTCCGAACCACATTGATAAATCTTGCTATCTGCCCCGTGAAGTCGCCCACAGATGCCACCCGCTTGACCGTCATCCCATGCAGCATTGCCCGAAGTCAAACTGATAGTACCCGATACCCGAACATTCTCCACGATACCCGCACCGGAAACATTACCTGCCTGACCGGCGACAATACCCGTAAGTTTTTTATTGGCAGTGACTTGTGCATTTGTAAAAGTAACATTGGCACATCGTCCCGTCAACATACCGAAAAAACCTTGATAAGTAGACGAAGACGAAGTTATTTTCAGATTACTAATGGCGTGTCCACAACCATCAAAGTCCACCGGTTTGGCGGCAGTGGCTTCCACAGGAGTCCAATCCATGCCTTGCAGATCGATATCTGCACCCAGACGCACATAGGTAGTCTGCCCATCCTTGAGATATTCACCGAGCTTGGCCAAATCTTTGGCCGCAGTAATGATATACGGATTACCGATACCACCCTGCTTTTGTTGCAGATAGAAGGTCATAGTACTCTTCTCTTCGTTGACGGCTAGGTTATCGGACTTCAGTTTCAGACCAAGCACATATTTTTTGGTATTGTCCAGTGTAGTAAGATCGTGGAAACGCAGACCGACAGTGTGCAACACATCGTCACCCTTGAAATTGAGACTATTGACATCAAGGTCGTAGTTAGCCGCGGGCAATAGTGTGTATTCCTCGCCAAATGAGTGAGCATCAACTACTGTAAATTCCGCTTTCGCTTCCTTTTCACAATGGCTCTTTTCTACCATAATGGTATATTCATATTCCGGCTCATCCAGATACAACTCATACTTACCTGTTTGATAAAGTGACAAGGTTATATCCGAATAGGTAACTTCAGCCTTTTCCGGCTGTGTCAGGTCCATGACTTCTCCACATGAAATCAACGAAAACGCCATTAACGACAGGGCAATAGGAATATATCTTTTCATAATTCAATTCTTTTAATGATTAAAAAGCAGGAACAATCACACCCACATTGTCTCCTGACAACCAAACTTTATCTCCATCTATACGAACTACCTCCATCTCCATCCCTTCTTTAAGGAAAGAAACTCCTTGGAATGAGAATTCAGTCTTCATCTTTTGACCGACAGCCGTGGGCTTCCCGTCAAACTTCACATGAATGTATTTGCTTTGATCCGAATTTTGCAGGCGATAAGTCAACCGTTTAGGATTAATTGCAGCCTGAAGTTGTTCCTGCTCTGTAAAAGTACAAATTCCATCCAAACTATAAAACCCAACTTCGGTATATCCCGTTATATTCTTTTTATCAACCCCGTTTTCGGCATATTCCGTCTCCGCACAAGAGGCGAAAACCAACAAACATACCAACACTACATATATTACTTTCATAAGCGAATAAATTTAAGATAATTACTTTCTAATAGTTGTCGACAACATTTCTACCGATCCATCCTTATAAGTCACTTCAGCGGTAAGTATTTGTCCGTTCAGATTCTTATTCACTATATTGATTTCCTGTCCATCCAGCTTTACTTTATAAGATGAGACATCATCCGGCAAATTTAATAGTTGTACCAACATATATCCATCCACTTGTTGATATTTCAACAAAGGAAACTTTCCTGTTACAGACTTGGTCTTAACATCATCCTTCCACAACACGGCATCATCCGATTTCAGCAATGCTACATGATAAGTCGTTCCGGGAGCAAGATTTTCAACCAATGTATAGTCATTCTCCGAATCAAGCGATCGACGCACCACCTCTGTTCCCTCCTCATCTGTTACTGACAATATACCTGTTTTATCGGCTCCATTACCCCAACTTATGAACAATTCCCGTTGCCCTCCGACAAGACTGGAAACTGCCAATCCATCCCGGGCAGCAATAAAATCAGGATATAACAATGGATTGGGATTGTAGAATCCGTCTGCATCCAGTCCTAAATAACGGGAAAAATAAATTCCTCCAAGTTCCCACATTTCAGTCTTCGCATCGTAAACAGCTCTCGCTCCACCGGGAACCACACTAAAACGTCCGGTAATGGCATACGTATCATATTTCTTGAACACCTCATAAAAAGTTTTATACCAATTCTTCGGATACCAGGCATAACTCTCAAAAAGGCTCTTGAACTCGGTTGCACTGACCGGTGTACCGGCGTTAGCTTTTTCGGCTATCAGATTAAGGTATTCGTAAATTTTCATCCCGGCCGTATAACCATGCTTGGTTCCCCATTCTCCCAGTGCGTCGGCTACATGAGGATTTAAAGCACGTACCATAGAGAATTCCGTGCAAATCAGTTTCTTTGTTACACCATATTTATCGCGGATAATACGGAAATCATCTTCCGCCTGGTTGATTTTCAATGCGTGAACGTGTAAGTCGAGACCTACAACATTAGGATTGTTATTAACCACAGAGACTACCGCAGGTATCGTTTCGCTCTTCGGCAACTCGGAAACACGGTTCAATGCTCCGGCATAAATATCAAATGTCCAGCCATTAGCCTGTTTCCAAGTAGTCAGCCGATTGGCAAACTCATTCAGAAATGCCCGATAATCCTCACCGTCCGCATGACAGAGATCGGTATCTAATGCATTCTCCCATTCCGGTTCGTTACCCATGACAAGTATTTCAATATTCTTCGCCATATCATAGGTTTTCAGTAATACTTCTGTTGCCTGAAATATGTACTCCATCTCCTTAGTTCCTACTTTGGGAACCGTGTCAGTATATAATTCAAAAGGTATTTTCAGGCTCAATATAAATTTCACACGATCGCCCAAGGCTTTCTTGGCCTGAATAAATTTCAGTGTAGGAATATGTGTCCTGATGGCATTTTCTTTCACGCCAACAATCTTCCCGTTTTCATTTTGAAGAAACAGAGTGGGGATATTGACAAATCCTCTCACCCAAGTCACTTTCGACTGTTTCAACATCTCTATTTCCGTAATCGGGTAATCTATATTTTCATTATAGTTCGCCCCCAAATCCTGCGCCTTTGTTCCCATCGAACATAAGAACAGCAATACAAACATTAAAAAAGCTTTCATTTTCATATACATACTTCAAGGTTAATTGTCCGACATCGAACAGAACAAAGGTAGAGAAATAAACTCCGGTAGAATAGAACGATTGTTTTATCAACGGGATTTATGTTCAGAATAAACATTTGACCTTATTTTAATGGTTCTTCTTCTACTTCACTGCGATAATAACCGTCCACTTCAGCAAAGAAATTCTGCTTCAGGGAGTCCAGAAGTTCGGGCTGTTGTGCCGCCACATTCTGATGTTGAGTCCGGTCGGCTTTTACATTGAATAATCCGTATTCACCCAGATTACCTAATTCATTTCCGGTCAGATTTCGTTCGGAACCTTTATAAGGAGGCATCATAATCCAGTCGCCTGAACGATAAGCCATACGTCCCTGCGCTTCCAACACTACATCCTTGCGGGCAGTCTGCTCTTTTCCGAAGAAAGCATCCAGATAGTTCTGACTATCCAAACCTTCCGGTAAATCGGCATGTATCATCGAACCCAGAGAAGCGAGAATATCTACCTGGCAAACCAGTGCATCGGACACGACCGGCTGAATCTTTCCTTTCCAATAAACAAACAAAGGAATATGCGTACCACCGTCGAACAAACTATATTTACCTCCGCGCAGACCTCCTGCAGGAAGGTGATCGCCTGCCAGTTCGGGAGCGCCGTCTTTGTAACCGTCATTCAGAACCGGCCCGTTATCGCTGGAGAAGATAATCAGTGTCTTTTCCAACAATCCTTCTTTCTTCAAGTGGGCAAGCAGTTCGCCGACACACCAGTCTGCCTCAACGATGGCATCGCCACGAGGCCCCATCGTTGTTTTGCCCACAAATCGCTGGTGGGGAGCACGAGGTACGTGAGGTTCATGCAAGCCATAATACAGGAAGAAAGGAGCATTTTTGTGTTCAGTCACAAAGTTCTTTACCTTATCTACAAAATAGTCGGCCATATCCTCGTCTTTCCAACGGGCTTTCTGTCCGCCTTTCATATATCCGATACGGGGAATTCCGTTTACTATAGAGTTATTGTGTCCGTGTGCCCACTGCATTTTCAGCATCTCCGGATGAGAGATGGCAGTCGGTTCGCCTTCAAAATTATGTTCGTAACTCACTTCGATAGGGTCGGCCGGATCAAGTCCTACTACATCACCGTTTTCCACATAAACTGTCGGGACACGATCGTTGGTTGCTGCAATCAGGCAAGAGTAATCGAAACCGATTTCTTTGGCACCCGGTTTGACGGTTTCGTTCCAGTTGACATTGCCGTCTCCCATCCCCAAATGCCACTTTCCGATAGCTCCGGTCACATAACCGCATTGCTGCATCATCTTCGGCAAGGTAAACTGATTTTCATTAATGATAAGAGGAGCATTTCCCGGCAGGATTTTTGCATCCTTATTTTTCCACGGATACATTCCGGTCATCAAAGCATAACGGCTGGGAGTAGAAGTTGCCGAAGTGGCATATCCGTTCGTGAAACAAACCCCGCCATGAGCCAGACTGTCGATATTCGGAGTATGAATCGTAGTAGAGCCATAAGCGCTGACATCACCAAATCCCAGATCATCGGCAAGAATCACAATCACATTCGGCTTTTCTTCTACTGGCTGTGAGGTACAACCTACTAAAGACAACGTAGGAACTAGATAGATTATCTTTTTCATAATATTATGTAGTTAATAACGATGCAAATTTAGCCACCACTTATTTATTTATGTAGAACAAATGTTTAATAATGGGGAGAAATGTCCATCCTGCAACTATTCCAGAGAAATAAGGTATGAAAATGCGTGTGATGAATTAACTCGAAATGATAGCATAGGCCTGTCAATGTTCTACTTTTAATATCACGATATTTTATAACTGATTGTGTATTAGATATTATATCAAACCAATTAAGGCTTACGCAACAAAATTGCAACAAAAATATCATAAAATGTTGCGCGTGCATTTGAGGTGTATCTCTTGCCAGTTGAAATCAAACTCTGAGAGTATGATATGTTAATTCACTATTTTTAACCTATGCCGTTTATCCGGCATTTGAAGAAGCTGACTTGCCGCTCTCACGGGCGAAAATTATCTGGCAGCACTGGCAGATAAATATGTGGCAAAGTTACAAATTTCCTGTCAGATTAGTCCCCTTTACTATGAACAATATATTGCAAAAATTATCCGGCATCCTTGCCAGATAATCATCTGACAGAAAAAGCCGAAAATGCGCACATTGGAAGAATAAAACAGACTGGCTATGTTACCGCAGCATATCTCAAAACAGACTGTTAAACAGATAATTGCGTGTTTGTTTGCAGATTCTTTTCGCATTAACTTTGCACTGACAAATCGAATCGGCAGCAATCACAACCGACAAAAAATAAATCAAATTATAAAATAACGACTATGTGTAAAACAGAACAAAAACCGAACGAAACCGCCTTGCTCCGAAAGGTGGTGGACGGACTGAGACAGGAGCTGGAGAGAGTCAAGAACGTGGTTTACGCCTCAAAAGAGGTTCTGAATCTGGAGGAAGCCGCCATGTTCTTGGGCATTTCCAAAAGCTCGCTCTACAAGATGACACACAATCAGGTCATCCCGTACTTCAAGCCAAACAACAAAATGGTGTACTTCGAGAAGTCCGAACTCCTGAAATGGCTCCGGCAGAATCCTGTCGCCTCACAGGGGCAGATTTCGGAGGAGGCACACACCATCATGCGTAATCTCGCCAAAAATGATTAGTTCCCTTTCTTCAAACACAGACACAATCCGTATATGACTGAAAGCGAAAATACACACCTGTCTTTTGACAATCTCCCCCGGTCGGTGGCGGAACTCCATGAGAAGATAGACCGCCTGACCGGAATGTTGGAGCAGATCATTTCCTCAACCGCCGTCACTCCCTCGCCGGAAATCATGACGGTTGAGGACGTGTCTGCCATGCTCTGCAAGTCCGTTTCCACCATCTATGCGATGACTTCCGAACACAGGATTCCATACCGCAAACAGGGCAACAAACTCTATTTTCTTCGTTCCGAAATCCAAGCGTGGCTTATGGATGCTGTTGTTCCGAAAGATACTCCGAAGCGCAGAAGAAAGCCGCAAGATGATGAAAATTCTACGGATAAAGAACGGCAACCGGAGAGCAACCCGGACGAAAATCCAAGTGAAAACAGCGCAACTTCTACACAAATTCCATCAGAAAATGATGTTGAAAACAGCGACAATAATACCGCCTCAAAGTGTGAAAGCAAACCGTATTCCATCGAAAGCCGGACACATTCAAAGAGCGGGGCGACCATCTTCGCCGTGCTTTTCTCAAAGGAAATTGAAGCCGCCGGAGAGCGGAAGTTTGTGCAGACGGCACGGGATTTCAATGGCTATTGGAGCGATTTCGGCAAGGGCGGCTATATCTTCAACTCGCAGCTGGAGGCTGAAAATTTTGCAAAAGTGATAAGAGGGAAAGAAGAAACAGACCGAATATCACCCCAACAACCAGTATCGGGAAATGATGGCTTGACCGCCACTTATAGGGAAGGCAATCCGCCAACCATGCAGGGCGAACAGACCTTATTTAACGGTAATACCTCTTGTTCGTGAATGGCAGACATGGCAGGGAGTGGCGTTTTTACAGGGGGATGTTTTAGGGCTGGCAAGTTTATGTTTTCGTCCACGAAAACTACGCCACAAGCGGCGACCCGATCACACCGGAAACGGCAACATCTCTATTTTAGCCCTAAAACATCATTCCTTTTATAATCGATAAAAACAAGCGTATGACAGACAACGAAAAATCACATAAAGGCGGCAGACCGAAGTCTGCAAAGGGCAAGGCACGGACAAAGACCATATCCACACGGCTCACGCTTGCCGAATGGAAAGCGGTAATGAAACGAATAGCTGATGCCGGAAAGAAGCCGTCGTACTTCCTGCGCGAACTGTTGCTGCACGGCAAAGTCGAGGCGGCACGGACACAGGAGGACAGGCAGCAGATAAGGATGCTGGAGGGAGGATGCAACAACCTGAACCAACTGGTGAAGATGGCGCACCAACAGGGCTTTTCTCTTTTGAAAGGAAAAATCATGGACTTGCTGGACGAGTTCAACAAAATCATCGAGAGGATATGATGGGCGACTTGAAGAAACGGGCAAGTTTCGCCAGAGTGGTGAACTATGTGAACAACCCGAAAAAGGCACGGCTCATCGACAGCAAGGACGTGAGGCTTGATGACAATGCCACCATCGCAAGGAGTATGCAGGGACAGGCAGACGACAAGCCGGGACGCAAGTTGAAAAATCCGGTGTATCATATCTCGTTGGACTTCGCACACGAGGACGCACCCAAGCTGACGGATGACCTGATGGTCGAAATCGCCCGTGAGTACATGCGGCGCATGGGTATTGTGAACACCCAGTATATCGTAAGCCGCCATACCGACAGGGAACACCAGCATCTGCACATCGTGGCGAACAGGGTGGATAATGACGGGAACACCATCAGTGCCAGCAACGACCGTGTGCGCAACGTGAAGATATGCAAGGCTCTCACGAGGGAATACGGGCTGCACTTCTCCAAGGGCAAAATGAACGTGAAGCGTGACCGCCTGCGTGGAAAGGACAAGATGAAATACCAAATCTATGATGCTATCAAGGCGGCATTGCCCCATTGTAACTGCTGGTCAGATTTGTGCGCCAGACTGGCAAAGCAAGGAATCGGGGTGAATTTCAAATATGACAGGCATAACGGCAAAATCCTCGGGGTGTCGTTCACAAAAGGTGAAATTTCATTCAGCGGCTCACGGATAGACCGGAGCATGAGCTTTTATAAATTAGACAGACTGTTTGGAAGTCGCATTGCCGAGGGCATGGAATGGCAACCCCGTATGCCGGACAACGGATTTGACGGACGGACACATCCAACCATGCAAGGCATGGCAACGGACTGCCATGCGTCAGGTACTTTTATAGGACAACCGTCATCAGCCGAAACGGCAGCGGACGGCAACGGCGGCAATCCTACTGAATCCGGCTCGAACATCGTTCAAGTAACCATCGGCACATTCATGGAGTTGTGCGTGCAGCCGCACCAAGCCAAGGTCTCATCCGGCGGCGGAGGTGGAGGAAACGAAAACGGCTGGGGTGAGAATGACAACGAAAAGGACAAACATAAACCAAGGAGGAGAACAAGATGAAGGACAACAAGCAGAACTTAACCGACCTTATCGGGGCATTGGCAGTGGACATTGAGGATGTCAAGAAAAAACTGGACGCAAAGGATAGCTCGGGCAAGAACGAGGCATTGAAAAGGCTGGAAGCGAAGCTGGAGCCTATTATACAGTTCTTCAATGGCAATACACCGAAAAATGTCAATGCCATTTTCGGAAGCAAGGAATCCATTGAGGAATACAAGCAATCAATAGGTGATGAAACGGTTACGAGCCTGCGGTTATATACCGAAGCCAACGAGAAGGATATGCGCAAGCATGGCGTTCTCACCATCAAGGAACAGCTTGACAAGATTCTGGAACTGCTGACAAGCCACATTGAGAGTAAAAGACGACCTTCGGAAAAGCTACAGCCAAAGCATGGCTTTATGACGGAACTGTGGCAGGCAATTCGCCCGGACAAGGCGATAAACGCAATAAGGCAGTTCTGGAACAAAGTTCCCGATGGCTGGCACAAGAACCCTTACGCATGGACTGGTATAGGCTGTACGCTCGTGTTCTTTGCCCTGTTTGCCGTCAGTTGGGTACAATGGCATGAGTACCGGGAAGAAAACAGGCGGTTGAGGACGGTTGTAGACAAGCACCAAGTGACCACGGTCATGCTCAACGAACTATATCCGAAACTGGCTATGACTGTCGGGGCTTACGAAAAGCTGACGGAAACGGTCGGTGTAGATTCGACTTTGACCATATTCAGAGAACAGGTCAAAGCCGTTAGAAAGGAATCCAAAAATCGAAGCAAATAAAATATAATTCTCATTTTTGCGGATAACAAACACTCTAAAAATCCTTGTTATCCGCATTATTTCTTTGTGTAAAGAGCGGCTTTTGCCGATTCAATACATTAAAAATGAGCAAAGTCGCATTCTTTTTTTATTATTATCTGCCGACCATAGACTTCGTTTGAATTAAAATAAGTACCTTTGTAAACTGGATTTGGTATATACTGTTTCCCAAAATAGCACCAATGGACCACTTGACAAAAGAACAACGCCATAAAAATATGGCAGCAAATAAGGGCAAAGGAACCAAACTGGAACTTCTATTTGGAAAATTGCTCTGGAATGCAGGAGTGAGATATCGTAAAAATGACACATCCGTATTTGGTAAACCGGATTTTGTAATCAAAGGTCATAAAATTGCGATATTTTGCGATGGCGAATTTTGGCATGGTAGAAATTGGGAGATAAGGAAGAATGACCATAAAAGCAACTGCGATTTTTGGCACTCTAAAATCGAACGAAATATTGAACGCGATAAAGAGGTTAATACTACATTGCAGAAACAAGGTTGGAAAGTTTTCCGATTCTGGGAGACAGACATAACCAAAGAACCTGATAAATGCTTAAATAGAATTTTGAATTATATGAATACAGATAATAAAACTTCCGAAAAAATTGCCATCACAAAAATGTGTGGCGGTAACAAGGTTGTTATGCAAATGTATGGCCCTCATTCTTTGAATGAAGATGGAACTGTTATGGCATTTGACGAACAGATGGCAATAGTTTCTCATTATCTGCATAATCAAGGGTATAAATATGCTAAACCGTATGAATCTAAAGCAGAGGGGTTGATAGAGGATATATACAATGTCCACAACAAGCAAATTGAGGAAAGATGCGTTTCGGATGTTTGTGTACAATATTCTCTGTTTTCAGATTTGTTCTCTGTTCCGTTCTTGCCTATAGATAATCCTAAATTTACATTCATTGATTTATTTGCAGGAATTGGTGGATTCAGAATGGCAATGCAAAATCTTGGTGGAAAATGTGTATTTTCGTCTGAATGGGACACACAGGCTCAAAAAACATATCTGTTAAACTATGGAGAAGTTCCATTTGGTGACATAACCAAAGAAACCACCAAATCATTTATTCCCGATGATTTTGATGTTTTGTGTGCCGGATTTCCATGTCAGGCATTTTCGCTGGCTGGAAAACGACTCGGATTTGAAGAAACAAGAGGTACTTTGTTTTTTGATGTAGCAGAAATCATACGTAGAAAGCGTCCGAAAGCATTCTTCTTAGAGAATGTGAAAGGTCTACTTATTCATGATAAGGGAAAAACCATCCAAACAATACTAAAAGTTTTAAGGGAAGATTTGGATTATTACGTTCCTGAACCTCAAATTGTAAACGCAATGAATTTTGGCGTTCCACAACATCGAGAGAGAGTGTACATAGTCGGATTTAGAAAAGACCAGAATGTCAGCGAATTTTCATATCCGAATCCAACTGATACAAGCAAAACATTTGCGGATATAAAAGAAGAAAATACAGTTTCTGCAAAATACTATTTATCTACTCAATATGTGAAGACTCTTGTAGCTCATAAAGAAAGACATGCAGCAAAAGGTAACGGTTTTGGATATGAAATAATACCTGATGATGGTGTTGCAAATGCCATCGTTGTTGGAGGTATGGGACGAGAGCGTAATCTTGTAATAGATAAACGCCTTGAAGATTTTACCCCGGTAACCAACATCAAAGGTGAAATTAATCGTGATGGTTTACGCAGAATGACTCCACGAGAATGGGCACGTTTGCAGGGTTTCCCTGATAAATTCATAATCGGAGTAGCAGATGCTTCCGCTTACAAACAATTTGGAAATTCTGTTGCCGTTCCGGCTATTCAAGCTACTGCACAGGAAATAATAAAAAGAATTAATCTCTCAAAATCCAAGAAATATGGCACTGACAGGAAATAAAGGAGAATGGAGTGAAATATACACTTTGCTCAAACTATTGGGTGAAGGTAAAGTCTATGCAGGCGACCAGAATTTGAACAAGATTCAGGACTTGTTCTATCCAATAATAATGATTCTTCGACAAGAAAAAGAAGGCAGTTATAACTATAGCTTGCAAGACAAAGATGTCGTAATTCAAACGCCCGAGGGGGAAGATTTGTTACGTATTCCTGCTTCTGTGTTTTTAGATGAATCTGAGAAATTATTAAAGGCTATCAATGAAAGTGACGGAGCTTTTTCCATTCCGCAAATTGAAGCCTTTATGAATCGCATTTATTGTCATTCTTTAAAGGCAAAATCATCAGATAAAACGGATATACGAATTATTCTACATGACCGTAGGACCAAAATAAACTCCGAAATGGGATTCAGTATAAAATCTCAGTTGGGAGGAGATTCGACACTGTTAAATGCAAGTAAAGCCACAAACTTTAATTTTAAGATACAAGGTGTAGCACTTTCTGATGAAGATATCGCCAATGTTAATTCATTGAATCCTAAACGGAACAAGGTTATAGATAGGGTCGATACTATTAAAAAGAAAGGTGGCAAGCTGATATTTGATAAGGTTGATAATCCGACATTCCGCAATAATCTTGTTATGCTTGATGGTGATTTACCAGTTATAATCGCTCATTTGCTTTTGGAACAGTTGAATAGCGGTATCTCAACATTGAAGGAATTAGCAGAACTAATTACGGAAGTTAATCCTTTGGGATATGATACAGAACAGGCATCACCGTTTTATGCGTATAAAATCAAGCACCTTTTAACTTCTGCTGCATTAGGTATGATGCCAGCTACCGCTTGGAGTGGGAAATTTGATGCAAACGGAGGATATTTGGTCGTAAAGAAAGATGGTGATATCCTTTGCTACCATTTTTATGACCGTAATCGTTTTGAAGATTATCTTTTCTCTAATGCGTATTTGGAGCGCTCAAGCACTTCACGCCATGAATACGCATCGATAATAAAAGAAGATGACGGCACTCTATCGTTTAAACTCAATTTTCAGGTAAGACTAAAGTAATGTTATGAAGTTAAAGACTATATACTTAAAAAATTTCAGATGCTATAAGGATGAGGTGTGCATTGAATTTGACGACTTAACAACATTTGTCGGCAAAAACGATATAGGTAAATCTACCATATTGGAAGGTTTGGAAATATTCTTCAACAATGACTTGGTAAAAATTGAACCATCTGACGCAAATATCCATGGAGACAACAATGTCGTTATTACATGTGATTTTGGCGATTTACCTTCAGAATTGATTTTGGACTCTGGAGAAATAACCAACTTGACAGATGAATATCTTACTATTTCAAATGACACTTTACGTATAAAAAAAAATTACGACTGTAGTAAATCTAAAGTTTCTTCAACAGTGTACATTGTTGCAAATCATCCAAATGTTGCTGAAGCGGAAAATTTGCTATCATTAAAAGAAAAAGAACTACAAAAAATCATCAAGGATAAAGGTATAGATGGCCCTTTGAAAGGCAACCCACTGATGAGAAAAGCTATTTGGGCTTCTATAGATGATTTACATCTACAAGAAACAGAAATAGAAGTATCCAAGGCAAAAGAAGATGGAAAAGAAATTTGGACTAAAATAGATGCTTATTTGCCTAATTATGCGTTATTTCAAAGTGACAGAAGTAGCCATGATTCAGATGGAGAAGTTCAAAATCCGATGAAAGTTGCTATACAAGCAGCCATTTCGGAAGTAGAAGAAGAAATTAACGCAATCCAAAAGAAAGTGCAAGATAAAGCTATGGCTATCGCCCAACAAACACAAGAAGCCTTAAAATATATCGACAGTAATCTTGCCAATCAATTAACTCCTAAATTCACACCTCCAGCAGCTTCCAAATGGAATAGTTTGTTTTCAATTGCAATGGATACGGATGAAGGTATTGCTTTAAATAAACGAGGAAGTGGTGTTCGCCGTATGATATTAGTAGGCTTTTTTAAAGCAGAAGCAGAACGGAAGTTATGTAATAGCAAAAAGAAAAATATTATTTATGCTATAGAAGAACCAGAAACAGCGCAGCATCCAAATAATCAACGTATTTTAATTAACTCTTTTAAAGAGTTGTCAAAATCTGAAAAATGTCAAGTGATACTAACGACTCACAGTCCTGGACTCGCTCAAGAATTACCAATTGAAAGTTTGCGTTTCATAGATCGTAACGATGAAGGTCTCCCTTTTGTTAAATATGGTACAGATATATTACCTTCAATAGTTGACGCATTAGGCATATTGCCCGATTCAAATCAAAATGTTCAGCTCTTGTTATGCCTTGAAGGTCCTACTGATGTCGTTGCATTTAAGGCGTTTAGCCGCTGTTTGAGAACGAAATACCCTGAAATCATCGACCTCGAAAATGACAATAGAGTTCTCGTAGTTCCTCTTGGAGGAAGTATTTTAAAGTATTGGGTAGAGAAACAGTATTTTAGAAAACTTGGTTGTCCCGAAGTTCACATTTATGATAATGATGTAAAAGCGTATCAAAAAAGCATAAACGATATTAATGCACGTGGAGATAAATCATGGGGAGTATTAACACGTAAATATGAGATAGAGAACTATTTACATCCTCATGCAATCAAGACTGTTTACAATATAGATGTAGATACTGACCAACAGAATGTCCCTGCAAAAGTTGCTCTTGCATATTATGAAGCCAACAAAGATAAATTAGATGGGAAATGGAAAGATAGTACTTCTAAGACATATCTTAGTAAAGTTTTTACCGATGCAATGACTTGTGATTTGTTGGAAGAAAGAGACCCAGAAGGAGAGGTTAAGGGTTGGTTTGACAAAATAGCCTCTATGTTACATTAAAAAATATTGGAAAATACTTTTGCAAGAAAAGTGTTTTCCAACATTTTATCCTTTCAATACAGAATGTCGAAGAATTTGTGTAAATGAGCATCAAGCTATTTGACAGTAAAATATCGCAAAACACTGAAAATCGCATAGTTGCTAAGTCGTTACCATTACTTTTCGAATACTCCATTAAATATTTTATTCCTCAAACGGTTATATAAAGCCATTCACAATCCAAAACAAGAATTTGCATCTTACTGAAGGTTTTATTTTTGTATCGAAAAGAAATTCGAAATCCGGTTCACCGCTTCAATCTTGGTTTCCATTACCACATCGGCATAGACTTGTGTAGAGTTTATGTTGGTATGCCCAAGCAACTTGCCCACTGTATAGAGGTCGCCTCCGGCAGCCAATGCCAGCGTTGCCATCGAATGACGGCTTGTATGGAAACTGACATTCTTTTCTATTCCTGCGGCAGTAGCCATCTTTTTGAGGCATCTGTCGCAGGCACTAAGGCAGGTCATGTTGAACACCTTTTGTCCCGGCTTGCAGCCGTATCTATCTGGCAACCATTTTAATGCAGACTGGTTCAAGGGTATCGTTACCTGTTTCCCGGTTTTTTGCATGGATTGGATTGAAACGACCAGTCCGCCATTGACCTGTTTTATATTCCGCCATGTCAGTACGGAAACATCGCTGTACCGCAATCCGGTAAAGCAGCAGAACAGGAATGCCCGTTTGGTTGTCTCGTTGGTTGTCGGAGCCTCGATAAGTGCAAGCAGTTCCTCTTTCGTGAGATACTCCCTTTCGGACTGTTGCTTGGCAATCCGCTCGTGCCTGCCCAAAGTATAGAAAGGATTTTTATCCATCACTCCTTCTTTTACCGCAGCATTGAGCATTCGTACCAGTGTACTCTGGTGCAGATGCAGCGTGTGGAGCGACATATCCTTTGGATTATCGGGCGATTTGGTGTTCTTGTAAGTATTCTTCATGAAGTCAAGCAGTCCTACAATAAACTTCTTGTCGATTTTCGACATCAGGTAACGGGGTCTGCGGCGATGTTTCAAATACCCTTTTATTATATTGACACAAGAGCGGTAATTGTGATACGTTGCCGGAGAATAGGACGGATTGCGTCTAATCCCTTCGATATGGCTGTCAAGCCAATCCGCAAAAATCCGTTTAGGCAGTTGCTTTGAATTGCCATTGTCTGCCTCCGTTTCGTCACCGTCAATGCCGAGCATCCGCTTTGACTTTATTTCATTCGCCTTTGCCATAGCCGCCTCGTTGAGCCGCCTTGCATCGGGTGCATCGTCTGGCACAAGAAACAGATTCAGGTACTCGCTCCACCTTCTCCCTTTCTCATAGAAATCGAGGTATATAGAGCGGCTTCCCGTTTTCAATGTCCGTGTCCTTATCGTTATTTTCATCTGTTTTCCTCCGTTTGTGGTTGTCTTGAAAAGAAGTCATCCACAAGATTGACCGTTTCCACTTTCTTTTGATCCACAATCTTTGCATAGATGGCGGTCGTGTTCACATTGGCATGACCGAGCAGCTTCGATGTGGTGTATATGTCCGCACCGAGTGTGAGCAGCATGGTAGCTGCGGTATGTCGGCTGCAATGATAGGTTATGTGCTTGTCTATATGTGCGTTCTGCATCCACTTCTCAATGTTGCGTTCAATGTTAGAAGTCCCAGTCGGCAATGTGAAAATCGGTTCTTCGGGATTTTCTTTGGGATTCAGACAATCGATAGCCTCTTTTGACAACGGCACGTTTATCAGCTTTTGGGTCTTCTGCATCTTTATCCTTATATATAAGGTCTTGCCATCGGGGGCTTTGACAATTTTTCCCCATGTCAGCGACCGCACATCGCTAAGGCGAAGCCCAGTGAAGCAGGAGAACAGGAACGCACGTTTCACATCTTCATGGGGGCAGGGTGCAGCCATCGCTGCTTTCATTTCCTCCAATGTGAGATATTCCCTCATGCTTTCGGTAGGCTGGTACTTCTCTTTTGGACTGATGGACTTCAGCGGATTCGCCGACAGTATGCCGTCACGCACGGCTTTGTTCAGCGCACCGTTCAGAACAGCCTGATGATGATGCGCCGCACCATTGCTGATGACACTTCCATCCTTGCGCACCCCGTTCTTCGCATAGCGCAGGAAATCTATGAAGCCACGGCAGAAATCCACATCCACGTTTGCCAAGACAATATCCGGGCAGTTCGCTTCTTTTAGATACGTTTCGATTTTCAGCCGCAGGTCACGCCTGCCTTTGAGAGTGGATGTAGAGAAACCGAATTTCTCCTGCTCATACTCCTTAAGGAAATCCACAAGTGTTATACACGACCGCTTCACCTTGTCCCACTGGCGCACACCATGGTTCTGCAACGCCAAAATACGCTCTGCTTTGATTTTTTCAGCCACCTGCCTCGCATGATTGTTCTGCTGACGGTCTATTGGTGTCGATTCAGGGACAAGGTACAATCCGAGTGATTCAACCTTGCGGACACCCTTTACATAGACATCGAGATACAGGCTCATGTTTCCGTTAGCCAGTTTACGCTGACGGATGCGGACAGGTTCTTTCACCTTTTGTACTTTCTTCGGTCGTGCCATGATGTTTTCCCTTCCTTATATTTTTTTTTCGCAGGCAAATTTATCCCTGTTTTTACGCTGCAAAATTACCAAAATTTTCCACACCGTGCAACAAATACGCAACAAAATATCATTAAAACAGTTGTTTGATATGCTTTCTTGGATAAAATCGGAAAGGTGATTAAATCGCTAATATACAATATATTATACCGCTTTTGTTTCTTTTTATACGATTATTCTTTCCTTGTGATAAGCCTATACTTCGTAATATTCTACAGGAAAATAGCCAGTTAGAAAGTAGCAAACTAGAAAATAAACTGTATAAATAAACGCATGAGCATACAAAAAACAGTCTAATATTGCATAAAGCCAAACAAGATATACATCTTTCTCTATTCGGGAACCGTTCATTGCCTTAAAACCAACGAAGTGTTCCTCGGTGTGCATCGACTTGTTCCTCACCGAGGAAGCTATCGTTCTCCGGTGAAAAAGATAAAAATGGACTATTAAGAAATATTTTCTCCCTAATTTATCATAATATATTGGAAAGGAGAAAATAATAAAATGATTGGTTATTCAGGTATCTACTCTCCAAATAACAAAAAGAATCAAGAATCTATCACAATTCGATTAGTATATTCTCAAAACAGCGAAAATAGAGAATCACGTAATTACAAATGCATGGCATTTTCCGGCTTTTCTTTACCAAACTGCGATTTATGTCCTTCTCCGATGATTAAATATTCCTTTTTTAAGAATCATCGTTTTTTAAGGGAGGCTATATAGTTTGGAATAGAGGTTGTGCTTAACAATAAAAACTGTAATAGTATACAGGAACAGCCCAATAAGATATTACCGGATTCTGACAAGATTAGGTAATGTCTTATTTTTATAATGATGAAAATTGTTACCTTTGTATATATCTTATATTTACAATTAAGATTAAACCTAATTTTTCGCTTATGAAAATAGTTAAGGCTACCTACATCGTTATATTATTCATTACCGGACTATTAGCCGGAGTGTTCTTCTCATCCTCTGTTTCCGCCCAAGATATTTCGGGAGCCTGGCACGGAAAACTTTCCCTTCCCACCGGTTCATTGACTATTGTATTCCACATCAGTCAAACAGAACAAGGCGCTTATGTGACCACACTGGACAGTCCCGACCAAGGAGCCAACGGTATCAAGACACAGACTACTTCTTTCAATGATTCTACTTTAATTATCCAGATACCTGTGATTCATGCTTCGTACAAAGGAAAGCTGAACAGTGATAACACAATCAACGGAACATTTACACAAGGGATGCCCCTTCCGTTGAATTTGAAAAAGGGAGAAGCCAGCCGCCCCAAGCGTCCACAGGAGCCTCAACCACCTTTCCCTTACAGAAGTGAAGAAGTCACCGTAAAAAATGAACGGGATGGAATTAATCTTGCCGGAACATTGACTCTTCCCGAAAAAGGAACTAAATTTCCGGCAGTGGTAATGGTGACGGGAAGCGGTGCGCAGAACAGGGATGAGGAAATCATGGGACACAAACCTTTCTTTGTCATCGCCGATTATCTGACCCGGAACGGAATTGCTGTGCTTAGATGTGATGACAGGGGTACTGCCGCTTCACAAGGTACTCACGCAACAGCTACCAATGAGGATTTTGCCACAGATACGGAAGCAATGGTGAATTATCTGCGCAGCAGAAAAGAAATAAATGCAAAGAAAATCGGAATTATCGGACATAGTGCAGGCGGAATCATTGCATTCATCGTTGCCAAAAAGGACCCATCCATTGCATTTGTCGTTTCATTGGCAGGAGCCGGCGTGAGAGGCGACAGTCTGATGCTGAAGCAGGTAGAGTTAATCTCTAAATCCCAGGGAATGCCGGATGCCGTCTGGCAAGGGATGAAGCCTTCGATACGGAACAGATATGCCATACTGCAACAAACAGACAAAACTCCCGAAGAGTTGCAGAAAGAACTGTATGCAGACGTTACAAAAACAATGTCTCCCGAACAATTGAAAGACCTGAATACCATCCAGCAACTATCCGCGCAAATCAGTTCGATGACTTCTCCGTGGTATCTTCATTTTATAAGATATGACCCGGCCCAGGATTTGAAGAAACTAAAATGTCCGGTTCTGGCTCTGAACGGAGAAAAGGATATTCAAGTGGATGCCGCCATGAATCTTGCTGCCATCCAGGAAAGAATCACCGGAAATGGAAACAAAAATGTAACAGTCAAAGCCTATCCGAACTTAAATCATCTGTTTCAGACTTGCAAAAAAGGAACATTGGCCGAATACGGGCAGTTGGAAGAAACAATCAATCCGGAAGTCTTGAAAGATATCATTGAATGGATAAGGAAACAATAAGTCTATTAATGATATTACTTAGCAAGTACACATTTCTCAATATCACATTCTTTTCTTGCTAATTCTTGCAAATTCTTCAAATATTTGCAAGAATTGGAAAGAAAGTAAATGGTTACAATTTACATATACTACATAAATCTCCCGTCATCAGCTTCCACCAACATTGTCTAATTTGATTTAAATCAAAATCTATCTCATCGAACTCACCCTGAAAGATTTTGTTTTACCTTTGCAGCCGAAATAAATAAGCGGCAAATAATAGTAAGGTAAAAAGGTAACAGGTATTAAGGTTAAGTTTTGTATGAAGAAGAGTCTTATTGCATTGGCGTTCGGCACACTGGGATTAGGTATTGCCGAATTTGTAATGATGGGAATTTTGCCCGATGTGGCAAAAGATTTAGGTATTAGTATTCCTACCGCAGGGCATTTCATTTCTGCTTATGCATTAGGCGTCTGTGTCGGTGCACCTGTATTAACATTGGCTCGCAAATATCCGCTAAAACATATTCTGTTAGTATTAGTTACCTTAATTATGATAGGTAATATCTGTGCGGCTATGGCTCCCAATTACTGGGTGTTGCTCGCTGCCCGTTTTATCTCCGGCTTGCCTCATGGTGCATACTTCGGAGTAGGCTCTATTGTTGCAGAGAAACTAGCCGACAAGGGTAAAGGTTCGGAAGCCGTCTCCATCATGATTGCAGGAATGACCATTGCCAACCTGTTTGGTGTACCTTTGGGCACTTCCCTAAGTACCATGCTTTCCTGGCGTGCCACTTTCCTGCTGGTCGGTATCTGGGGAATTGTTATCCTATATTACATCTGGCGATGGGTTCCGCATGTAGAAGGCTTAAAAGATACCGGCTTTAAAGGACAATTCCGCTTTCTTAAAACTCCGGCTCCGTGGCTGATTCTCGGTGCTACGGCACTAGGTAATGGCGGTGTATTCTGCTGGTATAGCTACATCAATCCGATGCTTACCAATGTGTCCGGCTTCTCCGCAGAAAGCATTACGCCTTTAATGATCCTTGCCGGCTTCGGTATGGTAGTGGGAAACCTGATTAGCGGACGTCTCTCCGACCGCTACACCCCCGGAAAAATAGGGACTGCCGCTCAAGCACTTATCTGTATTATGTTATTGCTCATTTTCTTCCTTTCTCCCTATAAATGGGCAGCAGCCCTGTTGATGTGTCTTTGTACGGCAGGACTGTTCGCTGTATCCAGTCCGGAGCAGATATTAATTATCCGCGTATCAAAAGGAGGAGAAATGCTGGGAGCAGCCTGCGTGCAGGTTGCATTCAATCTTGGAAATGCCATCGGTGCTTATGCAGGCGGACTGGCTGTTAGTGGTGGATACCGTTATCCGTCCCTGGCGGGTGTACCATTCGCTCTAATTGGATTTACTTTATTCCTGATTTTCTATAAGAAATATCAGGCAAAATATTAAATAACTAGTAAAAGCTACCCTACTTTCTGCTGCAAGATAAAATTCACTTTAAAGTCTTGTAGAATTATATTTTTACTCATACTTTTGTAAGGTCTGTTAAGTCTTGATAAATGGGAATGAGGAAAGATACACTTATCACAATTATTATGGGAGTAATTAGTATATTTACTTCTTGCAATCCGCATCCCAATCTATCAAAGGCTGACCAACTAATAAATTCTTATCCTGATAGTTCCCTGACATATTTGAAAGCTATCCAGCATCCTGAAAATATGTCCCCAAAGGATTATGCAAAATGGTGCCTATTAGTAGCTCAAGCAAAATATAACAATGCTCAAAGCTTAGTTCCGGACTCATTTGTTTTTAAAGCTTTTGATTATTTTTCCAAAGACACATCTGACCCGATACTAACAGCAAGAACATATTTTTATACTGCACTTATCAGTAAAGAAATAAGAAACATAGAAGAAGCTGCTCAATACTTATTAAAAGCAAGAGATTTTGCGGAAAAAGCAAATGACTACAATCTAGCATTCAAAATTTCCCATGACTTGTGCGACATCTACTCTAAACAAGGATTATTTGATTATAAGTTAACAGAGGCATGGAGAGGATATAATTATGCACAGATTTCTAAAGATAGTCTGTCTATTTATTATGCATTGGCAGATCTGGGACATGCTTATTCTACCAAAGAGCAAATCGATAGCGCACTTTATTTTTTCGAAAAGGCATTCCCTATTGCTCAAAAAGTACATCCCAAAGCCACCTCTTCTGCTTTAAACGATATATGTTATGCATATATAAATAAAAAAGATTATATTTCCGCACTAAAAATCTGCAATGAGGCCATTGCATGTGAAAAGGATTCAATTGACCGATATAACAATTACATTATCAAAGGAGTAATCTTTCAAGATATACAACAATATGATTCTGCTATCCATTATTTTACCCTAAGTAGTAAAAACCAATATATATATGCAAAAGCACTCAGTTATAGCTATCTGGGAGAAATTTATGAAAAAAAAGGGAACATTCTTAAAGCGTTAGAATTTATCAAAACCTATGAACTATTAAGAGATTCGATAGAAGATCAAAACCAAAGCGTGGCAATTATTAAAATGCAGAATCTATTTCAAAACGAAAAACTGCAGAAAAACAACAAAGAACTATCTAAAAAGATGGAAGAAATTAGTTCTCTTGTATATAAAATAAGTGCAATTGCAGCTTTCGCGTTACTAATTACAGGATTATGCTACTTCATAACCTACAAAAAGAAGAGTGAACGTATACGAAAACAAGAAAGAGAAATATCTCAAGCCAAAGATAAACTACAACAGCAAGCTATAGAAAATCTTCAAAAAGAAGAAAAACTATCTTCACTACAAGCAGACTTTTTACGCAGATTAGTGGCTATCAACATTCCATCTCTAAATAATAAAGCAAACGATCTCGTTATCAAACTTTCTAATGAGGATTTTGCTAATCTGGAAAAAGATATTAATGCTACTTTTGATCAATTTACAGTAAGACTAAAGAAAGAATATCCACTACTCGACAAAAATGAAATCCAGTTCTGCTGTTTAATAAAAATACAATTAGATTTAAATACCCTTGCCAATATCTACTGCAGAAGTAAAGCTGCAATTAGCAAAAGAAAACTTAGAATCAAACAAGAAAAACTAAACATTACAGATAAAAACATCTCTTTAGATGATTTTATTCAAAGATTCTGAAATATCCCTTCTTACATTAACATCTATTCATAATAAAAGGATTTAATTGCCATTTGTCCAATGGTAATCTACACCTATTCATATTAACACATTAATTATTAGCGATTTATATAATATCTATTGTCCAATGCTTTTTTTGTATTCATAAATCATATTCCATAACTTTGCAATATCAAACGTAAGCAAAATCAGATTCTATAATAACATCTTGATTAAACTATTAATATATAATATAAAATGTGATATAGCAAAAAAAATCAATATTAATTATTTAAAACTAGAATTATGAAGAACCTAATTTGGCTTAGCGCATATCTTATCATAAGCGCAATTTTCAGTTCTTGTTCAAAAGACGACGAAAACACCTCTATTATTCCGGAAGGAGAAAAAACAAATGTAAATGTATCATTAAATATTGCTCCTATCAACGCAATGGAAACCAATATAAATGATAACAGAACTTCTATTGAAAACTTTTGGTTATTAGAATTCGATCAACAAGGTAAGAATGTTGCAGTTATAAAAGAACTACGATTCAGTATCAACTCTGCAGAAACAGTAGAATTAGTAGCAGGGGCTAATATGAAACTGGTAGTAATTGCTAATGTAGATAAAAGCATTGTTTTCCAATTAGGAAAACAAACCTATGAAGCACTAAAGAATACTATTTATACATTACCAGTCAATTCATCTAACGCAATTCCGCTAGTAGGAGAGCAAGTAGTTTCTATTACCAAAGAAAATCAAACATTAGATGCTATCACATTAGAACGAATTGCAGCTGAAGTAAAATTCACTATCAATAATACCTCTTCTGACTTCCAGCTAACTTCCATAGCATTAAAGAATATATATAAAATGTATTACTTTAGTAAGGGAACATTATCCCAAGGTAATATTGCAGACTATAGTGAAATCCCATGTACTATCGGTGAAGAAAATTATACCCATTACATAGCGGAGAACCTGATGGGAACAAATTCTAATATCACAACAGACAAAGACAAGGTAACAGATAAACTAGCGACTTTCATTGAAATTGTTGGTGAAAGAATGAGTGAAGGCAATAAAGAAATAGCAACTTTCAAAATGTTCATTGGAGAAAATGAAAAAGATTTCAATGTAACAAGAAATAATGCATATAATTACAATATTAATCTTAATCTGGCAGATGCCAGTGATAAACGCATCACTATTGAAAAGATTCCATTAGAAGGCATTGCAGCTGAAGCTAACTGCTATATACTGAATCCAAATTCAGAACATGAGCTACTGGTTCCTGTGAAACGAGTAAATGCATTTTGGGGAACAGAAGAAGGCGGCTTCAAAACAGATCATATGTTGAATGACGGAAACAACCAAGGAAAAGTAACTAAATGGATTGCCCGTATCATAACAAAAGATAGTTCCAAGGAATTACTGAAATTCACCACCCAACAAGGAAGCTCCGCCAATGATTATATAGGAATCAAACCTACAGGAAACGAAGGTAATGTATTAATAGGTATTTACGACGCAACAGCAGGAGAACCTGCTCAAGACGCTAAACCATTATGGAGCTGGCACATTTGGATTACAGATTATAATCCGGGAGGAGATATTAATGGAATAATTCCTGCAATTTCTCAAAACCCTGGAAAAGCAGATGTTACAGGAGGAGCTATCTACCGTTTTGGGGGAATTGATAACAATCAAACGAAAGATGGGTCCACGCAGGCAATGATGGATCGCAACTTAGGCGCACTAAGTGCAACACCAACTGACGGTGCGAAAACGATCGGTATGTATTATCAATGCGGTCGAAAGGATCCGATAATGACTGATTGGAGCCAAATCACTAAGTTAGGAACCAGCTCTTTAGGGGGAGACGTTTACTCCATTCATATCAAAACAGCAAAAGGTCCCGTATCTAAAGAAACAGCTGTGAAAAACCCGGATACCTATTTCTTGGGAGATGCAGACCATTTTACTTATAAAGACTGGTTAATTGAAGGCAGTGGTAGTACAGAATTATGGTACAAAAAGAGTGATGAAAAAACCAAAACACTATACGATCCATGTCCGGCAGGCTGGAGAGTGCCTTATAAAATGAACACTTATGATGAAATAAACGGAGAAGACGTTGACAATGGTATATATCTTTGCCCTAATAATAGTTCCATAAAAATATTTTACCCGTTTGGAGGACATTTAAATGCCATTACCGGTCAATATCCGGGAGGAAGTTTGTTTGAATACAAAACTGCACAAAATGGTTGGCTAGGCAGTTATCCGGACAATCCTAATAATGCCTATAGTTATCATATATTCTCTGCAACATTAGTGGACGAATATGACGGACCATTCTTTCCCATCATGCCTAACAATGCAGACGGCAGATACTTAGGTTATAGCGTACGTTGTGTAAAAGAATAAATCACCAAAGAAAACAGGTACATGAATAAACACATTATTCTATTATTTATCATATTGTGCATTGGCCTTACAAAGGCCAGTGCACAACATAGTATTACCGGTAAGGTGCTAGATGCTACTAACCAGGAGCCTATCCCATTTGCCAGTGTTACTATAAAGAACGTCAAGAGCGGAACAACTACGGACAATAATGGTAATTTTACCTTAAAGGTCAATAATAACGATATTCTTATCGTCAGTTTTATGGGATACGAAACTAAAGAGGTTAACATTGGAACACAAAAGAAAGTAACGATATTATTATCAGAATCTTCTGTTTTATTGGATGCGGTAGTAGTCACCGGGTTTCAGAATCTTAAAAAAACAACCTTTACCGGCTCTTCCGTTAAAATCAAAGCTGATGATATTAATTTGCCCGGTGAAACAGACATAAGCCGTATGCTGGAAGGCAAAGCAGCCGGAGTATCTATTCAGAATGTATCGAGTACCTTTGGTAGTGCCCCCAAAATACGTGTACGTGGTGCCACGTCTATCAATGGAGAAAACAAACCTTTGTGGGTAGTAGATGGAATCGTATTAGAAGATGTGGTAAATGTATCTAACGACCAACTAGCAAGCGGTGACCCTACCACCCTGTTAGGCTCCTCCGTAGCAGGTATCAATACTAACGATATCGAAACAATTGACGTACTAAAAGATGCTGCCGCAACAGCATTATATGGAGCCAGAGCCATGAATGGAGTAGTTGTAATTACGACTAAAAGAGGAAAAGAAGGAAAACCACGTATTCATTATAGCGGAAACTACACAGTACGGACCAAACCACGTTATTCTGAATTCAATATTATGAATTCAGCCGATCAAATGTCTGTGTATGCAGAAATGGAACGAAAAGGCTTATTAACTTCGGACATTGTAAATAACCAGTCTTCCGGTATTTATGGAATCATGTATAATAGAATCAACACATGGGATGAATCAAAGCAACAATACCTTTTAGAGAATACATATGCAGCCCGTCACAACTTTTTAATGGAACACGCAGCAGCTAATACAGACTGGTTTGATCTGCTATTTACTAATTCCATAATGAATGAACATACATTAAGTGTATCAAGTGGTTCACAAAAGTCGAAATCCTACATTTCATTAGGCTTTTTGAACGATCCGGGATGGACTGTTGCCGACAAAGTGAATCGAATCACAATGAACTTCCGAAATGACTACCAGCTAAATGACAAAATCGGATTTAGTTTTCAAACGGTAGGTTCTGTCAGAATGCAGAACGCTCCCGGTTCATTAAGTCGTTCCAGTGACGTTGTAAGCGGTATTTCTTCACGTAATTTTGATATAAATCCGTTCAATTATGCATTAAACACAAGCCGTGCATTACGAGCATACGACTCAAATGGAGAACGGGAATATTATACACTCAACTTTGCCCCATTCAATATTTTAGAAGAACTCGATAATAACTATATTAAATTGAATGTGATAGATTTAAAAGCCCAAGCCGAATTTAACTGGCAAATTTTTAAAGGATTAAAATACAATTTTACCGGAGCTATCCGCTATGTACGTTCAAAGCAAGAGCATGAAATACACGAAAATTCTAATATGGCAAATGCTTATCGTGCAGCTGGCAATTCTACCATTCGAGAAAACAATCCCTACCTCTACAAGGACCCTAGTGATCCGTCAGCCGAACCGATTGTTGTTCTCCCCAAAGGGGGATTCTATAATACTGCCGAAAACTTATTATTAAATTATGATATAAGAAACTCTGTTAGTTTCAGCAAAATATGGAATGAGAAACATGAGTTCAACGCATTATTAGGACAACAAATCAAATATTCCGATAGACAAACGAACAGCAACACCGGCTACGGATTCCAATATGACATGGGAGGCACTGTTAGTATGAACTATCTTATAATGAAACAAATGATCGAGCAAAATTTTGATTATTATTCAAGAGCTTTGACATACGATCGTTTTGCCGCTTTTTATGCAAATGTTGATTACACCTATGACAGACGATATTCCATTTCCGGAACAGTACGGTATGACGGCTCCAACACAATGGCAAATTCCAGTTCAGCCCGCTGGCTGCCTACCTGGAATATCAGTGGGAAATGGAATATAGGTAATGAAGCGTTTATGAAAGATTTTGTCTGGCTGGATGCATTAGCGCTACGTGCCGGCGTTGGATTAACAGCCAGTATGCCTCCATTATCAAATGCAACACCCATTTTTATAAATTCCAATACTACGCGACCAAGTACGGACATCGAATCAGGCATTGAAATTTACACATTAGGTAATTCTGATTTGACATGGGAAAAGAGTTATCAATCTAATTTTGGTTTTGATGCCACTTTCCTTAAAGGAAGACTCGACTTTTCTTTTGACTATTTTATCCGAAACAGTTTCGACTTGTTAAGTGTAATAAAAGTCTCCGGAATTGGAGGAGAAAGATATAAATGGGCCAACAGTGCCGACTTAAGCGCCTCCGGTTTCGATATAACATTGTCAGGAAAACCTATTGTAACAAAAGATTTCATGTGGTCAAGTTCTTTCACTATGGGATATTCCAAAAATGAAATCAAGAATTCAATGCAACAACCACAAATCAACACGTTGGTAGGAATCACAGGAGGAAATAAAAACGGGTATCCGGTGAACGGGCTTTTCTCTATACCATTTGCCGGTCTGAATCCGGAAAATGGTGTACCGATGTTCTATGATGAGAATAGTACTATCACCAGTGATATCAATTTCCAAAGTACTTCAACAGATTACTTAAAATACGAAGGACCGACAGATCCCAAATATACAGGAGGGTTTAACAATTCCTTTACTTGGAAAGGTATCTCATTAGATATTTTCTTCACTTTCCAAGCCGGAAATGTAATCCGATTGAATCCTGTATTTAACAGCAGTTATAATGACTCTCAAGCAACCCCCAAAGAGTTCTTTAACAGATGGGAATTCAGAGGAGATGAGAAGCATACTAATATCCCTGCAATAGCTGATAAAGATCTGATATCAGATTTGAGCAGTACTTATCCTTATTCAGCATACAATTATTCAGATATACGGGTAGCAAAAGGAGATTTCATCCGTCTTAAATCATTATCTGTAGGATATACCATTCCGCAGAAGCTTTTTAAATCGTGGAAGTTGTTCTCTGATATTCGTTTACGAGTAACCGGCAAAAACTTATGGTTACTATACTCTGATAAAAAATTGAATGGACAAGACCCTGAATTTGTCAATACCGGTGGTGTAGCCCAACCGATACAAAAACAAGTTATTTTTTCATTAGATGTCAGTTTCTAAATCATCCTTATACAATGAAGAGAATTAAAATATACTTATATATTGGAATCATGTCCTTTTGTACCAGTTGCTCTGACTTTCTGGACAAAGTACCCGACGAACGTACTCAAATAGATTCTCCGGATAAAGTATCCGCATTACTAGTAAATGCGTATCCTAAAGTTTCTTATGCGGCTATTGTCAATACCCGTTGTGATTACATAACCGACTTCGGAAGTGTTTACTCTGGTGCGCAACCAGGAGCATTATTCAGCTTTATGGGTGAAAATTTCTTATGGAAAGACGTGATAGAAGATGGAAATGATTCCTTCGAAAACTTCTGGACAGGATGCTATGCAGCTATTGCAGTATCTAACCAGGCGCTTGTTTCTATCGACGAGTTAGGAACACCTTCAAGCACAATCAATCAAAAGGGAGAAGCACTCATGACCAGAGCCTTCTCACATTTTTGTCTTGCTTCACTCTTTGCCCAACAATATGACGAATCGACTGCATCGTTATATCCGGGTATTCCTTATGTAGAGAAACCAGAAACACAGCCAGTAGAACAATATGACCGGGAGACAGTGGCAGACACTTATAGAAAAATCACACAAGATTTTGAGGACAGTTATCCTCTTATGACGGATGGAAGCATTTATACAGCTCCCAAATATCATTTCAATAAGAAATCAGCTGCCGCCTTTGGTACCCGTCTTTATCTATTAATGAAACAATATGATAAGGTACTTGAATATGCCAATCAACTCATTTCCATACCGTCACAATTTGAAACATTGACGGATAGTAAAGGAGAACCTCTTAAAAATCAAGATGGTACACCGCAACAATATATCTCAAAAGATGATCCTGCATTTTCGTTTGTAAGCAACAACTTTCATCCTTTTGCAACAACTTACATGGATGCAAGCGGATATATTGAAATGCGTTCGTATTTCTGCAGTTCTTCCACCAATGCCAATTTATTGATTACAGAAGCATTGTCTTCAATCGCCTGGGGAGAATTACCCTTCTATTCAAGATATGGTTTATCTTCTACTGACATTGGCAAGACAATCAATGCAGATAATGTTACAAATGGTATGTGGGCTATTCCCTATTACGGTACATCCAATTTCTACTTCATACCTAAATTTACCCAATTTACTAAACAAGAATCTTTAGACGCATCCAACTTTTTGCCGTATGCCAATATTCCTGTTTTGAGAATGGAAGAAGTGTTATTAAACCGTGCAGAAGCCTACCTAATGCTTAACCAATATGACAAAGCTATCGCTGATCTAAATTTATATGCCAGCCAACGTTTTGTTATAGCAAGAAGCCCGGCATCAAGCAGATATTATGATTCTAAAGAATTATGTATTACACGCGATAAGATACTCAATTTCTATAAAACCAAACTTAATAATACTGATCACTTCATCAATAAGTACAATCAGACAGACTCTTGGAGTGATTTGAAAAAAGGTATCCTACTTGCAATACTTGATTTCAGAAGTATAGAGTTTTATAATGAAGGACTTAGATGGTATGATATTGTACGCTGGAATATCCCCGTCACCCATACCCAAGCTAACGGCAGCAAGTCCAGCTTAATGCCGGACGACGACCGAAGGGTACTACAAATTCCGGAAATGGCAACTATTTCGGGAATAAAACTTAATCCAAGAAATAACGTAAATAATACATGGGAATAAAATGAAAACAACAAATCACATTGCCAAATGGATACAAGCATATTTCATGCTACTATTCTGCATTAGTACTGTTATTTTCACTGCCTGTAATGAGGACAAACTCAATCTTGACCAAGAGATTTATGGATTGGGTGGAAATGACGAGCAAAAAAATGAACTGGATAAATGGTTATATGAAAACTATACCCAAGCTTACAATATCGAAGTGAAATATAAATGGAACAGTTATGAACTGAACACTACCGCCCAACTAGTCCCCATTATGGAACGCTTCGTAAAACCTTCTATGGATATGATTCAACGAGTGTGGTTTGAGCCTTATAAACAATTGGCAGGAGATAAATTTCTTAGAGAAATGACACCTAAGAAAATCATTTTGGTAGGTAGCCCGGAATATAATGCAGATGGCAGTCAAGTATTAGGACAGGCTGAAGGCGCTCGTAAAATTACACTATTTGATGGTAATAGCTACAATCCGAGTGATGCAGACTGGATACGTTCTATCATGCATACCATTGAACACGAATTCGCTCATATTCTCCATCAAACCAAAATGTATGATTCCAGTTTCAAAGATATATCCGCCGGAGATTATAATCCGACAGGATGGACTTCTGAAACGGAAGTAAGCGCATTACTTGCCGGATTCTATTCCGCATACGCAATGTCGGGAGTTGATGAAGATTTCGTTGAAGTGGCATCATTAATTATGGTGTATGGAAAAGAATGGCGTGACTATCGAATTAATTTGCTCAAAAGTTTAACAACGTCTCCTCCTTCAGAGGGAGAAACAGCAGAAGAAACAGCACAGCGTATAGCCCTTGCCAATCAGGCACAAACGGCTTTAACCAGATTACTGGCTAAAGAAGAAATTGTGATCAATTACTTTAAAAATGTATGGAACGTACAGTTTTATGACGACGCAATGGGAAATAAAGGATTAGTATCTTTAGTACAAGATGCTATTAATCAAATTGTAAATGAAAACACTCCAGAATAAATAATTATGAAAATAGTTTATACATATTATCTTCTAACCTGTGTAGCATTGTGCAGTATATTTTCATCTTGCAATAATGAAACCGACATTTATATGGAAAACCCGGATAAACGGATTCAAACTAAAATGCAGGAATATACTGATATACTCACAGGAGCTCCCGATGGATGGATTGCAGAAATAAATACCCAATTAGGAGGTATTCACACCTTATGGATGCAATTCACTGCAGACAATCGAGTATCTATGATGTTCGATTATGTAGAATATTACCGCGACTTGAAAGCAAGTCCGTTTGAAAGTAGCTATATACTCAAGCCACTACAAGGACCAACTATATCATTTGATACGTACTCTTTCTTATCTATCTTTGCAGATCCCAACCAGCTGATGAATGGTGCAGGACAAGCAGGAACCGGATTAGGAGCAGACTACGAATACGAGATTATATCCTACAAAAACGATCAGTTTCTCCTAAAAGGAAGAAAAAACAAAATGGAAGCTACACTGACTAAAGCTACCAATGAGGAAAGAGAGGCCATCAAAAATGGCGCCTTAATGGAAAATCAGGATCAGGCTCCTATCTATCAAAAAAAATACTTCACTTTCAGTTATAAAGGACAAGCGTATGATTTTGTATCTAATGGTAGAAAAACAGGTTTCTTATCCGCTAACAATGGAAATCCGACCCTACAAATAGAAGGTTCTAAAATAGACCTGAACGGAAATATCGTAATGATGAACCCGTTAATCCTTAATGGTTACGAAATTTATCAGTTCAACAAGACATCCACCGGATACACTACACAAGTAGGCAATGATATACTTGAAATTAAAGGAGGTACTACACCAATTGTTCCTCTATTCAATGCACCTCCAGGAGCAATTCATCAGACAATGGTAGTGTACAACGATATGCAAAATCAATGGTCATCCGAATATTTTGATAAACATAAAGCTGCTGTTTCGAATTTATTTGCATTCACTCAAACTCAATTCTATATTGTGTATGTTGCCATACACATGTACACAGACGGAAGTATAGTGGAGATTGGTTATAAAATATATCAAAACGGTTCATTAGGAGCCGATACTTACGGATTCTATTATACATTCAACTATCAGAAGAATTCAGATGGTTCTATCACTTTTGGAGATTATACACCGTTCGATACAAGCAATCCTAATCACGAAGAGTTCGACAAATGTCTGTCACCTATTTTAGATGGTTACTTTAAAAAACACAAATTCTTCATTAAAAGCTGGCCGGCTTTGTACAACAATTCCAGCCAATATGTGATGTCCTCGCTAATTCCTGCAGAAGATAAGACACTTGGTGTCATGGTAGGCGTACCTATGACGTTCTAAAGTTTACTTTACATTTATAGGGATGCCTGAAAACGGCATCCCTCACTCATTAAATAGATATAAGAAAGAAGTATTTGTTTTCCAACCAATGTATATAATCTAAAAATGCCTATCTTTGCAGTCAGATTATCGATAACCAAATAAAAACGAAATAGATAAATGGCATTGCAATGTGGTATTGTAGGACTACCGAACGTGGGTAAGTCGACACTTTTCAACTGTTTGTCGAATGCGAAAGCACAGGCGGCAAATTTCCCTTTCTGTACAATTGAACCCAATGTAGGTGTAATCACTGTTCCTGACGAACGTCTGAACGCACTCGCTGAATTGGTGCACCCCCAACGAATTGTTCCTACAACTGTAGAAATCGTAGATATCGCCGGACTGGTGAAAGGCGCAAGCAAAGGTGAAGGACTGGGAAACAAGTTCCTTGCCAATATCCGTGAAACAGACGCAATTATCCACGTACTCCGTTGCTTCGATGACGACAATGTGACACACGTAGACGGAAGCGTAAATCCCGTCCGCGACAAAGAAATCATTGATTACGAACTTCAATTGAAAGACCTGGAAACCATCGAAAGCCGTATCCAGAAAGTACAGAAACAAGCACAGACGGGCGGAGACAAAGCTGCAAAGTTAGCTTACGATGTACTCGTTCAATATAAAGACGCACTGGAACAAGGAAAATCTGCACGTACAGTGACTTTTGAAACAAAAGACGAACAAAAGATTGCTCACGAACTGTTCTTATTGACCAGCAAGCCGGTAATGTATGTCTGCAATGTTGATGAAGCAAGCGCAGTAAACGGAAATAAATACGTAGATATGGTACGCGAAGCCGTAAAAGACGAGAATGCTCAAATCCTGATTGTCGCAGCCAAAACAGAAGCGGACATCGCCGAACTGGAAACGTACGAAGACCGTCAAATGTTCCTTGCCGAAGTAGGCTTGGAAGAATCGGGCGTAGCACGTCTTATCAAATCTGCTTATAAACTCCTGAATCTCGAAACATATTTCACTGCCGGTGTACAAGAAGTACGTGCCTGGACATACGAAAAAGGATGGAAAGCTCCTCAATGTGCCGGAGTGATCCACACCGATTTTGAAAAAGGCTTTATCCGTGCCGAAGTTATCAAATACGATGATTATATCAAATACGGCTCGGAAGCAGCTGTGAAAGAAGCCGGAAAACTGGGTGTAGAAGGAAAAGAATATGTGGTGCAGGATGGCGACATCATGCATTTCCGTTTCAACGTGTGATTATCGGTTACCACCGACGACTTATTAATTACTAATTCGCTAACAATATGAAATATCTCATTGCAGGAACGGGAGGTGTAGGCGGCAGTATCGCTGGATTCTTGTCGCTGGCAGGCAAAGATGTAACTTGTATTGCCCGTGGAGCTCACTTGCAGTCGATTCAAACGAACGGTTTGAAACTGAAATCGGATTTGAAGGGCGAACATACGCTCCGGATTCCGGCTACTACCGCTGAAGAATTCAATGGGAAAGCAGATGTGATATTTGTATGCGTGAAAGGTTATTCGGTCGATTCCATCGTAGGACTGATTAAAAGGGCAGCACACAAAGACACAGTAGTCATCCCTATTCTGAATGTGTACGGCACAGGACCACGCATACAAAAGTTGGTACCGGAAGTCACCGTTCTCGACGGCTGCATCTATATCGTAGGCTTCGTATCCGGCACCGGAGAAATCACCCAAATGGGAAAGATATTCCGGTTGGTATACGGCGCTCATCACGGCACAGTTGTAAAACCGGGATTGCTGGAAGCCATCCAACAAGACTTGCAGGAAGCAGGCATAAAGGTAGACCTGTCACCGGACATCAACCGGGATACGTTTATCAAATGGTCGTTTATCTCCGCAATGGCTGTGACGGGTGCTTACTACGACGTTCCGATGGGAGAAGTACAGAAACCGGGAAAGATACGGGATACATTTATCGGACTTTCTACGGAAAGCGCTGCCTTAGGAAAGAAACTGGGCGTCGAATTTCCCGAAGATCCAGTCAGCTACAACCTAAAAGTGATTGACAAGCTCGATCCCGAAAGTACCGCTTCTATGCAAAAAGACCTGGCACGCGGACACGACTCGGAAATACAAGGATTGCTCTTCGACATGATTGCAGCAGCCGAAGAACAGGGAATAGATATACCGACCTACCGGATGGTTGCGGAGAAATTCAAAGAATCTAATCATTAACATTAATCCAATATAGAATGAATACCATGCTATTATCCATCAACTGGAACCCGAATCCCGAACTATTCAACCTGTTCGGCATTTCTATCCGTTATTACGGATTACTGTGGGCAGTAGGAATATTCTTTGCTTATGTGGTTGTTCACTACCAGTACCGGGATAAAAAGATAGAGGAAAAGAAGTTTGACCCGCTTTTCTTTTACTGTTTCTTTGGTATTCTAATCGGTGCCCGCCTAGGACACTGCCTGTTCTATGACCCGGGATACTACCTGTCTCATTTTTGGGAAATGATTCTTCCTATCAAGTTCATGCCGGACGGAAACTGGAAATTTACCGGATATGAAGGACTTGCCAGCCACGGCGGTACATTAGGACTGATAATCGCCCTTTGGCTGTATTGCCGCAAGACGAAGCTCCATTATATGGACGTGCTGGATATGATTGCCGTAGCTACTCCAATCACCGCCTGCTTCATCCGCCTTGCCAACCTGATGAACTCCGAAATCATCGGCAAACCGTCTGATGTGCCCTGGGCATTCGTTTTCGAACGTGTAGATATGCTCCCCCGTCATCCGGGACAGCTCTACGAAGCCATTGCTTATCTTATCCTGTTCTTCATCATGATTTACCTGTATAAGAATTACAGCAAGAAACTGCACCGTGGCTTCTTCTTCGGGCTTTGTCTGACTTACATCTTCACCTTCCGCTTTTTCATCGAATTCCTCAAAGAAAATCAGGAAGATTTTGAAAACAGCATGATGTTCAATATGGGGCAATGGCTAAGCGTTCCGTTTATCATAATAGGCGTCTATTTCATGTTCTTCTATGACAAGAAGAAAAATAAAATAGCCTAAATCAAAAAAAGAGGGATTAGCGGTTCAAACATCACTAATCCCTCTTTTTTATCAATAAAACAAATGCCATTTCCCTAATGTCAGGACAACAATCGAAAACATATCCTAAGACATTATATACATTTTCAGCTTATTTCCCCCTGACTATCTTCTTTATATCATTCAGTTTATTCAGCGCTTCAATAGGAGTAAGATTATTCACATCAAGATTCAATATCTCATCGCGAATCTGACAGAGAATCGGATCGTCCAACTGGAAGAAGCTTAACTGCATACCTCCACGATTCTCGCTCACTTCTGCCAACGGTTTACCTGCTATGCCCTGTTGGCGATTATCAGATTCAAGCTGTTTCAATATCTCATTTGCACGTTTCACAATGCTTTTCGGCATACCGGCCATCTTTGCCACATGAATACCGAAAGAGTGTTCACTACCGCCACGTTCCAGTTTACGAAGGAAGATTACTTTATTATCAACTTCTTTCACCGATACATTATAATTCTTGATGCGCTTGAAAGATTTCTCCATCTCATTCAATTCATGATAATGCGTAGCAAATAATGTACGTGCTTTTGCTTTCGGATGTTCATGGATATACTCTACAATTGCCCAGGCAATGGAAATACCATCATAAGTAGAAGTACCACGACCCAATTCGTCAAATAATACCAGACTCCGGGAAGAAACATTATTCAGGATATCAGCCGCTTCATTCATCTCTACCATAAATGTAGATTCACCGACTGATATATTATCGCTCGCTCCTACACGGGTAAATATCTTATCAACTAAACCGATATGCGCACTTTCCGCAGGAACAAACGAGCCGATTTGAGCCAATAGCGTAATCAACGCCGTCTGACGCAAGAGTGCCGACTTACCGGCCATGTTCGGACCTGTAATAATAATAATCTGCTGTGTATCGCTGTCCAGCATTACATCATTGGCAATATACTTCTCACCTATCGGAAGTTGTTTTTCTATTACCGGGTGACGTCCCTGACGAATATCCAATACGTCATTATCCTCAATAATCGGACGGATATAACGATTCTCACGAGCCACATTGGCAAATGACAACAGACAGTCCAAACGTGCAATCTGATTCGCATTAATCTGTATCTGTGGAATAAACTCCATCAATGCCTGTACTAAGTCCGTATATAGCTGCGTTTCCAGAATCAGAATCTTATCTTCCGCTCCCAAAATCTTTTCTTCATATTCCTTTAGTTCCTGCGTGATATAACGTTCCGCATTAACCAGCGTCTGTTTACGAATCCACTCTTTAGGAACTTTATCTTTATGGACATTACGGACTTCGATATAATAACCGAATACGTTATTATAAGCCACTTTCAAACTCGGAATACCCGTCTCTTCGCTCTCCCGCTGTTGTATTTTTAGCAGATAATCTTTTCCTGAATAGGAAATTTGCCGCAATTCATCCAAGTCTGCGTTCACACCATCTTGAATCACTCCGCCTTTATTTATCAGTAAAGGAGGATCATTTTTAATCTCTTTGGCAATCCGGTCACGAATAGAAATACAAAGATTCAGCTGTTCGCCAATACGATTCAAACTCGCATTATCAGCTTCCATACATGCCTGTTTTATCGGCTCAATAGCTTGTAAAGCTACCTTCAACTGAACGACTTCACGGGGCGACACACGTCCTACAGCCACTTTGGAAATAATACGTTCCAAATCTCCTATTAAATGCAACTGTTCTTCAATCAGTTCCTTAAAATCAGGTTGGCGGAAGAAATATTCCACTACATTCAAGCGTTCATTGATCGGTTTCTCATCCTTTAAGGGAAAAACCATCCAGCGTTTCAACAGACGAGCTCCCATTGGGCTGATCGTTCTATCGATCACATTGAGCAGGCTACTTCCGCCATCATTCATATTACCAATCAACTCAAGGCTACGCACCGTGAACTTATCCAGACGGACGTATTTATCTTCTTCAATACGCGCCAATGAAGTGATGTGACCAATTTGCGTATGCTGCGTCATTGTCAGATACTGCAGGATAGCACCGGAAGCAATGATACCGTTCTTCAAGTGCTCTACTCCGAAACCTTTCAGATTCTTCGTTTCAAAGTGTTTCAGCAGCTTCTCACGGGCAGTCGTTTCTGTAAATACCCAGTCGTCCAGCTCGAACGTGAAGAACTTATTACCGAAATTACCTTCAAACATCAGGCGTTTGCCACGTTCAAAAAGAATCTCTTTAGGGGCAAAGTTATTCAACAACTTGTCTATATAATCAAAAGGTCCTTCTGCAGTAAGGAATTCACCGGTAGAAATATCGAGAAAGGCAACTCCACAGGAAGCTTTTCCGAAATGAACGGCAGCCAGAAAGTTATTCTCTTTATAGTTCAGTACATTATCATTGATAGAAACACCGGGAGTAACCAATTCGGTAATGCCACGCTTCACCAACTTCTTCGTCATTTTCGGGTCTTCCAACTGGTCACAGATAGCGACACGTTTTCCGGCGCGAACCAGTTTCGGAAGATATGTATCAAGGGCATGATGAGGAAAACCTGCCATCTCGATAGTTTTTCCTTTCCCATTGGCACGTTTTGTCAGTGTGATTCCTAAAATTTCGGCTGCAACGATGGCATCCGTAGAATATGTTTCATAAAAGTCACCGCAACGAAACAGCATCACTGCATCCGGAT
>OGHI01000290.1_pt1 | contig 40023 bp, 43 predicted proteins | sample 1571501 | NCBI WGS metagenome assembly OGHI01 (sample SAMEA2581962, study PRJEB24529) | metagenome | biome: Human gut stool | place: China | collected 2011
CGGATGAAAACTATATTCGTACACTTGCCCGTCTTAATTCTACTATTGGAATCAATACTGATTACATAAAGCGAAATTCCGATCGATATAGTCAACAGAAAATGACTATTGGTGCATACCGGGAAGAGATAAAGGCTGCTATTATAGAGTTGGAGAATGGAAATCGGTCTATGAAAAATATGGGTATTATTGCTCGTAATTCAGGAATGATGCTTCAACAACATATGGGCAAAGGATTGAGCCAGGTTGGTGCCGGATTGAAAGGATGGGCTGCTGGGTATATTGGTGCGCAAGCTGTTGTAAGCGGTGTTGTTGCTCTCTTTACAAAACTTCGTGAGGGAGTAGGCGATATTGTGAAATTTGAATATGCTAATAGTCGTCTTTCTGCAATCCTCGGTACTACTTCTGATAAAATAAAAGAGTTGGCAGCCGACGCTCAACGTTTAGGTGCTACGACAAAATATACTGCATCTGAAGCTACTGAATTGCAAATTGAGCTAGCTAAACTCGGATTTACCCGAAAAGAAATAATAGATGCGACTGAACATGTTTTAAAATTTGCACAGGCCACTGGTGCCGAACTATCAGAAGCAGCTTCTCTGGCAGGTGCTTCGCTTCGTATGTTTAATGCTGATACAAGCGAAACTGAAAGATATGTGTCTGCGATGGCTGTCGCAACAACGAAAAGCGCATTATCGTTTTCTTATTTAGCTACTGCATTACCAATTGTTGGGCCGGTTGCAAAAGCATTTAATTTCAGCATTGAAGATACTTTGGCTTTGTTGGGTAAATTATCAGATGCCGGCTTTGATGCTTCGATGGCTGCTACTGCTACCCGTAATGTGTTTCTAAACTTGGCTGATAGTAATGGAAAGTTGGCAAAAGCATTAGGGAAGCCTGTTAAAACATTGCCCGAGTTAGTTGATGGATTGAAGTCGCTAAGAGAAAAAGGAGTAGACTTGAATACTACTCTTGAATTGACAGATAAGCGTAGTGTTGCTGCTTTTAATGCTTTTCTCACCGCTGCTGATAAAATATTGCCACTTAGAGAACAGATAACAGGGGTAGAAAGTGAATTAGGGGATATGGCTCATACAATGGGAGATAATGTTCAGGGAGCTATTGCTAATTTGAGTTCTGCCTGGGAGGCCTTTATGCTCTCTTTTTCTGAATCAACAGGTCCAGCTAAGGAATTTCTTAATTGGATGGCTGATAAAATAAGAAGAATTGCCAATGATTTAAAATCTCCTGAAGAAAAAATTGAAAAAATAGATTATAATTTTAGAGCACTTGCCAAAAAAGATGCGAACAAAAAGTTATTAGAAGTAGAAAAAGAGTTCCAGGCAGAATATAAGAGACTTATTGATGCTGGAGATACAGAGGAGCAAGCATATACGAAGGCTGTTATTCAAATGAAAAATAAACGTATAGAAGTAACAGCCCAGGAGCGAGAAGCTTTAAAACGGATGAAAACAGGTGCTCAATATGCGACATCTGAATTTGAAAATATGTCTTGGATCAAAAACGGTGCTGCTAAAATGTTTAGCTATTATACTTCAGAAGCTGAAAAGGCTGATAAAGCACAATTGGAGTTCTCTAAAAATTTATTCCGAATAGCATCTAGTGATGATTTTAATAGTGGACTTGATAAAATAGCAGAAAAGTTTCGTCCACAAAGTAACGATGAAGATAATTCAGGAGTGAAAATTCTCACTGATAAAGAAAAACGCGAACTGGAAAAAGCTGCTAAAGAAAAACAAAAGATCAAGGAAACCTATCAAGAGTCAGAACTCGCCCTCATGGATGAAGGCTTAGAGAAAGAACTGGCTAAAATAGGTGTTGCCTATTCTAAAAAAATGGCCGCTGTCAAAGGTTATAGTAAAGAAGAAATCGCAACTCGTCAGAATTTGGCGAAAGAAATGCAGGGTAAATTAGATGAGTTCTCTATTAAGTATAATTCAGATCGTGAAAAGAAGGATATTGAAAACGCTCTTACTGTTGTGAAAAAAGGTTCTAAAGAGGAACTGGATTTAAAACTACAACAGTTGGAACTTCAACGTGAGAGTGAAATTGACTCAGCAGAGAAAACCGGTGAAGATGTTTTCCTCATTGATGAGAAGTACGCAAAAAAGAGACAAGAATTGTATGAAAAACATGCTTCGGATCAAGTTTTGTTGATTGCTGAGAATGCAGCACATGAGCAGAGTATCCGTGATGAAGAATATATCATGGATACGCTTGCTCTGAAAAAACAGTTAGCTTCTAAAGAGATTACTCAACAAGAATATGCTGAACGAGAATATCAATTGAAGCTTGACTATGCTAGAAAAACTACTGAGGCGACTATTGACGCTCTTGAAATGCAGCTGAATACAGAAAAGAATCTCGGTCCGGAAGAACGTACTAAGCTTGCCGAACAATTGCAGAAGGCAAAAGCTGATTTAGCGCGACAAGAAGCTGAGGCGGAGATTGAGGCTATTGATAAGGTTACGAAGGCAGATGACAAGGCACAAAAAGAGCGCTTGAAAAACTTGAAAAAATGGCTTCAGACCGCTTCGCAAGCAGTTGGTGCGATTGGAGATCTGGCTTCTACTATTTATGATGGGCAGATTGAAAAAATAGAAGAGGAACAAGATGCTAACGATGAGAAATATGAAAAGGATGTAGAGCGTATAGAAAATTTAGCTGAGACAGGCGCTATTTCAGAAGAAGAAGCTGAGGCTCGTAAACGCGCAGCGAAAGTACAAACTGAGATAAAAAATAAGGAGCTAGAAAAGCAAAAGCAGGAGTTAGCTCATAAACAGGCCATTTGGGATAAGGCTACTAGTATCGCTCAAGCAGGGATAGCCACCGCTCTTGCCATAACTGAAGCTTTACCTAATATTCCCTTGTCTATCATAATTGGTGCTATGGGCGCTGTACAAGTTGCAACTATCCTTGCTACTCCTATACCATCATATGCAGAGGGTACAAAGGATGCTTTTGGACATAGAGGAGGAACTGCTCTTGTCGGTGATGCCGGAAAACAAGAAGTCATCATGTATAAAGGCCAAGCGTGGATAACTCCTGATACTCCTACTTTGGTAGATATTCCTAAAGGTGCACAGGTGTTTCCGGATGTGGATGAATTTGATTTGTCAGGCTTAGATATTTCCGATTTGTGTTCGTCTACATTTTCACCTTCGAATATATCCTCTGCTAAAAACAATACTATTGTGGTCAATGATTATTCAAGACTTGAAAAAAGGATAGACACGACAAATAATTTGCTGCTAAAGAGTATAAGGCAACAGCGTGAGGATGCTAATAATCGCGATTTTGAAAATTATAAGAGGTGGAAATTGTCATGATAGAGCGATTGAATCAAATTTCACTGAGTGATTTTATAGATATTTCATGTGGGGAGTATCTATGCTTACTTTCTGAGAATGAGTCAAAATCAGAAGAAGAGTTAAAGGAAAGGGCCTCAAAACTGATCATTGATTATAGAAATATCACTAATTCATCTGGTGTCAAGGCTTTGATATTGGACAAAGAAGACATAATGAAGGAGAGGACCCGTCTGTTACTCCTTCGCATTTGTCAGACTTTAATAGCTGTCTGCAGCTTTGATGAGGTCCGAGAAGTATTAATGCAGATGGAAGTTAATGCACATAATATGGATAATGAGCAATTGAAATCAAAACTAGACTATATGCTTCATATTGCAATTTTTGAGCAAAAGAGAAATGAAGAGAGACGTGTCGAAGAGCATTCTGAAAAGAAAGCAACTCCAGAACAAATTCGTTCCACTTTTGACTCTGAGATTGCATTCCTAATGACTTATTTTAAAATGAATATTGATGTACATGCTGTAAGTGCTGCTGTTTACGCAAACATAGTTCATCAAGCGGATGTAGAAATCACTATTAGAAAAAGAAGAACATAATTAAGAAGTTTTAAATAGAAGATAATTTTGATTATTTAATTTTGTAATCGAACTTTTCAATCTGTCGTTAGTAATTCTTTTTTAGAATCACAAACGAACTTTATATGATTGAAAAGAATGACACGATTTGCATAAATAAAAAAATATGCAGACATCTATTTGCAGAACTGCAAATATTAGAGAATAAATGCGACCGGATAACACTTGATTTATCTGAAGTAAAAAAAATGATTGCTGCATTGCCGCCTAATGTCGATATCCTTATTGATTCGATAGAGACTTCAGCAATAAATATGCATGAACAAAGCATAAGACATCGTGAATATGTTGAGCGGTGTATTAGTGGGAAATCGGGGATACATTTAATGAGGAGGGTAGAAGATGGGGAACTTTGATCAGGAATTATCAGATATATACCCATGGCTATTACGTATGGCGAGAAGATATTGCTATTCCATGCAAGACGCAGAAGATTTGGTAGGGGATACAGTTTATAAAGTACTTCTTAATCGTGATAGATTCGATCTATCTAAAGACATAAAATCATGGTGTTTAATTGTTATGCGAAATACTTATATAACCAGCTATAATCGTAGCTCACTAGTGCATTTTACTGAATATGATATTATTGCTGAGAATCGTTCTGTCGGCAATCCTTATAATATGATTATATATAATGATGTTATGGCTGTAATTATGCGATGTTCGCAAAAATCTCGCTGTATAGATAGTGTTATATATTGGGCAAAGGGGTACTCTTATGATGAGATAAGTAATTTATTACATGTCCCTGTTGGAACAGTCAAAAGTCGTATTTCTTTTGGGCGTAAAATACTGCATCAAGAATTAGGATATTGAAATATTGTGTGTTATAAAGTACGTCAAAAGTCGCATTTATTTATATTAATAGAAATGATGCTGAAAATCAAATAGTTAATCTTGCTTTTTGCATAATGTAATTTTCAAGAAATTAGCCAATCGGAAAACCGGTTGGCTTTTTCTATATATTTGCTCGCAAACGATATAATGATTGTGAGATGCTTTGTAAATTCAAACTTATTATCAATGAAATTACTTATCAGTTATCCAGTTCAGATATAAAGAACTGGAAAGAAATAAGTTACTCTATTAAGAGGGTTGACTATGGTGGAACCAAGCGGACTTTTACATCAAAATTTGAGTTTGTAAATAATGCGTATGATTTATTATTTGCAGAATATCGAAAGAATTATTTGAATTCAAAGGCTATTATAGAGGTTTATACTATTACAAATAACCACGGATATGATAGGCTTTTTAGTTGTCCTTTAGATTTTTCTTCTCTCAATATAGGGAATATGACACTTTCGATGAATGCTATAGATGACAGTATTGCTTCATTGCTTAAAGCAAAGAAGAGTACTCAGTATGAAATCCCTGTGAGTGAGATAAAGAATGATAATCAGTTCTATTACGATAGAATCTTGATTTTTAATTCTGTGAAATACTTTGCTTATGATAAAGATTTTGGCAGCTATGAGCAGATTCCTGCTGAAGAAGATGAAATTGTAATCAGCTATAATGGTGCAACGTCAAGAAATCCTGTTGTATTACCTTTGATGAGTGGTGACGAATCAGAAATGTATAATACCAGTAATGTAACTCTGTTGGATAATCTGACCGAAGGAAACAATAGTGCAATTATGAAGTTTAATGCTACAATGGAGGTTGAGATATCGATGGACTTTCATGTGAAACGTAGTTCTAACGGTGCATTCAATATTACAGCGACTATCATTGAAGGATCAATGCAACATGATTTTTCTGCATTCTATAAAGGAAATGGAAATGAGTTTGACGTTAAGGGAAAGTTTAAGATTCCTGGAATATATTCTCGTTCTGGGAATCTGCTAAAGATTACTTTTACTAATGATGGAAATAGAACCTCATACCTAAAGATCAATAAATTTAAAGAGTTCTCTGTTAAATACACTTCTATTGATAAGCCGGTATTAGTTGATGTAATCAGTCCTATTAATCTTCTAAGTAGTATAATAAAGAATATCAATGAGGATTCAAAAGATATAACCTGCATGATTGCAACGAACATAGATGATCGGCTTGATAAAAGTATGATTGTCGCTGCTGAAAGTTTACGTGGCATTCCTGAAGCTAAAATATATACTTCTTATAACAAATTCACAGACTGGATGGAGGCTGTTTTTGGATTTATACCCGTAGTTGATGAAGAGAGAAGGACTGTGACTTTCACAAAAAGGGACAAGTTATTTGGTAGTGTAGTCTCAAAAGAGATCGTAAACATAGACAAGGGTACTTCTTTTTCCTTAGATTCTTCTCTTATTTGTTCGACAGTAAAAATAGGGTATGATAAACAGGATTACAATAGTATTAACGGTCGTGATGAGTTTCATTTCACTAATGAATATACGACAGGTATAACACTTTCTGATAAGACTTATGAATTGATAAGCCCTTTTCGTGCAGATCCGTATGGTATCGAATTTCTGGTTCAAGAACGTGGAAAAGATACCACCGATAACGATAGTGATAATGATGTTTTTTTTGTGTGTGCAGAACTTAAAAACGATAAGTATCTGCTTTTACGCAATGGATATAATATAGAAGGTGTACTTGATTCTTCATTAATGTTCAACGCAATGTACTCTCCTCGGTCCATGGTCGGTGCTAATAGTGCATTTATAGGTGTATTTGCTAAAAAACTCAAGTTTGCTTCTTCGGATGGTAATAGCGATGTAGTGATAAATGGCGTAAATGAGAATGGAGATATTGATATATCTAGCTCCTTATTTACCGTTGGGGTCCTGAAAGTAACGACTGATGATGATGCGCTTCCGGCTGATGTTGGTGATTTAGTCCGAACGACGTACGATGGAAATATCTATCTAGGATATATAGACGATGTTTCATGTAAATACGGTCAGTATGATGGAATGAAATATAAATTATTAGTAAAAAGTATAGAATGATATGTTTAAGATAAGTCCTTTTACACCATTGTTTTTCAATCCTTCTGATGATATTTTCGGAATACAGAGTAAGTATGTCCAAAAATTTGCTCCGAGCGACCAGATATTTATAGAAGTCATAGCTTTTTCAGAGAAAAGTGAGCCTACAGGTAACATGATCAATGTTATAACTGGTGATAAGATTCCAGTTATTTGGGGTAAGTGGGAAATGACTGATGGCATCATATTATATTATTGTAATACGACGGGACTGAGTATTGGTTACTATGAATTCCAGTTAAATGGGATATCAAGCGAATTGTTTGAGGTAACAGACGATGAATTTAAACTCTCGCATACTACTTTAATACAATATTCAATGAAAGACAATAAACAGCGTACTGATTGTGTCTTTATAATTGAAGGAAAGCAATATCTGTTTGATTTCCGTGCACCTGGAGGATTTAAAGATTCTGGTTGGTCATTCGGAGTAACTAACGAACAGTTTGTTTCTACAGACGAAGATACGATAGATTTGTATTCTTCGGAAAATACTTTAAAGACTTTCACTTTGGGAAACGCAGAAGGATGCCCTGTTTGGTATGCTGAATTGCTAAATCGTATAATGAGCTGTTCATATGTCTTTTTTAATGGCAAGCGCTTTGTCAGGAATGAGAGTAGTGTGCCGGAGATGAATCAAATATCAGAAACGGTGAACAGTTATGTTTTCACATTGTCATTGATGACTGTCCAGAATAATGATAAAATAAAATTTGATAATCAATTTGTAAATGGAGGGCAGGGGAGTGATTGGACCGAAGGAGGAAGTAACGCATCATTCAAACTATCTAAGAATATCATTGTAACGGCTCCACAAACCGGGCATATTAAAACAGGCGATGTCATACTTCAAGGTACTACTTATGAGGATATTTTTGTAACGATGTTGGCGAAAAAGGCATCGGCTAAACTATCAGGAATCCTGTCTACGTCTAAGGAGGTTGAATATGGAACTTCAAAAGGATACATTTCATATACGGCTGTTCGAAACGGTCAAGGCGCAATGAAAAAGGCATATTATGATAACAATGAAGCGAACATTCTTACATTCTCGAAAGAAGTAGATGGAATCCAAACTGCTACCCGTCAGCTATCCGGCATTTATACACAGAAAGAAACATATATTGCAACTGTTGAATATGATGCTAGTGCAGATGGGAGTCTGACAGAAATAAAATTAAATGACTCCATATCTGTAAACGTAAGGCGTAAGTGGTTTGCTGGCGTATGCACGTCTGTTCCTAAAACATCAAATGACGTACGTGCGCTGCAATCTAGTGGATTATATACGGGGCCTGGTACTTACAAATTCCCTGTAGATAAATGGAAAATAATTGCTATATGCATCCCTGAAGGGAGTATTTCATCTTTGGAGTTTGCCGAATATCCAGGTAATCTTATTAAGGATGTAGAAATGGTAAGCGGTCCCAGTAAAATAAGTGTGGAAGGAGTTAACGGTTCTGCAGCTACGGATTACAATATGTGGATTGTGAAGACAGCAATCGTGAATGAGACAACGAATCATGCAACTTTAAAGATATCGTAAATGGCAGGTGTAGTAAAAAAAGGAACCCCATTCGGGACAACGTACAAAAGAACATCATCCCGTCCGTTAGATTCTTCAGAAATACCGGATTCTCTGGAGCAAGCGCGTATATATGCGAAGAATGCAAACTGTGAAGACGTCCCATATCCCGGTCAGGTCATAACGGTAAACGGAAAAGCATATATACTCAAAATAGATCCCGACATGCCGGATGATAGTGAGAAAGGTTTTTTCCACTGCACACTTGATCCACTTGGTGGTAATACTGACAATGACGACCGCTATGTCCGTAGGGATGTGGCAGAAACAATCGAAAAACTGATGACCTTCCTTGAAGGCATCAACGTGAAAGGTACGGCTACACTGGCTGAGATTACCCTGCTAAAGGACCTCGTTTCCAAAAACTTTGCGGCAGGCAGTACCGGCTTCGGTATCACGCAAGATTCTGATGGGAATTATCATCTTGACATAGACTTTGTTGACATACGGAAAAAGCTTAATGTTAACGAGATACAAGTGCAGCAATCCACCTACATAGGAGGTAAACAATACAACACCAATGGTGGTATTATCTGTAACAAAGTTGAGGACAAGGGAGACGCTTACAGATGTTACTTCAAGACTACCGATTCTGAAGGACGGACTGTCAGAAATACCTTTGAAGTCGGTGATTTTGCTATCAGTGAGACTTTTGCACTGAAGACCGGAACAACATTTTATTGGCGTTATGTGAGCGGATGCGGTGATGATTATATAGAACTCTCCAAAACGAATTGTGCATCCGGTAGTGATGTGCCTTCTGTGGGTGATAATATCGTCCAGCTTGGTAACGAAACAGATCCGGCACGTCAAGGCGCAATCGTCTGGGACAGCGTGACAGCCGGCGGTCCCTACATTCGCGTATACAAAGGCATCAGTTCCTATACGATGCCGGAACCGCTTATTGACCTGAACACTGTGCTGAGTGAGATAACAGCAAAGTTCAAATCCGAAGCGACCGGAAAGGATATAGACGATATCCTCGATGAAACACAGACGAATCTTGACCTTATCAAAGAACAGACGGATAAAGAGTACACTCTGTGGTTCTTTGACTACGATCCCACGCTGGAGAACCTGCCGGCATCCGATTGGAGTACTGACGAACTTAAAACCATGCATGAGCAGGACATGTTCTATAACCGTCTGACGGGACATGGATACAGATTCGAAAAGGATGGCAGTTCATGGAGCTGGAATGATATAACGGACCATCTGACACTGAAAGCACTGGAAGACGCATCCAAGGCTCAGGACACCGCTGACGGGAAAAGACGTATTTTCGTATCCCAGCCAAAAGATTCTGACGCTTATGATGCAGGCGATATGTGGGCGAATGCGACCTATTCCGGCGAAGGCGTCTCTTATAAGAATGACTCTCTCGTCTGCATGACTGCAAAGGCGGCAGGAACATCATTTTCTATAAAACACTGGCAACCTAGCTCAACGGCTACTACCGCCTATCTTGAGAATCTGGGAGACCGGATACTCGCAGCCGTAACAGATTCGGAGGAAGGCATCGAAGCGGCAAAAAGGCTAGCCAATCAAGGTATCAGCGATGCGTATGATGCTGCTCAGGATGCATTGAACGCATTAGGGATCGCAAGAGGTGCGCAGGAAACGGCAGATAAAAACACGGCTGTTATCCAAGTGACGAAGGATTCTATTGCCGCTCTTGTAGAAGGAATCCATTTTGATAATTCCGGTAATATCACAAACATTAATACGAGCGGATTGGTAACTAACGATGATTTCAATGTACTGTTATCTAAAAAGATAACCTTTGACGCAGAAGGTCATGTCAGCAATATCAGCACATCCGGTCTTGTTACTGAATCAGGTTTCACTCAGTTGTTTACTGAACATGCCGAAGCTGACGGATACGTAAAGAGGGCTGAAATCAGTACATTCATCACGGAAGATGATGCAGGAAGATTGATATCGAACGCAGTGATATCCGCAGATCAGATTAGGTTCAACGGCAACATCATAGCTAACGATACATTCCTTGTAAATGAAGCAGGGGATATAACGATGAATAACATCACAGCGAATGATGCGGTACTTAATGACGTATCGCTTAATAACGCAACGCTTAATAATGTGACAGCTACGTCCGGCAGCATAGGCGGTTTTGAAATCGACAGATATGGATTATCTAATTATGATAACAGCGATGCGTTTATTTGCATTGAAACACAAAAGACACGAACATCAATGGGTGAAACTTATACTGCGACAAGAAAAGCGGTACTTGGCAATGGTCTGCCTGGCATTGCCGGATTTGAAACGGCTTCTATGTTTCAGGCGTCAGGTAGCGATGAAAATATAGCTGTTAAGATTAATGCGTTTGGAAGTACTCAATTTGATCAGACAAAAGGCGGAAGAGCTAATTATGCAATAGCCGCTGCTGGAGGATGCTTATGGAAGCTGTCATCGTCTGATGATATCTGGTGCATGCCTGGGGTCCTGGGATGTTTTGAAATTTCTACCACAAGAAATGGAAATGATGTAACCTATGGTATAAATAAAAGATGGGGTAATGGGATAAATATAACAGGCATTAGTCTTAACAGTTCGAGAGAATACTGGTTTACGCATGACTTGGGCCACACCAACTATTACCCGTTAGTGCTTCCTACCGGACAAAGAGAAAGCGAAAGTTGGCAAGCTTGTTTCTCTAGCTATAATGGTCTTAGCACAAACTCTTTCAACGTTATCTTTTGGGATCCGGGTAATAATAAATGCTATCCTAGATTCTTTACGCTGATAATATTTGGAACTCCTAAATAATAAACAAAAAGAATATGAAAATCAATTTTAAGAGAATCGAGGCGCAGACTTCTTTCAAAGGCGGTAAACAGACCTTCGACACCGCTGAAACGGTCGGTAACGAAATGATGTATAACGGTAGCATCCTGCTGGATATCGGTTTTGAGGAACTGGCAAAGCAGATCTACTACTCAAGTGAAGCAGTAGAAGTTCCTGAACGGTATTGCAAGGCGATGGAACTGGTGGTGAAGAACTCACGTCTCATAGCTGCTGTAAAAAGAGAAATAATCAACCAATTAAACAAGGAGGTATAAAATGGATTTCACAGAAAATACAATCAGAACCGGACAGTCAGTAGTCGGTGATTACAGGCTTGACTATTCCATTACTTACAACAAGGACAAATTAATGAAGATCGAAGCGCAGGTCAAACAAGTATCGGCATCTGCTCCGAGTTATGCCGGCAATATCCTTTATGTTGAATCGACAAAGAAATACTCCTGTTCCCTGTCCGGAACATCAGCTGAAGTACGCGCCGCTTTATTGGCAGATTTTGAGAAAACAATTACCGAATTGAGTAAGTAACATGGGATATATCAAGTTTGTTTTAAGTGTGCGCAAGACGGATGACAATGGCAATACCACCCGTACCGTGATCAGCCGTGTTGAAAGCGACATGGCTGATACCGGTATGCTTGAAACAAACCTGATCATGCATGCGCTTTCAGCACGCGGAAAAATAGAAATCAAGGAGGAAGGCTTCCCGTATGCCTTCCCGTTAATATTTGGAGAATAGTTTTATGGCACTGAATGTAGAACATAAGGAAGAAAATGAAGGCAAGAATTCCCGCGGACGTTTGTCGGCTGAGGAATTCAATAACCTGATCGATACCGTCAAGGAATTGGAGAAGGACGCAAATACTCCTTCTTCAATAGGAGAATTAAAGAATGTCTCCCCTGAATCCGATACGGCAGAAGACGGTTCCGTATTACTATACGGCAATAATGGATGGTCTCCTGCCGCCGGAGTGTTTATTCCCACCGGAGTTGCGGAGGACGGATCTATTATAACCACCTTTGAAGACTTAATGAACTATATTTCCTCACATGGCGGTGGCGGTGGAGAAACAGGGATACAAAGAAACCTGCGTATAATCAATAACCTGGACAGTAAAAGCCTGTCAGCCAGCAAAGGGGAACCTTGCTATTTGAATTTTACTTTCATCAGCCAGGAAAGATACAGCACCAATGAACCTTATGAAGATACCGGAGAGCGTGGGTTCTGTCAAATCTCTGTTAAAAACAGCAACAGCGCCGAGTATCTTGTCGTCAAACAGCTGTATATCAGTTCCGGTTCTCCTTTCAGTATTGACGTTGCGGAGTTTCTGGCGTCCGGAGCAAACAATGTAATGATCAAAGTAACGGGAGAAGTGACGGAAGTGACGGCTCCGGCATTTGTATACACGGTACAGCTTACTTCATTGTCCATCAGTGCGGACAACTTTAAATGGTGGACAGCTTACACCGGTGCCATTACGCTTCCTCTGAATATCAGCGGTAATATTTCAAAAACATTGTATGTGACTGTTACCGGGAAGGATTATAATGAATCCTACCAGATTCAGATCGGTACAGGCGTATATACGGAAACCGCCTACAATTACTCTGTAATCCACCCGGGCGTGACAGGCGTATTCAATATATCTGCTTATGTCTCGAACTCGGACGGGACGGTCAAGACAAGAACGATATCGTTCAATGTCATTTGCGCGGTAGCCGGCGAACAAAGGAAGCTGGTAGCCGTCAACAACATCCTCGGCAGGGCGACCAACTGGAGTGAGAACTCATTGTTCGATTACGCGATGTACGATGGCGACAATGTCATTACCTCCGCTAAATTCACCATCAAAAAAGATGGTGAGGATGTCTTTACTTCCGAAGAAGCCAGTATCGCATGTTCCGCCAGACATACATTCTCATTCCCGATGGAGATTGAGACAATGGATAATACGGAATTTGAAATAACGGCCCATATCCTCGATGTCGATATGGAGCTGACATCCCCAATCACCTATCAGGTAAACAACTCCCTGGGATATTCGGCCGTGTCGGGCGCCGTATTCTATATGAATCCCAAGACCCGCTCCAACCGGCAGGGGAATCGTCAGGAAATCATAAATGAAATGGACGGTTCCGTCATCCCGGGCAGCTGGGAGAATATGAACTGGGGCAATGACGGCTGGCAATCGGACGAAGACGGGAACAAGGTACTCCGGCTTATGGCCGGCTCATCGCTGCGCATGGGATATTCCCCTTTTAAAAATGAATGCGCCCGCACCGGGAAGACTCTCGAACTTGACTATAAGGTTGATAACGTGACGGATTATTCCGAACCGGTTATCACCATATCGTCCCCGTCCGGTGGTTCGTTTGTCGGATTGAACATCTATGCGGATGACATTATCATGCACTCCCAGTCACTTAAAAACGATGATGTACAAAGTTTGCATACGTTCGAGGGAAAACGCACAAGACTCACGCTGACCATTTTGCCGGACGCCTATGGCAACAGCGGATTCAACCTTTGCATACTGTATGTCAACGGTGTCAAGAACAGGGAATTCACCTACGAGAGCAATGATTATTTCGCCCATAACGGGATGATCGTGATAGGTTCCGGATATGCGGACGCGGACATATACGGAATACGGGAATATAACCGGGGACTGACCTCACAGGGAGTCCTGCGTAATTACATCAACTGGCTGAACACCACAGATTCCAAGGCAATTGTGACAGAGAATAATGACATCCTGGACCTGCACGGTTCGGATATCGATTTTGAAAATACGAAGGACCAGTTTAACGTAATGACATTCGACAATACAATTCCTTACATGGCGGATCAATCAACTCGTACCGGCATGTTGGAAGTGTTCTTTTATGACCATCCGGAATGGAATGTTTCAATCAGCAACGTGACCGCCAAGGGGCAGGGTACGTCATCCATGAAATACTGGATCTGGAATACCCGTTACCAGCTTGACAAGAAACTCTCCGTCATTCGTTACGCCGACGGCTCGGACTCCACCGCGGGAGCGAAGTGGTCAATGACACCGTCTCTTCCGGCTGGACGCAAGTTTACGGCAAAGAAGAACTATGCCTCCAGTATGCAGTCGCATAAGATCGGTGCGGTAAACTCCTATACGGACCTTATACGTGAAGTGGGTATCCTGAACGAGGCGATGCGCGCAGATGCGAAGGTCCGTGTGTCGGTTTGGGAAGCTCCGTTTGTGTGCTTTGAGAAACAAACCAATGACGAAGGGGAAACAATATACATATTCCGGGGATTGTATACCTTCGGCCCTGATAAGGGTGACGCCGACACTTTCGGCTATAACACCGATACTTATCCCAACCTGTTGAGCATTGAGGGATCGGATAATTCTCCCTTGCTCACCCTGTTCCGTGTGCCGTGGAATCCGGCAAAGGGATTGATAGCCTATAATGAGGATGAAGAGGCATTCCAGTACAATGGCCAGAACAGCTTCGACCTGGGCGAAGGGGAAGTGGAAAACATATCAAGCTTTATTCCTGCCTACAATTGTGTTTACCAGTGCTCGCCAAGGCTGAAACCGTTTAACGGCACATTGGAAGAATTGAACGCCCAATTATCCGGATACAAGAACGAACCTTGCGAGTTCTGGATTGCCAAATCCGGTGACATCAATCAATATAACGTTTACTATTTCGAATCGTCGGAAGGAAGGTTCATGCCATCTGATATCGGGGAGGGAACAATCAATCTGCTGTCGCAGCTTGCAGACAAGGGATATGGGCTTAATACTTCCGATCTTGCCGGGAAAACGGATGACGAACTAAACACCCTGTTCATTAACGCCCGTATACAGAAATTCCGCATGGACGCTCCCGCATACTGGGATATTGACGACTGCCTGTTCTTTATGAATAACGTAGAGTTCAATGCCGGAACCGACGAACGCGCGAAGAATACCTATCCATACTGTTTCGGTACGGAGACATCCAGGTGGCGTTGGCGTGTCGATGATGCCGACACCCGTTTTGATACAACCAATCGCGGTTTACCGGATAAGGAGTACAGTGTGGAAACGCATGATACGGACGAAACCGGAGCATCCGTCTGGAACGGCGAGACAAACAACTTCTTCAACCTGATGGAACTGGCATTTCCGGAAGAAAAGATAATCAGCATGCGCAAAACAATGACTGCCATGCAGACACTGGGCGGGCCAAAAAGCGGTAACGACCTTGAAAAGCTGTTTGCGTTTTATCAGAAATACTACTTTGATCAGGCTCAGGAATATTTTCCCGCCAATGCTTATAATGCGGATGCGAAGTACTGCTATGAAAACGGGAAACTGGCATACAACAAAGGACACTATTCGAATGATACCGACCCGATCACCCAGTCGCTGGGCGACCATTATCTTGCGGAACAGCGATGGATTACGAAACGTATTCTGTACATGATGTCAAAGTATTCGTTCGGACTATTTTCAGCTAACGGGACGGATACTATCACCGTCCGCGCTGCCGGTAACACAATCAAGTATGAACTGACTCCGGCAATGGATATGTATCCTGCGATTGCCAATGGTACAAGTATCATCCGGGGAAGAAGGACGAAAGCCGGAGAAGTATGTGAAATGGAGATTGAACTTTCCGGGTCGGGAGACCAGCAGAATGCGATACAGGGAGCATCCTACCTGCAGGATATAGGGGACTGGCATAATAAGAACGTGACCGGGTCTATGATCATTCAGGGAAGGATGCTCCGTGATATCCGGCTGGGAAGCAAGGACGCCCCGGTTATCATCTCTATATCCTCCCTGACGTTGTCCAACTGCGTAAGCCTTCAGAGGCTGCTGCTGTCGAACATCGCCACCTTGGCCGGTACATTGAACCTGTCCGCATGCTCACATTTGCAGGAGATATATGCGGACGGTACATCCTTGACGCAGATTGTGCTTCCATCGGGAGGAGGGCTTCGTGTAATTCAATACAGCAGGCTTAACCAATATCTGTCATTGTCCAATTATCCGTTACTGACAACGGAAGGCATCGGGATTGATTTGTGCAGGGATGTCATTACGGACTTCTTTATCGTGAACTGTCCGAACCTGTCTCCCATGCGGCTGCTGGTTGATATCATGAACTCCCAGGCGGAACAGGGGGATGATCATGCATTGAAGCGTATCCGTGCCGTAGGTTTTGAGGAAACATTCAATGATTCGGACATGCTGGATAAACTGGCAACGCTCTCAAATGGTACTTACGGAGGATTAAGTGCTGAAGGCTTGGCCGGAGAGGATGAATATCCTGTTCTGGACGGAACGATAACGGTGAACGCGAATACCTACGAGGATTCAATTGAGGCTTTAAGAAACACATTCAGAAAATTGACATTGAATATAAACGGAGAATTTTATGTCAGGTTCAAGGATGCTATAGTTCAAAGTATGATTGCGGAATCTTATGGGGATGGGGTCGGAACTAAGATTGAGCAGGTTAAGGCTGTGAGAAATTTCGGCGGCATGTTCAAGGGGAATACTGAAATCACATCATTTGATGAGTTTGAGATATTCACCGGATACAACTCTAATGGATGGAATGTCTTCGATGGGTGTTTATCCTTGATATCGGTAAAATTGCCTTCCCAATTAAAGATAATATATGGGTATATGTTTTATGATTGCCGGGAACTGGCTAATATAGATTTGCGCAAAGTAGAGGAAATTCAGCGGCAGGCTTTTTATAATACAGGATTAATAGATGTTGATTTGGAAAATGTTGTTACAATCGCCGGAGACGCGTTTAGTAAATGTACCCGGTTATCCCGGATGAAAATTGGAGATAAAAGTGGAATTCCCAGCGGATTTGCAATGGACTGTACATCCCTGGTTGAATTGGATTTGGGAGCAGGTGTAAACGCGATAACTTATGCATTTCAACATAGTCCATTGAGGATAGTAACAATCAGGGCCGTTACGCCACCTGAAGTGACAAGATCATTTCAGGTGATTGATCAGTCGTGTCGGTTTTATGTACCTGATCAATCTGTGGAAACTTACAAAGCCGCTTCCGGTTGGAGTCAGTATGCTGATAGGATTTATCCGTTATCTCAAAAAACAGAATAAATCAAGAAGAGCAGTTAAATAAAAAACCGCCTGCTCATCACGAGTCGGCGGTTACAAACACAAACAAAACAAACAACGAAGGGCACTACCCCTCCGCCTTATAAGCGATACAAAGGTAGTATTAATCACTTAAAAAGAAAAGTTATGAAAAAATTATTTTACGAAAGCTGGATAGCAAAGCATCTATTGCTTTCAGGTTACTCAACTATCACGCTTCTTGCGTGGGTATTCACAAAGTGGTCAAAAACTGAGGCCAGGCAGTCAACAATAAATCATGAATGCGTTCATGCCCGACAATGGATTGAACTGACGGTCGCCTCTGGTATCTTGATTTGGATCATTACGCTGATCTTCGGTTTATCGTCCTGGTGGTTGGCACTAGCGCCGGCTACCTTCTATGTATGGTATGTACTAGAGTGGTGTATCCGCAAGATGATTGCTAGCGTACTCGCTGATTGCCGGGAAGACTATGATGCCTACCGGCTGATCTCATTCGAACGGGAGGCTAGGTTAGCGGAGAAGGACAATAACTACTTAGAAAATTGCAGCTACTTCAGCGGTTGGTTGAGATATGTCTTTAAATAAAAAAAGAAAACCGCCTGCTCATCACGAGTTGGCGGTTGACAAAAAACAAACAATATTAAAAAGGGGGAATCCCTTATTGCTAATGCGTACAAAGGTAATAATAATATTTTAGATAGAGAAATATGGGATTAAATGAATGGCTGGCTCTGATCGGGGCTTTGGGAGGCTTCGAAGCAATCAAATGGATAGTTAACTTCTACGTGAATCGTCGAACGAATGCAAGGAAGGAAGATGCGACAGCGGACAGTATGGAGGATGAAAATGAACGCAAGCAAGTCGCATGGCTTGAAGATCGTATCGCTCAACGTGATGCCAAGATTGACGCTATTTATGTTGAACTCCGGCAGGAACAGTCCGCTCATCTGGAAGATATTCATAAGAAGCATGAACTGGAGCTTAGATTGAAAGAAGCTGAAATAAAGAAATGTGATGTACACGGATGCACTAACCGGCAGCCGCCAAGTGACTATTAATTATAAGGAGGAAAAGAAATGAAAACTATTGATGCAATTATCATCCATTGCTCAGCAACACGTGCCGGGCAGGATTTACGTGCAAAGGACATTGACCGGATGCACAAACAAAGGGGATTCAGCCAAATCGGTTACAACTTCGTTATTGGCCTGGACGGAACTGTGGAGAATGGGCGACCGCTTTCTATCGACGGGGCGCATTGCAATACAAAAGGATTCAGCAAAGAATCGTATAACAAACATTCGATTGGTATCTGCTATATTGGTGGATTGGACGCATCAGGAAAGCCGGCAGATACACGTACTCCTGCTCAAAGGGCTACATTGCGCGAATTGGTAGCGAAGCTCTGTAAGGAGTATGATATTATTGAGGTTCTCGGACACCGTGACACCTCGTCAGACTTGGACGGAAGTGGAGAGGTGGAGCCGGCAGAATATATCAAAGCGTGCCCCTGCTTTGATGTCCGGAGTGAATTTACCAACTTCTTGCGTAATACAGTCATCCGACCATGAAAGCGCTAATTTATATAACCATATTCATGATGTCAGGAATATGGTTGTCATCTTGCAAAACTTCTCGTAACATCGATACACAAAAGCAGATTGACTATTCAGGGGACTTTTTGTATCTGCGAAACTTAATAGAATCCCTACAGCTGGATGTGAATAAGCAAACGAAAATTACTACTGACAAATTTAGTGATCTGAAGATTGAAAATACAACTGTTTACTTATCTGCTCCGGATTCAACAGGGAAACAATATCCGGTGAAAGAAAGTATCACTACTACAACTAAGCAGGATCAGGAACGAACTGAAGTTGACGAAACACTATCTATTACTTTGCAGCAGCTCTCGAATCGACTTGATACTATAAGTAATAAGGTTAATGTTTTGCTGAATCAAAAAGAAATTGTCGTAGAACTATCATGGTGGGATTTGCATAAGGATAAAGTGTATATAGGTATAATAGGTTTGTTTATTGTGGGGTGGTTGGTTTATAGGTGGAGGAAAAAGTAGCACATTTGCAATGTTAATATGTCAATTATCCTATGTTTGGCAGCATAATTATCTAATTAATTATCTATTTAATTTCCGCTTCTAGTAAATTACGTTACTTTTGCAGCATAATTACGTTGTTTTTGTGCTAATACTACATAATGCAACAAACTATTTAGGATTTTATTTGTGGTAATTAGTTAATAACAGTGTCTTTGATATGGAGAAATAAATAAGTCTTATGAATAAAATATATGCATTTGATTATATGCTATCCTTATTTGAGGAATGGTATAACGAAGAGAATAAGGAGCAGAATAGAGAATTCAAAAACTGTTCTAAGTTGTCTATGCTTAAACTTTTGTTTCTGACTGCAGTTCCTAAGGGAAAAGATACTAGAGACCTTTTGGATACATTTGATAATTTCTGTGCTCTCCCCTATGGGCCTGTTGAAAGTGACATATATAATGCAATTCAAAAAGACAATCTGCCTTCTTACGTTCTGACAGAAAGATCAATAACGAAAAAAAGAGATATCACATTGCCTTATAATGAAAAGGACTATCTTCCTGTGAAGAATGCTGTATATGCTTTAAAAGAAAAAAACAGATTACTTATTTTATTGAACGCTTTTGATTTAGTGGAAATTACACATAAATGGGATAGTTGGAAGCAATCTATAAATTTTGCCAAGTTAATGGATATGTCAAGCTATAAAATGACTATAGAATCAATTCGAAGCGATAGAAATAAATACTTTGAATAAATAAACAAGGATGAGCTGTATACTAGAACAGTGTTATGATCAATTCATAGAAGAGTTTCCTGAATCTTGGCTTCCAAATGGTAGTGAGGATGAATCAGTGTTTTTTAATAAGAATGTTCAGGTAGAAAGCTTCTTTGAAACGTGCTTTATTTTATTAAGTAAGTCCATTATTTGTGGTGAGTATATTAATGTTCATAATTTCATTGATGTCTTGAATCGCTTTCTGGATAAGACAGCAGCAGCAGTGGAGTATGCTCCTCCATTACTGTCAGAATCAGGAAGTGAAAAAGTAGATAGACTATTATCACGGTATAGAGATTTGAACTACTCAATTTATAATGCGCTGAAGCATTATAATTATTTTGTAACAGTTTCCAAAAATAAATTTAATACTGAAGAGAATAGATACAAATATGGATTCTACAAACTGAAGAATATCAAATCTACAGATAAAATTCTTAAATTATTCTCTGATATAACGATTCCTCTATGCTTATTTGATTATAGGTTTCCTATCGGTGAAGATGAATTTCACAAACTGCTTTTAAGTAGAAACAGATTGATGGAATATATAGGTGAAGGTAGTTCGGAAAGAAGGGCTATTTTATCTATATTACTTCATAAATGCCACTTTATTATACGTAAGATTAAAAATGCTCCTTTATATATAAACTCTGAATCGAACATTGTTTGCATAAATCCAGCAGAATTAGATGTTGGCTATTATGATGAGTTTGTTATAGAGGAATGTAGTTCAGAAGAAAAAGCTAATGAACTTTGGAATGATATTAATAGTATTAATCCCAAATTGAAATCGTTTGTTCTGTTGATGAAATATTATAAACAAAATCTATCTGTAAAATCTGATATTGCTAAGATGGACTTTGTTTTAAGAAAGTACTCAGCCATTTATCAAATAAAACGAGATTCACAAGGATTTATCAATCCTAGTAGCTCAATAGAAGAATATGATAAATTTTCATTAAATTCAATTTTAAATTTCTTGCATAATTGTCGTTTTTCTTTTTATACACAAAAGTGCGAACCTAATTTAAAACAAATAAAGGAAGAACTTAGACATATAGAGAATATACAAGCAAGAACTGGAGTGAAAAATTTCCATCCATACGAGAAGGCTATAGAAGCTATTATTAAATGCATTGAATTCCATATTGGGAAAGATGATTTTGATGATAGGCTTATAGAGGATAAATTGGAAGAACTTGATCGTGTAATTCTTTTATATGAAGAAGCTTATGAATGGAGTCGTTCTCATCAATTTTTCCCTTTTCAATTACCTTTTGGAGAATCAATGTATAGTGCAGGTGATGAACTTATTATGCTATTCGTTCCTTCGGCTTATGCTAAATATATTAACTATGATACATTAAAAGAACGATTAGAACAATTTAATAGAACTAAGGAGTATTTGAGATTTCGTTGTGATTTATCTATTGAGAGAAAAGAGATAACACAGATCAAAGATGATATTAAAACTTCGGATAAAAAAGCTTATGATTTAATTGCAATATTTACTGCCACTATTACTTTTCTTTTTGGAATTGTAAATATATTCATAAATAACACGACTCTAAATTTATATCAATTGATAGCTAATACTATTGGATTAGGGGTATTACTATTACTTTTCGCATCTTCGTATCTGTTTATTTCTCCTTTGTTAATTCAAAGAATGAATTTGCAGAAATATATTTTCACTAGGCGTTTTCTATTTGGTCTAATATTAGTCGCATTGTATTTTATGTTGACTTTCTTTCTGTATAAGAATAGCCAATCAGTAATGATTAATGCAAATACTATTCAAGATGTAGTAAAAGACACATTGAATAATGATAACGAAGAACCAAAAGTGGAGATACAACAATTTAAAGCATTAAAATGAGTAGCATATTTTGTAACTGATTGAGGGTATGTCAAAATGAAGTGACGCATCCCTTTTTCTTTTACCCATTCAGCAACAATCACTGCCTTCACAATGTAGAAATTTACTCGTTATCGAAAAGGTCTCTCTGATTCGGGGCTTTTCTTTTGCTTATCTCATTTATATTTCGTATATTTGTGTACAGACGTGGATGTCTGTTGTATCATCTCTTTGCGGAAAAGTTGCTAGTTTTCGAGATCGAGAGAAGATAATACGTTATTAATTCCAATAATTAGCCTCGACTAAGCGTAGTCGGGGTTTTCTTTTGCCCTTTATCTACTATTACTAATGAGAGCTTAAAAAGTTCGATAGATAGAAATAATATCGGTAGGAAAATGTTAACTTTGTCATCGTAGAAGTTGAAAAGAACAAATGATTGAGCTTTTATTAATTGTACCTTGCGGAATTGAAAGATTGGTCGGATCACTGTCTTGAATGAAGATGATAAGGGTATTAATTGGACCTTGCGGAATTGGACCTTGCGGAATTGAAACTTGGTTTTCTCGCTTTCGTGAAGCGCTTTTTCCGCTTTGTATTAATTGGACCTTGTGGAATTAAGTCTTATAATACTGAGGCTTTTTTATTCGAATAACTTTCTCTACTTTTACCTAAAAATATAAAGTAATGGCAGAAGAAAATAAATACGACCACGAATTTGTTCAGGGATTATGAAATTTGTTATTAACTAAAATGAGTCTTTAGTATGAATAGAATTATAATTATTGGCAACGGTTTTGATTTAGCTCACAATTTAAAGACTGGATATAAGGATTTTATAAATGATTATTGGGCTACTGTTGAAGAAGGGATTTATGATAAATACTGGCGGTTGTTAGATCAACAATATGGAGGGGACAAACACTCTCTTAATGACTATGAGGATCAGTTTATAAAAATTAAAAAAGAATATGATAAAACCGGAGTTAATAAAGTTTGTTCTTCTTATAAAGAAGGTAGTCCTTTATGGAAATTGTATACACTAATTAATGAGCATAATAATGATCCTAGTACAAATGCAACAGTGCATCTAAACTTTGAGAATCATTTTTTTGAGCGTATATCTAATCAATGTTCTCCTGAAAATTGGGTAGATATAGAAAATGAATATTACAATGCATTGAAAAAACTTAGTTTAGAGGAAAATGCTCAAGAACGGAGTCAGAAAGTTAAGAAACTAAATATTGAATTTGAAGCAATAAAAAATCTACTCGAAAAGTATTTGTATGAGATATCAAAAAGCTCTGTCACTCAACATGCATCGATAATTGAATCAGTGAATAGTCTGATTGAATTAAATGATGTTGCATTAAAGAAACAGCAACAGTATTTAGATTCTATATTAAAAGATATAGATCAATCTGGCAATGAAATGGAAGTTTTTGGAAGAGTTATGGCAGAACCAGATCCTTTCTGTTCTACAGCTGAAGCTTATAGGATGCATCTTAAAAATGAACTAGAGAGCGATCATTTTAAAAAGAAGTATTGCATTCCAACGCAGATAGTATTCTTAAATTTTAATTATACGAATACTGCCCAAAAATTATATCTTGATGAAGAGAATGATAATGAGATAATTAATATTCATGGGGAACTTTACAATAAGGCAAATCCTATGATTTTTGGATATGGAGATGAGTTAGATAATACATATAAGAAAATAGAAGAGTTACAGGATAATGATTTCTTGGAGAATATAAAATCCATAAACTATCATGAAACAAGAAATTACAGAAGGTTATTGGAGTTTATAGAATCCGGGATATATCAAGTATTTATAATGGGACATTCTTGTGGCAACTCTGACAGAACTTTACTCAACACTTTATTTGAACATGATAATTGTGCTTCTATTAAGGTTTACTACTGGCAACAAGAAAATGGTTCGGATAATTATAGCGATTTAATAAGAAACATTTCGCGTAACTTTAATGATAAACCCAAGATGCGTGATATAGTTGTAAACCGAGAAAACTGTTCCCCTTTAGTTCCGACAGAAAAAGAGGTAGCCGAATAAGCTACCTCTTAAATTATATACTACAATTAATATTTATTATTTGGTTTATATCGGTTGTATAGTGTCCGGAGAGCTGTTCTTGTTTTAACTTCCATTCTCTTCCGTTTCCTTGCACGGCCAGTTTGATGCGTTGACCGTGATCACCGTTGATCTTGTCTATGATTTGCATGAGTTTATGATGCTTTTCACGGTCGACGGAATCAAAAAGTCCGAGTTGCGCATTTTCCGTTATTTCGGTGATAATGACGCCTGCCTTCTTGTATTGATAGCCTTGCATGAAGATGTTTTTCAGTCCGATAAGTGCGTAATGGATAATCTCTTGCGTGTCATTGCTCGGTACGGGAAGATGGACGACGGTGTTCTTCCAGTATTGTGGAAGGTCTTCCCGAAAGTTATTGGTGTGGATAAATACCATGAGAGAATGGGCATACGCTTTCTGCTTCCGGAGCTTTCGGGCACAGGTCGATGCGTGTGTGGCGATAGCTTCTATCAGGGTATCGATGTCGGAGATCATCTTTCCGAAAGACCTGGATGTACAAATCTGTTTCTTTGCCGGAGGAATGGATTCCATGCGGATGCAGGAAATGCCACGAAGTTCCTTCCAGGTGCGTTCGCCTGTCACGGTCATTTCTTTGCGCACCCATGCTTCGGGAAGTTGGATGAAGTCATAAGCCGTCTTTACCCCTTGCTTTTCGAGTTTGGCGGCTTGCTTGTGCCCGATGCCCCAAACATCTCTTATCTCTGTCTGTTGCAGGGCTTTGAGATGCTTCTCTTCTGTGTCGATGATGCACACCCGATTGTATGCAGGATACTTTTTCGCAAATTTATTCGCTATTTTGGCGAGCGTCTTTGTGGAGGCTATTCCCAGACTCATGGGGATGCCGGTACCACGGGTCACGCTGTTTACGATGTTTGTCCCCAGCGGTTGCAATTCCTTTATGCCGTCCAGATTTAGAAACGCTTCGTCTATCGAGTAGACTTCGATTTCTGGAGCCAGTTCGGTAAGTATCGACATGACTCGTCCGGACATATCGCCATATAGGGTATAGTTTGACGAAAAGACGGCGATTCCGTGGCTGTCTATCAGATTCTTAATCTGATAGGCGGGGACGCCCATCTTAATTCCCAGTTCCTTGGCTTCGTTGCTGCGCGCTATCACACAACCGTCATTGTTGGAAAGCACAATGACAGGTTTTCCGTTGAGAGCCGGATTGAATACCCGTTCGCAGGAAGCATAAAAGTTATTGCAATCTATTAGTCCGAACATTATCTTTTCCTCCGATTCTTTTTGATTGTAAATGTAACGATTCCCCAGATCATGAAGTCATTCTCCTTGGTTACTTTTATCAGTGGATAATCCGGATTGGAAGGGACCAGCCAGATAGCTTCCGGTTCCAGTCTCACTCTTTTGACGGTGAACTCGCCATCGATAAAGCATACTGCCAAATCATCATCCATCAGCTCCAATGACTTGTCGATGACCAGTATGTCACCTTCTTCTATTCCTTCGTCTCTCATCGAGTCTCCCGTCACACGTCCGTAGAACGTTGACGCCGGATGACGGATCAGTTCTTTGTTCAAGTCAATCGCCTGTTCCATATAGTCCTGGGCAGGGGAGGGGAAGCCGGCCTTTATTCCTTCATCGGCAAATTGCAACGGAAGGCTGCTGGATATGTCTATCTTATGTATTTCTATTTGCTTTTTCATAACTAATTCTTTTCCTATAAACAAAATTGTTTGGTATTTGCTCACAGGTATAAGTTTTATAACGAAGATAGGAAAATGAATTAGGATTGTTTTAGTAATTTCTTCTTTGGTTTAATCTAGTAGGGAAATAATATATAAAAATAGAGAAGAGGCGTAATATCCCCTCTCTATGTAACCCATGTAATCAACACCACAAATCAACAAACTTCCCGATGGGTTACATAGAGTATTACTAATTGATTAGCGAAAAGTTCGATGAGTGGATAAAAAAAGTGAGGGGAACCACCCCCTCACTAAAGTCAAACCAAAATAATCGAATTATGTCCGAATTACTTTGATACCACAAAGATACAAATTATTTCAAATTATCAAGTATTTCTCGGATTGCTTTATCTGCATGCTTTTTCATGATTGACACATAGTTGAATATTGGTCTATCCTCTTTCATAGACTGACCAATACAGTATTCAAGGGTGCTAAGTGGTATCCCTAAATCGTATCCGTGCTGAACAAAACTTTTTCGTGCAGAATATAAAGTCAGGTTATGGGTTACCCCTGCTGCAGATTTCAGTTCTTTCATTTTTCGTGTGAGTGTATTATAGCAAGACACATAAGTTTTATACTTTCCAAATTGGAGTTTTCCAGTATTCTTATTCATATACTTCTTGATGAGTGGTTTTGCTTCATCCGGAATAGCAAACGAGGTCAACCGATCTCCATCTTTTGTATTCCTAGTCTTGACTCTGATGTAATCAATATCGTTAGTTCGGAAATCGTAAGCCAACATATCAACTAGATTCATGCCGGCCAAGTAGTAAGTGAGCATGAAGATATCGCGTACTACTGATACATTATATTTATTAGGTTCCATGTCTCGGATAATTTTTAATTGCTCGACAGTTATATAAGTATCCCTTCTTTTTGCCGATGGGATTGTAGCAGTGATAAATGGATCTACCTTATATTCTACGTATCTCATCTTGATAGCATAGTTTATTATTACTTTCAATAGTGTAATATAGATTTTGATTGAAGTAGGAGAGAGTTTGCTCTTTCTTAGATGGGTTAGATAACCATTGATCCGAATTGGGGTTATATGTTCCATCAGTGAGCCGGGACCAGTGAACTGAAGGAAACGTTTAGCGGCCAGCTTATAAAGTTTATGCGTTTTTTCTCTGTCATCCTCATCTATCTGTGAGATGAATTCTTCGACGACATCCTCAAATTTGCGATGCTGTTCACCATTTATGGGACTGGTTATTATCTTAACTAACTGTGTGCATGTGAGTGAATCTATATACTCAATACTTATGCAACGTTCATAGTAAGAATCGTATATTCTTTTGAGTTTGGCATTTAGAAGTTCCTTATCTGGCCTTTTGATCACTTTCCCGTTTTTTAGCTGGTCAACGGAATCAATGATTATATTTGTGGGTATGTACCTTGTTTCTGCATTATGAGATACTGCAATTCTTACCTTATGTTGCCCGTTTTTCTTTTGTTTAGTGGGCACGATTGTTATAAATAGATTAGCCATGTTAAAATACGTTTTTTTATCAGTATTTGACTGCTGTTTTGGTATTGCGGCAATAAAACGGCAATAAAACGGCAATAGATTAGCGTCAAAAGTGACGTTTTTGGGTTCTCAATGATAAATACTAATTAAGAAAGAAAAGGTTCGATTAGCTTTGTAATCAACTGAAAATCAGTAAATAAAAAAGTGCTTCCTAGATCGTCCGCCGACGAGGAAGCACTCAACACAAAAACTAAACTAGACTTATTGCTAATAATGTTCGTTAAACGCTTCCTACTTAATTAGTTACAGCCGTTGAAAAATGCCTAACAGCACGGAAACGGCAATACTTTTGTCTTATGTACTATTAAAATGTATGTTATTCATAATTGCATCTGATTAATTATTCACATTATTTTTCGTTCTATTTTTCTTTCCAATGACCTTCAACTCTTGTTCCATCTTTGCGCATATAAGGTTTAATCCAATGTTGTTTTTTGCAATTTCCACTACCACCACTATCTGAATTCCATATTATTATTAATATAACTCCGATAATAATAGTAGTTTTAGGAAAAAAATAAAGTGATGTAAGAAGTATTATTACTATGCAAAGATTAAATTTAGTTTTATAGCTCATATCTATTTGTCGTTTTGTTCTCCTGCTATCTTTTTAAGAAGTCTTATCGTCTCTTCTTGGCTATAATCTTTTTTTAACTGATCAATTATTTTAGAGTCGTTATTATCTTCTCCTGCAATTTTTTTTAGTATCCTAATAATCTCTTCCTGATTAGATACCATTTTATTTATTTTATAGTACCAGCATATCAATTCCCGGCAAATAAAGAAGACTATAACTAAAACTAATATAATAATGAGTAGTCTACCTCCGCCTTCGAATGATAAAGATGGTGCCGGAGCTTGTGCAAATAATGCCATTGGGGTGATTACAAATGAGATAAATGTAATTTTTTTCATGTTGTATTATTATAATAGAAATTAAAACTCTTCTTTAATATAATTGTAAGGACCATAGATTATACGAGTGGCATATTTTATGCCAGTTCTTTTGGCTAGTTCATCATTATACTTGAGTATATCTGTATGTATAGCTACATTATATTCCCCTTTTAATAGCGAATTCCAATGACCATCCCATAATGGAGATATACCTCCACCGTATGTATCAAGGCCGTTAGCATCCTTAATGCAAGATAATTCGTATTTTTTAGACAAAATTTCGCTCATTTCTTTTTGCTTGTTAATTGCTTCTTTTTCTGTATCTGCGGTTAAAACGAAAATACAGGCATTAAAATAACTATTGATTCCATCTGATTGAAAAAGAAAATGTACATTGTTAAAATCCACACCTGCATACTTTATATTTTCAAAAGACAATATGTTTTTTTCTCCTGGATTATATGTTTCTTCTCCATACTTGTTTCTTAATATAGATAATGCTTTTTCTCTAGAAATCCCAAAAGGAATTCCACCGATATTCTTTACTTGTTGATTTTTATACTTTTCTTCGAGTCCTGAATATAGCGAATCTATTTTGGAACGATATTCAGGCGGAGTATCTTCATATACATTCAGTGAATCTTGGAATGTTGAATCACTAACTTCTTGTGCATTTGCAAAGAATGGTATAATAAGTATTAATGCGATTAATATCTTTTTCATAGTTTCTTTATTATCCTAATATTGTGTTCATTCTTCATATTTCTGAATCTTTTTGGGGATTAAGCTCCCAATATGTTCTATCATCTCCTTCGAAGGCTCTGAAGCCAACAGTACTAAATCTTAGCCTCGATACTTCATCCCTTATTTCTAAATATGTGTCTTCTTTTACTTGGTTCTTTACAAACATATATCCAGTGAAGGTTATATTTTTCCCTGACATTGAAACTTCAATATCTTTTTCCTATAATTCATCTTTTGCATTTTGATAATATATTTTTCTAGCTAATGGAAAATTGTGTTTCTGAAACGTAAATAATGCCTTTTTTGCATTATCTCTTTGCGCGCTCTCTTTTCCGTGATTAATCGCCTCTTTGGTTTCTTCTATTATATGTAGAAATTGTTTTATATCTGATATGTTTTTGCAAAAAGTAATGTCTTTAAACCCAATTATTCTTTCGTAAATTGAATTATATTCATTTTGTTTTTCACTCTCATATTCTTCTTTCATTTTAATAGCTTCTTCATCAGTCAAATATTCCGATGCGTTCTTTAGTTTAGTTTCACTACAAACTATGGGATTTTTGCGAAATAAAGATTGATATGAAGCATAATAATGTCCTTCGTCTAATGTACTGTCTCTGTAAAAATAGGTTGCAAAATCTTTGCCGATATTTAATCTGTTTCTTGTAGTTAATGCATCCTTAGAATCCTTCATTTCTTCTTTAGTCCATATATGATATTCCTTTTTATTGGACTTGAACACAGACGCAATTAATTTTCCATTGTCATATAGCTGTAATGGTCCATTTTTACCTTTTGAGTATGAATCTTTTTTGTTACCACATGAAGCTAAGCTAGTCAACAATGCTAATGCTGTAAAAATATGAATGATAATTCTCATTTGTTTATGTGTCTATGTATTTATTAGTTTATCCTATATTACGTTCATTCTTTAGCATGGCTAATTCACCCTTCAACTTTTGGTTCTCTTCCAAAAGACGTTGAGTAAGCACGGTCTTTTCATTGATCTCATCTTGTAAATTGGCTATTGTAAATACTATGCTCTTCAACTTTTCCATTCCTGGTTCAGTTTCTTGTTTTTGAATGAACATATCACCTTTACTTCGTAATAACCATTCTGCTGAAATATCGTCAAATGACGTTAGGGCTTTCTCTATTAGTTCTGAATCTATTGTGCTTCTTCTTCCTGTTAGATAATTGTTCAAAGTAGAATAATTGAACTCAATTGCCATTGCAAAGGCTCTAGGAGAATAGCCTTTTGCTTCAATAATCATTTTAATTCGGTCTATTAACGTGTCCATAAATTTGTCTATAAAGGTTAAATATTGTCATATGGCAATATAAATCGGTTTTAAAATTTGCAATATCGTCAAATAGCGATATATTTGCACCATAAATCAATCACACATACAAACATACAAAAAGTGATTGACAAAAACAATTTGAAAACAAAGAATATGAGCTACAATTTATCACAAATCATGAAATCGGCACACCGCAATTATAAGAAAGGTGGAAAAACATTCTCAGAGTGCTTAAAATCAGCATGGAGCTTCGCTAAACTTCAAGAAAGCTTTTCATCGGAAGCGGTGAAAACAAGAACTGATAAATTCTTAGCTGAAAGGCACGAAGCAATTAGCAAGGCCGCTAAAGCAACTCCAAGCGAAGAATACAATAATAAGAATATTCCTGCTTCTGCTTATTATAACCCAAACAGTACTGGAAAATATGGTGCACACTATGTCGGAGATTAATCAATTTATATAATCATGGAAGATCAAAAGAAATCACGCGAGCAAGTTCTTGAAGAACAAGTAGAGGAATTGCGAAAAGAGAATGAACAGCTTAGAAAAGACAACGAAAGGTTTGAAGAATGGTGGAGAAAGGCGGATGCTAAGAATATGGAACTTGCTGAAAGCGTTAAGTCCATTTCTACAATCGCTAACCTGATTTACACTTCCGCTAAATCTTAACCCTCACTAAGTCAAACCAAACCCCAGTTATCCGGTACCCAGTCCGGTCTATGAGCCTGCCTTTAAAAGGAGACTGGGAACACAGAGAAGAGTTCTTTGACATATTGGTAAAATGGTGTTTTGGGAGCCGACACGTGCCGAAAGGGATTACTGACGTAGGCAGGCTTCTCAACGATATAATGCTGTGGTTAATGGTCAGACCGTATCGTTGCAAAAATAAAAGCAGCTAGACTTTTATGTCGGCAAATCGTGGTATTTGCTTTATGATATTAAAGGTGATGTAGCTCAGGCAGGTTAGAGCACTGTGTGTGGTGGATGGTTGAGAGTTCGAGTCTCTCAAGAAATACTCTTAGCTTAACGGAAGAGCACCACAAGCAGAGGTCAGCGGTTCGAATCCGCTCATCACTTCAATGTTTAATTAAAGAATGTAGAATTATGACAAGATTTTTCCAGCTTTTAGTAATCGGGATAATATTAGGAGCAATGTTTATGATACTCGCTTCTGTTATTTCTTCGTGTTACTTTTTTATCACAACATTTACGTTGAGTGATTTTGAAGAAAGAACAACTTCATTTGTTCTTGGTGCAGTAAGTGCTTTATTTACATACGGAATGTTCCGGATATTAATGAATGTTTTGCATTCATTTTCAGATAAGTTTGATGCAATAAAAAGCGTTTATGAAAGCAATCATTGAAATTAAAGATGTCTCCTTCCGGGAGATAGGAAACATCTTTATTGGCGGCAAGCCCATCAGGGATTGCGTGAAAGTGTTTGAAAGCTATAAGGTGATAACCTTCTTTGGTATTCCCGTTTGGAGGGTCACCCACACAGTGAATGAGTGGGATCCTGAAGAATCGACTTCAAAGTCTCATACGTAAGAGTGATTGTTAATGGCGGTGTCCCATCAATGAAATGTAGGATACACTGTTTTCTATGGTCCTCAATTCTAATAACACATCCTAGATTGATAAGGATGCGTTTACCGTCTTCGGTAATCTCAATAAATTTATTCATTTTCTTATTTTTTAAGTTGGTTCTACAAAAATAAGAAAATCCTCCGTTCCTTTTTTATTAGCGAATAATCTTGGATCGGAGGAACCTATTAATAATCAGTATGGATAGAGTAAAATTTGACGGAAAGGAATTCAATTTTTCAACAGGAAGTTTGTTTGGGAAATTGACAGATGAAATTAATGTAAACGGTGATTTAGTTATAGATAGAAATTCTATTGAGCTTCTAAGAATGTTAGCGTCTGATAGACAGGTTTGGTATATATCTACATGCAGTATGAGTGACTTTAGAACTTTATATCATAATGTCTATAGCAATAGGGAGATAGATAAGATATTGAGTGATGATGTGGATGGCATGAGGAATGATATTGAACATTATCGTGATAAATTGCACGAAGCTGAACTTGAAATAATGCGTTTGCAAGATAAGATAGAAAGGCATAACGATGGAAGTTGGATTGAAAGATTAAAAGATATACGCTACTAAGCGTATATCTTATAAATTGCGTAAACTGTTAAACTAATAATAAAGAAGAGGAATGATATATAGGAAATTGATTCACAAATTGCGAAGAACTTCTTGCGTGGTACGGCTAGCGTTGCGGTCATTTTGGAATTGTATAAGCTATAGAGGATATATTCTTTTACCTGTTTTTGAGCATTGTGTATCATCACGTTGCTCATTACTCGATTCTCGTATATGGTTATACACGAAAAAAGGATGGATAGTGCGTTTGAACATACTACCACCAATAGTAAATTTCGACTGCAAGCGTTGTTTGTTGAAAGATTGCTTAAAGAAACAAGTACAGCAAAAGTAGCGGATGCAACAGTCAATAGAATGCTTTGGAGTCTGAAAGTCCATTCGATTTTTTTCTCTAAAGTTTCTTTGTAGTATGAAACTACTTTTTCTTCATTATTCATATTTTCTTATTTTAAAATTAGACACTTCAAAAATAAGAAAATCCTCCGTTCCTTTTTTATTAGCGAATAATCTTGGATCGGAGGAACCTATTAATCTATTAATAATCAGTATGGAAAAAGAAATTGAAAGACGTAGTGTAATTGATGTATTACGAAATATGGATGTTGGAGATACAGAAATATTTCCCATCATTCAAAAGACCTCTGTAAATAATACATTGAGTTCTAGACTTTACATAGAAAAAGCAAAAGGAATGTCCTGGACAACAAGAACTGACGTTGAAAATGGGATATTTAAAGTTACCAGAACTGCATAATAGCTTATGGAGAAGATTAGAGGTGAAATGGCTGAGATCTTACTTGATAATATTCTCCGTTTGTTTTCGACAGAGATATTCGGGAAAGATAAGTCAGCATACTATGTAGGTGGTGAGAAGAAGTTGATTAGCCTCATTGAAACAGGCAAGATTGAGAGTGATAAACCTTCAGTGGTTCAAAATGGGAAATGGCATTGTAATGCTGCTCAGGTATTACTTCATTGCCGATGTTCGAGAAAGAAAGTCAAACCTAAAAAACGGAAGAAATGAAATCATTGAAAATCGTTCATAACATTTTTACGGTAGCTGCTTTACTGGTAGCTATGTATATAGGTGGAGGAATCGAAGCAACAAGAAGTGATATTACTTGGTCGTATATTATCTTTTTTATAGTTGTGTTACTATTAGCAGCACGATTCATCTATGAAGATAAGAAACAAAATAAAGATAGCCTGTGAAGGTTACATTGCTTATTTTTAGTATTTGTCATGTTTATTAGCCCGGTTCACCGGGCAACTGCCAAGGTAGCTCAGATAGGTAGAGTGCATGTAATACATGAGGTCGACAGTTCGAATCTGTTCCCTGGCTCAACTCTTTTAGAGTTAAGTACCCTGTGAAGGAGAAATAATATTTGTATTTAAAAATCAATCAAAGTAGCCGGAAGCGTTCGGCTACGAACCGAAGGAATGGTGGAATTGGCAGACACGCATACATATTGTGTGTGGTATTAAGTTGAGAGTGGCCATGCTAAAACTTATGTAAATCCGTCCCGGTTCAAGTCCGGGTTCCTTCACTGATATTTTTTTATGTTTAACCAATGATGCCGGCGAAAAGGACGCTGTAGGGTTAAAGTCCCTTATTTGAGTTTTGAATTGTTCTAACTATCCCGGTGTGCTTTGAACAGCTATCCGGGAGCACAGTAGCTCGTGAGAGTGATATTTATTGTTTTGTCGTGTTTTATTTTGTGTTTGTGTTTCTAGGTGGATGGTTCGTGAGAATAGTTCACCTTTCTTTTTTATTTGGGCGGTCAGTACTCTGGGATGAAATGTTACTTCGTGCACAGAAGTAAAGAGATCGGTTCGATACCGATACCGTTCACCACGCATTTACATTATGTATAAATCGAGGGAGCCGTACACCCTTTAAGCGTAGCCGATCCATAAGGTACATTGGATTTTACTTTCGACATTTGCTTTGCTGCCTGTACAATACTGTACAGGCAGTTTTTGTTACTGAAAAAGGCGTTAAAATGGCGAAGTTTCTGTTTGTATAACTTGTCAATTAAAGATAATTTTACTGATGTAATCAATTAAAAGTCAAACCATTAAATTAGAATTATGACAACGAGAAAAACAACTGAACTAATGGCTCAGAAAGAAGAAAAGAAAAAGAACCCTATCAGACCGCTTCTAGCTTCTGAAATAGAATGTAGAGTTGGTAGTATGAAGCCTGATGGTTCTGGATGCTCCTTGCTACTTTACAAGGATGCTAGAGTAGACATGAGAATACTTGATGAAGTATTCGGAGAAATGAACTGGAAGCGACACCATGATGTCGTTAATGGAAATCTATTCTGTACATTGTCTGTTTGGGACGATGAAAAGAAAGAGTGGGTGAGTAAACAGGACGTTGGTACAGAATCCAACACTGAAAAAGAGAAAGGACAGGCTTCGGACGCCTTTAAACGTGCAGGGTTTAACTGGGGAATTGGACGTGAACTTTATACAGGTCCCTTCATTTGGATTACACTTGAAAAAAATGAAGTATATCAGAGCAAAACAGGTTCTCCTGCTCTATATACCAAATTCAGTGTGAAAGAAATTGGCTATAACGAGCAAAAGGAGATTATTCTTCTTGTTATTGTAGATAATAAGAACCATGTTCGTTTTGCTTATGGTAATACAAAAGAAAAAGTATATGCTCCCAATGTTTCTGCTTCAAATACTTCGGGCAAAGTATATACTGGCATAGACCTGGACCGTGCAATTAAACAAATGACTGGTGTTAAAAGCCGGGAAGAGCTTGAAAAAGTTTGGGCTGAACACCCGGAACTTCATAATAATAAAGAGTTCAGGGACATAACTATTGATATGCAGAAAACGTATCCACCTAAAAATTGATAATAATGATAGAACTAGTGAAGTCCTGTGTGGTTTTCAATGAGGAAAACCACACCTATATGCTCGGTGAAAAACAGTTGCAGGGTGTAACTGGTATGATTGGTCGGCAGTTGTTCCCTGATAAATATAAAGATGTCCCGGATTTTGTTTTGAAGAAAGCTGCTGCAAAGGGTAGTCTTATTCATAGTCAATGTCAATTTGCTGATGCAACAGGTTTACCGCCTGAGAGTATTGAAGCAGAAAATTATATCAGAATGAGGGTAAATGCCGGATATAAAGCATTTGCTAATGAATATACCGTTTCAGATAACGACTATTTCGCGTCAAATATTGACTGCGTTTGGGAGAAAGCCGATAAAATTAGTCTCGGTGACATCAAAACTACCTTGCATCTTGATGAAGAGTATTTGAGTTGGCAGTTGTCAATCTATGCTTATCTGTTTGAACTTCAAAACCCGTTAATCAAAGTTGATAAGCTGTTCGGCATTTGGGTACGCGGTGATAAACATGAGTTGGTTCTGATTCCTCGTAAGCCTGATGAGGAAGTCAAGAAGTTGATGAAATGCGAGAAGAATGGAAAGCAGTACTTACCCAATCTTCCTGTTCCTGTTGATGACAAGTCACTTATACCATTGCAGCTTGTAAATTCTATAATTGGAATTGAGGAAGAACTTGCAGACCTAACTGAAATTCAGAAAGGTTATAAAGAGAAACTGAAAGCAGCTATGCGTGAGAATGGTGTCAAATCATGGGATGCCGGAAGATTGAGAGTCAGCTACACGCCCGCTTCTACTAGTAATAGCTTTGATACTAAAAAGTTTCAAGCAGATCACCCGGAGATTTATTCCCAATATGTCAAAGTAGCTCCTAAAGCTGATAGTATTCGTGTAACAATAAGGGAGGAAAAATAATGAGTTTAAACAAATTGATGCTTATCGGGTATGTTGGCAAAGACCCCGATATTAGAATTTTGGAAGCTGGTTCTAAAGTAGCCACTTTCTCCTTTGCCACTACTGAAAAAGGTTATACCCTTGCCAATGGAACACAGGTTCCTGAAAGAACAGAATGGCATAATATTATTGTTTGGCGTGGTCTTGCCGATGTCGTTGAAAGGTTCGTCCATAAGGGAGACAAGTTATTCCTGGAAGGAAAGATAAGAACGCGAAGTTACGATGATAGTAGAGGAATTAAACGGTATATTACAGAGCTCTTTGTCGATAATATGGAGATGCTTTCTGTCAAGCCTCAACAAGCACCGCTACCTTCCCCTCTTCCAGTACAAACTAACAATCAAGAGCAGAATGCAGTGAGTGAGTGCCCACCACCGCCCCCGCCGACTAAGGACGATTTGCCATTCTGATAAGTTATGGAAGCAACATTAACAAAGAAAGATGGCAAAGTCCAAATGGATAAGTCTTTCGAGTTCATGTGCAGCGCGTTACGTAATGGAGAATACACTGTAACCATTAAGAGAAAGACACAACCGAGGACATTAAATCAAAATGCTCTCATGTGGAAATGGTTTCAATGTATTGGCGCCTGCTTACGTGAATACACTGGTGAAGAGTATTGGAGTACTGCTGATGGTGTACAGGATATACATGACCTGTACTGTAAGAAGTTTCTTGTAAAGCAAGTGCATGTGAATGGTAATGTAGAAACTATTGTGCGAGGAACAAGTAAACTCAATACCTTAGAGATGCATAATTTCATGGAAAGCGTGAAGATTGATGCGGCTGCTGAGTTTGGTATTACGCTTCCATTACCTGAAGACCAACACTACTTAGATTTTATTCATGAGTACCAAAATCGGTACTAATTAATCCTTTATAAATTATGATTGCAAATTTAAGAAACTACGAGCCCGAGACAATCGAGTTCGTTGTTCCCGACGCTATTCGGGAAAAATTCCCTCCTGTATTATTTGAAGGTTCTACTGATGTAGATGAACTTATAAAGTTGGTAAATGAGCATTTTAATGCCACATTTCCTGAAAGTGAGGTTACTCAACGCATCCTTGACACATTTGAGATTGATGAAATACGTGAAGAGTATTGTATCAAGCAAGAGAATGAAGTTCCTAAACGTGAACGTGAATTATTGGAAGCTATCGAACGTGCAAAGAAAATCAAAAATGATGCTCAAGACAGGTTAGCGTCCATCAAAACAGAAATCAAAGACCTTGCTGCTGAAGTCAAGAAGGGAACAAGGGAGTATCATCTTTCAAGTAAGAATACGATCCGTTTTGCTCTTAACGGTCACTTCTTATATTATTCTTGGGTTAATGGTGCCTTGAAACTTGTAAAGGCAGAGAAAATACCTGATTGGGATAAACGTTCCCTTTGGGCACAGGAAGATCGGAACCGAAAAGCAATGTTGGATTTGTTCGGCCTTGAATATCCCGAAGTTGAACGTCCTATTGATGGCACGGAAGATTTAAGAGACACTTTCGAAGAGGAGTTTTCTGATAATCTTCCTGAAGAAGAAGCGGAAGACGATGAGTAGATTACAGCACAAGAAAGGCAGGAAGTCCAATTATGTGAAGTCGCTTATGAATAATCCTGATTGGGAAGAAGCGAAGCGTAAGGTTCGCATCAGGGATGGACATAAATGCCAGATGTGCGGTAAAAATTTCAATTTAGAGATTCACCACAAAATATATAAGGTTAACGGACAGTCAATTGTCGGGCATGAACTTGAACACCTTGATTGTCTCGTTACCCTTTGTGGTGACTGTCATTCGAAAGTACACAAATATCACATCAAATTATGACATACCAGTTAAGAGACTACCAAAAAAGTGCTAGTGATGCAGCAGTTAGTGTTTTCAAATCTAAGGAAAAGAAGAACTACGTGATAGTCCTTCCAACCGGTGCCGGAAAATCTCTTGTAATTGCAAATATAGCCGCCCGGATTGATGGACCACTTATCGTATTCCAACCAAGTAAGGAAATCCTTGAACAAAACTTTGCGAAACTTCAATCATACGGCATATTCGATTGTGGGGTTTATTCCGCTTCTGTAGGAAGAAAAGATATCAACCGTATTACATTCGCTACAATTGGTAGTGTGATGAAACATATGACTTTCTTCAAGCATTTCAAGCACGTACTGATTGATGAGTGCCATTTAGTAAACCCAGCTAAAGGTATGTATAAGGAGTTCTTTGAAGATGAAAAAAGGAAGGTTATTGGACTTACAGCTACTCCTTACAGATTGTGTTCAGGTAGTGGAGGAATGATGCTTAAATTCATTACTCGTACCCGGCCAAAAGTTTTCACTGATGTAATTTATCATTGCCAGGTGAGCGAACTGCTTGCGAAGGGATTTCTTGCTAATTTAAAATATTACGATATTACAAAATTGGATTTAAGAAGAGTAAGAACTAATTCTACCGGAGCCGATTATGATGAAAAGAGCCTTCTGCAAGAGTTTGAACGTGTCGATATATATAAGGATATAGTTGGATGGACTAAATGTCTCTTAAACCCCAAATCAGGCATACCACGCAAAGGTATTCTGATATTTACAAGGTTTATACGTGAAGCAGAAAAACTAGCTTCTGAAATTCCTAACTGTGAGATCGTTAGTGGTTCTACATCAAAAGAAGAAAGGGCACGTATTCTGAAAGGCTTCAAAGACGGAAGAATAAAGGTCGTCGCTAATGTCGGTGTACTAACAACTGGATTCGACTATCCGGAGCTTGATACAGTTGTTCTTGCACGTCCAACTAAATCTCTTTCTCTCTATTATCAAATGGTCGGCCGTGTTATTCGCCCCTGTCAAGGTAAAGAAGGGTGGGTTGTCGATTTGAGTGGAAATTTCCGGCGCTTCGGTCGTGTTGAAGAGTTACGCATTGAACAACCGGAAAAGGGAAAATGGTGTATCATGAGCCGTGGTCGTCAATTAACCAATATGGCATTTTAATTATCATGTGGAGAAATTACAAGAAGAAAGAAAAAAAGAAGCCTCTTTTTGAGGTTGAAGGGGTTAAGGTCAGGGAGAAACCTAATCTGGTCGAGAAACTAGATAAAGTATTTAGTTTATTCATCCGTTATCGTGATACGATGCCTAGTGGCTATTTTCAGTGCATATCATGTGGTAAGATAAAGCCATTTGAACAAGCTGATTGCGGCCATTATATCAATCGTCAGCATATGAATACCCGCTTTGATGAAATGAACTGTAATGCTCAATGCAGACATTGTAACCGTTTCATGGAAGGAAATATTCAGGATTATCGTAGACGTTTGGTTTCCAAATATGGAGAACGTAGCGTGCTACTCCTGGAGGCAAAGAAAAATGTATCCAAGCAATTTAGTGACTTTCAATTAGAAGAGATGATTACTCATTACAAGAAAGAAGCGAAAAAGCTGAAGGAAGCAAAAAGACTGTGAGTATTACTACTAATCGGAGTATAATCCCCTAAAATATGGAAAGAAATTCATTCATCTTTTATAAAGGGTGGAGAGAAGCAATCA
>OGHI01000294.1_pt1 | contig 39654 bp, 29 predicted proteins | sample 1571501 | NCBI WGS metagenome assembly OGHI01 (sample SAMEA2581962, study PRJEB24529) | metagenome | biome: Human gut stool | place: China | collected 2011
TAACTTACTCGACTTGGAGTCTGTTACGGGAGGGTAAGGCTCATTGATCCGGGCCTCTGCCCCAAGTCCCAGATAATCCTGAACCGGTATCACTGCCAGCTTCGCCGGACTTGCCATAGCCAGGCGGATGAACTCCCAGTGCATCTCCTTCTTTGGTGTATGGCGGCAACCCATGTATTCCCTTGCAAAGGACTTATTTCTACGGTTCATGTTCTCATACCAGCCCACCAGTGTCTCATTATCATGGGTTCCTGTATACACAATACAGTTTTCCTGGTATTTATGAGGCAGGTAATCGCTGTTTTCTGAATCATCAAAGGCAAATTCCAGTACCTTCATTCCCGGGAAGCCGCTTTCTTTTAACATCTCATGGACTTCCGGTGTCAGAAATCCCAGATCTTCCGCAATGATCGGCAGTTCTTCTTTTTTCAGACTCTTTTTCAACCGGGCAAACAGATCCAGTCCCGGTCCCTTTTCCCAATGTCCAAACTCAGCGGTAGGATCTCCATAAGGAATGGAATAATAAGCCTCAAAACCTCTGAAATGATCCACACGCACCACATCATACAGCTTCAGGCTGTATTCCATACGCTTGATCCACCAGCTGTAATGATCTTTCTTATGATATCCCCAATCATACAACGGATTTCCCCAAAGCTGGCCTGTTGCTGAAAATGCATCCGGTGGGCAGCCGGCCACTGCCTTTGGCAGACATTCCTCATCAAACTGGAACAACTCCGGATGAGCCCAGCTGTCAGCCCCGTCAAAAGCTACATAAATGGGGATATCCCCGATAATACGGATACCATTTTCATTGGCATAAGCCTTTAAGCGGCTCCACTGCTCATTAAATTCAAACTGCTGGAATTCATAAAATCCAATCTCATCTGCCAGCATTTTTTTATATTTCTCTACTGCCGCAGGCTTACGCAGGCGGATATCTTTATCCCATTTGTTCCAACTGGCACTTTTAAAATGATCTTTTACTGCCATATAAAAGCAGTATTCTATGGTTTCAGGATCCAGCTTAGACTTAAGGAACTGATGATGGTCTTTTTTCCACCGTTCATAAGCTTTTTTCAGGACCTTAAACCGCGCTTTGTATATTTTATCGTAAGCAATATACCGGTCATCATCACCAAAATCAGCCTCTTCACACTCATCTTCTGTAAGAAGACCTTCTCCGACCAGCTGCTCCAGATCAATAAAATAAGGATTTCCAGCAAATGCAGAAAACGCCTGATAAGGCGAATCCCCAAAACCCGTAGGGCCCAATGGAAGGATCTGCCAGAAGCTCTGTCCGCCTTCCTTTAACTGATCTACAAATTCATAAGCTTCTTTTGAAAAACAGCCAATGCCATACTTAGATGGCAGACTGGCGATTGGAAGAAGCATGCCGCATTCTCTCATATTATTTATCCCCTTTTGCTTAAAAGTACATGTACCCGTAAAATCTTTCCTGTACTTGCCTTTTATTTATACTTATACCTTAGTGTAGCACATTTCCCCTTCTCCTACAACAAAGGCGAAGACTCTCCTGACACCCCTGCTGCAGCTTCCTGATCTTCCCGGTACTGCCTGGGCGTCACACCAAACTTCCGGCGAAACAACCGGTTAAAATAAGACAAATTTTCAAACCCGCATTTTAATGCGATCTGGGTCACATTTTCCTCTGTCATTTTCAGATATTCCCCGGCTCTTGTCAGCCGGTAATCATTGAGATACTGGATAAATGGCATCCCCGCATACTGCTTAAAATACTTCATAAAGTGGGACTCACTGTAAAAGCACAGCTCTGCCGCCTGCCTGATCGTAATCTCTTCCCCAAAATGTTCCCGGATGTACTCCAGTATCCCCTTGATTTTCTCTCTTGCATGTCCCGGCTTCTTCTCTGTAAACAAGATGCCTCTGCCATAAGCATAATACAAAAACAAAAATAACTGACCCTTGACCGCCAGCTGATACCCATTACCACGTATCTCCGAAAAACGGTCCAGCTCCTGTATCACCTTTCCAAACACTTCATGATCCGGCTGATTTCTTTGTATCAGGACCGGATTTTTCGCCTGCCCTTCCTGAAGCGGTTTCAAAAAATGTACGGTACAGCCGTCTCCATTATCCCCCATCAGCATAGAAAGGCGGAAAATGATATTTTCGTACTCCATTCTCTCACCATTCCCACAGGAGATCGCATGAAGTTGTCCCGGAAAAACAGCCAGAATGTCTCCTTCCTCCACAGGATAAGACACTGTATCCACTGTGATCCGCCCCTTTCCCTTCTTCACAGCAATAATTTCCATTTCTTCATGCCAGTGAAGAGCCACATGGGAGAAATCTACCGGGATCGAGCAGGGATAAATATTAAACGGAAACTCTCTTTTTCCATGTTCCTTTATTTCATGGTACCCCCGGTTCATTTTTCTCTCCTCCTTCCGTTATCCTGTATTTTTTTATTTATTTTCCATTTCTTTATCATGTTTCTATATTTTTTACATTTTTGATAGTATTGTACTATAATATACTGGCATTCTACAAGACGGAAAAAGATTTATTTTCTATAATAAACACATAAAAACACAGAAAATGAAACGGGCCAGATATTGGCATATCACCACAGAAAGGAAATGGATTTCATGGTTGAACATACAATGACAAAAGAAACATTAGAAAACAGACTAACTGCCCTTTGCGGCAAAGAGATCTCTGCCTGCTCTGAAAAAGAGCTTTATACCGGACTTTTATCTCTGGTCCAGGAAATGGCAAAGGACAAAGAGTCCAATCAGGGAAAGAAAAAACTGTATTATATCTCCGCTGAGTTTCTGATCGGCAAACTGCTTTCCAATAACATGATCAATCTTGGGATCTATGATACAGTAAAGAACCTTCTGGAAGAAAATGGAAAATCCTTAAGTGCAGTAGAAGAAACAGAACCAGAGCCATCTCTTGGAAACGGCGGTCTGGGACGTCTGGCTGCCTGCTTCTTAGACTCCATTGCTACTCTGGGCTTAAACGGTGACGGAGTTGGTTTAAATTACCATTTCGGTCTTTTCAAACAGCTGTTTAAAGACAACAAACAGGCAGAAGAACCAAATCCTTGGATCGAGAATACTTCCTGGCTGACAAAAACAGATGTAACCTATAAAATTCCATACAAAAACTTCACCCTTACATCCCGTATGTACGATATTGAAGTTACCGGCTACAACAACCGCACCAATAAGCTCCACCTGTTTGATATGGAAACTGTAGATGAAAGCATTGTAGAGGACGGCATTTCCTTTGATAAGACCGACATTGCAAAGAACCTGACTCTCTTCCTCTATCCAGGCGACAGCGACAAAGAAGGACGCATCCTGCGGATCTACCAGCAGTATTTCATGGTAAGCAATGCCGCAAGACTGATTTTAGACGAAGCCATTACCAAAGGTTCTACCCTTTATGACCTGGCTGACTATGCCGTGATCCAGATCAACGACACCCATCCAACTATGGTCATCCCGGAACTGATCCGCCTGCTGACTACTGAGCACGGTATGGAAATGGACGATGCCATTGAGATCGTAAGCCACTGCTGCGCATACACCAACCATACGATACTGGCAGAAGCACTGGAAAAGTGGCCGGTAGAATTCTTCAAAGAGGCAGTTCCACAGCTTCTTCCTATTATGGAAGTTTTAGATGATAAGGTACGCCGCAAATTCGATGATCCATCTGTATATATTATCGATAAAAACGACCTGGTACACATGGCCCACATTGATATCCACTATGGTTTCAGCGTAAACGGTGTTGCAGCTCTTCATACCGATATTTTAAAAGAGACAGAATTAAACAACTTCTACAAGCTTTATCCTAAGAAGTTCAATAACAAGACCAATGGTATTACCTTCCGCCGCTGGTTGCTGCACAGCAATCCGGAACTGACTGATTTCATCACCGGTTTTATTGGGGACGGATTTAAAAAAGATGCAGAAGAATTAAAGAAATTAGATACACCAGTTATCACCAAAAATTTAAAACAGCTTTACCGCCTGTTAGACATTAAGGCACAGAAAAAAGCAGAGCTGGCTAAATATCTGGAAGAGACCCAGGGCATTACTATCAACCCGGACTCCATTTTCGATATCCAGATCAAACGTCTCCATGAGTACAAGAGACAGCAGATGAACGCCCTGTATCTCATCCACAAATATTTAGAGATCAAAAAAGGCAAAAAGCCAACTACACCGATCACTGCCATCTTCGGGGCAAAGGCAGCACCTGCCTACATCATTGCCAAGGACATTATCCATATGATCCTCTGCCTGCAGCAGATCATTGACAAAGATCCTGAGGTAAAACCATACTTAAATGTAGTTATGGTAAACAATTACAATGTCACTCTGGCAGAAAAACTGATCCCGGCCTGCGACATTTCCGAGCAGATCTCCCTTGCTTCCAAAGAAGCCAGCGGAACCGGAAACATGAAATTCATGTTAAATGGTGCCGTAACCCTTGGAACTGATGACGGCGCCAACGTAGAGATCCACGAACTGGTAGGCGATGACAATATCTACATTTTCGGTGATTCCAGCGAAACAGTCATCGAGCGCTACAAGAAAGCCAACTACTGCTCCAAAGACTACTACGATGCAGACCCGGCTATCAAAGAAGCTGTTGATTTCATCATCAGCAAGAAAATGTTAGCCGTAGGCGACAAAGAAAACCTGGAACGTCTGTACAAAGAACTGTTAACCAAAGACTGGTTCATGACCTTCCCAGACTTCAAATCCTACTGCGAAGCAAAAGAAAAGGCCTTCGCCGACTACGAAGACCGCACCTTATGGGCGAGAAAAATGTTAGTCAACATCAGCCAGGCCGGATATTTCTCCTCTGACAGAACGATCGGGGAGTATGACCGGGATATATGGAAATTAAGATGATCCTGGATTTTATGATACCAGGGCCAAAGATACTATGTTCAAAAAATATTATGTTCAAAAATACTATGTTCAAAAGGTCAGAAAAACCTCCTGCAAGCAAGTTTGCAGGAGGTTTTTTAGACTTTAGCCCCGCCAAAAAACATGGGTAAATGGCTGTGATCTGGCTCATTTCATATTATTTTGCAATTCACGGATCAATTCTTCCATTACGATCGGCTTGGACATAAATCCATCCATACCACATTTCAGCGCTTTCTTTCTGTCTTCGTCAAAAGCATTGGCAGTCATTGCAAGGATCCTGATCTTTGCCAGTGCCGGATCCTCCAGTGCCCGGATCTGCTCCGTGGCCTCATATCCGTTCATTACAGGCATCTGAATATCCATAAGCACCAGATCATAAGTGCCTGGTGCTGAATTCTTCACTTTCTCCACTGCCACTGCTCCATTTTCCGCTATATCAACCAGGAATCCATATTGTTTAAGAATCTCCTCAGCAATTTCACGGTTTAACTCATTGTCTTCCACAAGCAGTATACATCTGCCTCTGAAATCGGAACCTGTTTCCGGAAGGATACAGTTCTCTGCCCCGGTCTGCTTCTGGCCGATAGCAGTCATCAGTGTCTCTCTGATATCTGACATAAACAGCGGTTTTGCGCAAAATGCATTTACTCCTGCTGCTCTGGCTTCTACTTCAATATCTGACCAGTCATAAGCAGTCAGGATAATGATCGGCGTATCATCGCCCAGACTGCGGATCTGACGGGTGACTTCAATGCCATTCATATCCGGCAGACGCCAGTCAATGATATAAGCATGGAATGCATCCCCCAGTTCCATAGACTGCCGCGCACGAAGAACGGCCTCCTTACCGGAAAGTGTCCATTCTGAACGCATTCCAACCTTTACAAGCATCTTTGTCACACTGTCACAGGTATTAAAATCATCATCTACAACCAATGCCTTAAGGTCTTCCAGCTCTGCGATCTTCTCTATGCTGCGCTGCTCTGACTGGATCCGCAATGGCAGACGGACTATGAATTCAGTTCCTTTGCCCTGCTCTGTCCGAACTTCAATCGTTCCCCCCATCATATCCACAATATTCTTGGTAATTGCCATGCCAAGTCCTGTCCCCTGAGTCCTGCTGACTGTGGAAGTCCGCTCCCGTTCAAAAGGAGAAAAGATCCTCTGTATAAATTCCTGGCTCATACCGATCCCGCTATCCTTTACCCGGATCTCATACAGCCCACTGCCCTTTTTCGTCCCTGGAAACTGCTTCAGCCGGACAGAAACGGTTCCCCCTGCAGGCGTAAATTTGATCGCATTAGACAAAAGATTCAGCAGCACCTGGTTCAGTCTGGTTTTATCACAATAAACATCCTCATCTGTAACATCCATGGCATCCATATAAAGCTCCAGCTGCTTCGCATAGATATGTCCACTGATGATCGTCTTCAGATCATGAAGCATATCAGACAGACTGACCTCGGTTTCTTCCAGATGGATCTTTCCGCTCTCAATACGGCTCATATCCAGTACATCATTGATCAGTGAAAGCAGATGGTTGCTGGATGAAAGGATCTTTCCCAGATAATCCCTGACTTTTTCCTTATTATCAATGTTGCTTACAGCCAGTGTAGTAAAACCGATAACAGCATTCATTGGCGTACGGATATCATGGGACATGTTGGAAAGGAATGTACTCTTTGCCCGGTTGGCAGTTTCCGCAGCGCGGACTGCCTCATAAAGGGCCTGGTTCATTTTCTTATCAACGGTACGGTCAGACATAACTAGGATATATTTCTTTTTTCCGTTTACCTCACTGCCCATTGCAATAATATGAAACCAGCGTTGTTCCCCTGTTTTCTGGTGAACATATTCAAAATCCCATTCCTGCTGCTCATTTACCTGGATCTCTTTCAGATAATTCTTCTTTGGATCTTCACAATCTTCGGAATGCAGTTTTCCCAAGACGCTAATATCCTTTTGGATCTGTTCTACTGTAATGCCCAGCAGTTTTTCCACATTGGGACTTACATAATCTGCCTTATATGTTTTTGCATCCAGCATCAGAAAAACGTCATCTACACTCATGGACAGCTTTTGAAACAGCTCATCCCTATAGAGGATCTCAACATCCCTTCTTTTCAGGCTTATCCTGTTCTTTTGGAGGATCAGTTCAATAATAAAGACAGCAAAACCGAACACTATGGTTCCTCCAAGGAGCATAGTCCGAAGCTGCAGGGAATTCATGCTGGCATTGACTATATCAGCCTGGACAAGTCCCAGAAATATCCAGTCCTGGCATTCCGAGCTTCCATAAACCAGATAGTAATTACTTCCATCCAGATTTACCAGCATCGTATCTGTACGTCTCTCTTTAAATTTCTCTGAAAGTTCAAGGATCTCCTTTTCGGAAATATTAGAATGCTCTCTTAAAACACCAAAGAAATTATACACGGTTCCCCATGCCTCAAAGGAATGATCGATGACAACACGGCCATCTGGATGAACCACATAACTCTTGGCATTTCCATTAAAAGCAGAGATATCCAATACATCTACTATATCAGCGTTTTCATATGCAATGGCAATTGCATCATATTCAAAACCCTGATAGCTTCCATGAGACTGGGGGCTGGCAAATACAAGCATCTGTTGTTTTCCGGGAACTACTGCATTTGTTATGATATCCTCCCCCAGCGTGATCTTATCTTCAAGATTTTCCTGTAATCCAAGATACCCGGCTTCACCTGTTAACATCTTATAGTTGCCGTCAGCTGACAGAAAATAGAAATATAAAAAACCGGCCTCTTCCTGGGCTTTATCTATATAATCACGGATCTCGCTTTCATCAGAAACCTTCTTCAGATACTCCCCCCACATATGAAGATAGGTCAGATTTTTATTTGCCAGTTCATTTAACACATTATTTGACTGATGAAAAACCTCCGTCAAATGGGAAGCACTTTCCTCATAAACCGTTTTCGACACAAACTTAAAATACCGGAAAGCAGTCAAAACGATCCCAATGAAGAAAACAATAAAGACAGCTATCCTTAATCGTTTTCCCATGAAAAAGTTCTCTCTGCCTGTATTACGATTTCCAATATTCATTCTTCTCACCTCAGAGTAATGTAGTCTTCAGGCTCTGCAAGAATAACATTACCCTCCGAAATATGTCCTGTCCAGGTATCTTTCACAGAAATATCTTCACTGTCAAATACAATATTTTTACCTGCAGGATCAGCTTCCATGTGTCGCGGTATTGCCAGACAGGTTACAGTAAACCTGTCATTGTCCCCAACTGCTTTTCCATTCTTTGTAACTTTATCCAGCGTATAGCCATCGTCATTTTCCCTAACCTTCACAGAAATGCCGCTGACCACAGGCAGAGAGCCCCTGTTAAAGGGAATGAGACCTCCCTCATAGCCTTCTACAAAGTTTCTGACTGTTTCTTTCAGTTCAGACCCGCTCATTGTACATTTGTAAGCCCAAAGACCATTTGGCATGATCATTCTGCCTGCCATTTTTTCACTGTATTTTGCCTTCAGTACATTTCCTGTAAAGCTGTTTCCTGATGCGATCAGCACATCTGTGCCATAAATACCTCGCAAAGTGTTTGCCATAACAGAATACGCTTCATTCCCCCCGTTGGTATGAAAGATATTGGAATATGTTTTCTGTGGCTCCAGCACTATATTTTCAGAAATAGGGCTTTCCTCAAGAAGCTGGGTATTAAATGACTGATAAGCCTGCACTGCATTGTATTCTCCTGATATCATTTTGGAAACCACGTCCTTAGAAATGGCAAAAAAGTCATTTGACGCAATACGGATATACATATGGTTTTCTTCGATCACAGGCTTTACATCCTTCAGATATTCTGTAAGATGGATATCCACATCCTGACTGTAGCTTAATATATCCTGGCCCTCATAAACGATCTGGTTCTGAGCATCCTCTGAAAGCATTGTATTCAACACCTTCATTGCCTTCTGCCGGCGTGTTTCATCCTGTGTCAGATCACGGTTTAATGCCACCTGGAAATAGGGTGTAGTCATCAGCCACTTTTCGCCGTTCTGTTGAAAAAATGGCAGAAATGTTGTGTTGATGCCCTGATCCTGAAATATCTTTACACCGGAAGAGCTGCCAAAATACATGGCAACCTTACCGTTTTTGTACAGTTCAATCACATCATCATAATTCATATCCAGATCATCCCGGCTCAATCCTGTATCCTTTATGAATCGCTCCATACGTTCAAAAGCCTCCGGCCAGACTGTACTGTCCAGGCCTTCTCTCTTTGTATTTTCCGGATTACTGTAGATGGTACGCCATTTGCGTCCGGCTGCAGAAGAAAGCTCTGATGCAGACAGTCCCTGCAGCGTTTCCATACATGTATAATCATAATAATAGTCTGCCGCAAAACCACGGATACCTGCTTTTTTAAATTCCCTGCAAGCAGAAACAAAGCTTTCGTAATCCGTTGGCAAAGGAATATCATACTTTTCAAAAAGATCCCTGTTCACTACAAAGCCATGGGCATCTGCACACACAGGAAGCCAGTTTACGCTGCCATCCTGGTTCGTAAAACTGTTAATGTATGTATTATAGACAGCACCTGCCTCATTGGTTGTGGAAAGATCCATCAGGCTGTCTTTAAGTGGGCTTGCATCATGGAGTGAAAACCGGCAGCAGGTTATAATATCCGGCAATCCACCGTTTTCCTTCAGAAACCGGTAGAAATCCAGGTCATTATTACCTACCACAAATTCAATATTAATATCCGGAAGCTGTTTCTGGATGTATGGTGCATATTTTTCATACAGCTGCGTGGACCACAAATATACTGTGATCGTTTCTGCATCTTCTTTTTCTGCACTCTTTCTGCCACAGCCTGACAGAAGTGATATAACTGTCACCATCACAAAAAGTACAGAAAACAACCTATTCCATTTTTTCTTTTTCATTACGGATCCCCCAAAAACTATTTTCCACCAATCTGCTGATCACTTTTACCAGTAATTTTACATCAACGGGTTTTGCAATATGTTCATCCATCCCTGCTTCTTTTGCTTTCAGCCTATCCTCGGTAAAGGCATTTGCTGTCATTGCGATGATGGGGACCACCTTTGCATCTTTCCTGTCCAGAGACCGGATCATCTTTGCTGCTTCATAGCCATTCATGACCGGCATCATAATATCCATAAGAATGACATCAAATTCACCGGATCTGCTTTTTTCGAATATCTCAACTGCTTCCTGTCCATTCCATGCTTTCGTCACCTGGGCGCCCTCATTCTGGAGCAAAAATTCAGCAATTTCCATATTCAGCTCATTATCTTCTACCAGAAGGATATTCAGATCCTTTATGGATCTTTCCGATACATTCTTCTGTTCTTTATGTTTATCCGCATCCAGGTCTATTTTAAATGGGACCCGGAGCACAAAGGTCGTACCTTTGTCCCTCTCACTTTCAAAGGTGATCGTTCCACCCATTTTTTCTGCCAGGTTCTTGGTGATGGTCATCCCTAAACCTGTTCCCCCAAATTTAGAAGCTCCGCCCTTTTGCTCCCTGGCAAAAGATTCAAAAACATGCTCTTTAAATCCGCTGCTCATGCCAATACCTGTATCCCGGCATGTAAATTCCAGCATTGTACTTTCTGTACTGTGTGACGGGATTTCTTTACAGCTTAGATCTATGTTTCCATAATCCTTATTGTATTTCACAGCATTACTCAGGATATTCATCAGCATGCGCTTCAGATAAAGGGAGCTTCCCAGTAATTTCCGGTGCTCGATCTCTATTGTCTGTTCAACCTTTATTCCCCTTTCATCTGCCTGTCTGCTAACCAGGTCCATCACATCATTTATTGTCTTATAAACATCAAAAGGCTTTTCTTCCAGCAAAATTTCTCCTGATTCCAGCTTGCTCATATCAAGAACTTCATTGATCAGCTCTAAAAGAATATTTGAAGCTTCACGGATCTTTTTCCTGCAATCTGCCTGTTTCTGCAGATCATTGCTGTAATGATCCCCTACATCGACCATTCCGCAAATCCCATTGATCGGTGTACGGATATCATGACTCATCCTCTGGAGAAATTCTGTCTTCGCCCGATTGGCCGCCTCTGCCTTTTTAGCTTCTTCCAGAAGTTTTCTCTGGTACTCCTGTTCTCTTTCCATTTCTATTTTAATGCTGTTTGCCCTGGATTTTTTAAGAAGCAGCCATACCAGTGTCACCACCACCATATAAATAAACATGACCATTATCACATTTTGCGGCAACGTATGAAACACAGTACGCTCCGGAATATATGCATAAATATAATAATCCCTTTGTTTCAGCATCAGTCCATAATAGAAATCGTCACCCACATTCAAATGCATTAAATGTCTGCTGTCTGCATTTTTCTTTAAAGCCTGGATCACCTCCTGTTTTTTCGCATCCTGACCAATAAGGCTGGTATCATTGGAAGCAATGACCACACCATTATCCACGATCATGATCGTTCCGTCACTAAAGGTCTGATATCCATTTAACAGGCTCTGTATGGTAAGCTTATAATTTTGCAAAAACTCAGCAGATGTATAATAATAAGTAATTACAATACCAGGTTCATCTCTCCTGGCACATGCAGCTACATCTATATGCCCTCCATCATCACAGCTGATCTGCTGGGAATATACCTTTTCCTCATGATCTGCAATATCCAGTATTGTTTCTTTATTAACATGTTCCTGTATTTTTGCAAAACGGCTTCTATCCACACTCCCGCTCTCACTATATTCACCTACAATATTTCCATTTGCATCCAGTACCATAGCACCTGTCAGCCATAATTGGTCTGTACATTCTTCTAAGAGCTGATTGTTAAATTCTTTTCCGTCCTGTGTTTTTGCATCTATGACAACACTGACCTGTCTTGCACTGTCGATCGCACGTATCAGGCATTTACATTCTGACACCTCATTATAACGTGTATACACAGAACATTGTACCTTCACATAATTTACTATATTCAAAAGCCGGGATTCCTCATAGGCTTTACTAAAATAGAAAAAATACAGAACTGTAAAACAGGTCAGACACATACCCAGGACTGCACTGACAGTCCAGAATTTCATTTTTATCCATTCCTGTTTATTCTTCTCCAATTTTATCTACCTCCAGATATTTCTCCGGATCATCAAGATACTTCCCAATGATTTTTGCAGCTGTTCCATCTTCTTTCATGTCAGCTAATGTCTGTTCTAATTTCTGGCAAATACCTCTGGTGTCATCCTTTGCAAATGCAACTCCGAGCCCCACTGTCATAAGTGGTTCATCCAGGATACGCAGTTCCATATTATAATCCTTCATATATTGGATAATGGATTCCTCATGGGCTCCCACAGCATCAACATAGCCTTTTCCTAAAAAAGTATAGATCAATTCCCTGTTTTCCAGACTGATCAGATTCCCCAGCTTAGGAATCCTTTCATCCGTCCGGCGCAGAAATATCTCTTCCGGTTTTGTTGTTGACTGGACAGCAAGTTTTTTTCCCTCCAGATCACTTAATTTATAGATATCACTGTTAGGATTGACTGCAACAACCTGTCTGCTTATCATATACGGACCTGCCCACTGATAATCATCCAGTCGTCCTTTCATGGAAAAACAGCCCATAATACAGTCTATTTCTCCATTTTCTAACATTTTCTTTTTCTGTTCCCAGCTTATGGGAATGATCTCTATCTTATATCCCATTCTTCCAAATGCTTCCGTCGCCAGATCAACATCTATTCCCGTCGGCATACCATCCTCATTTAGAAAATTATAGGGAGGATAATTATCACTTCCGATTTTTATAGCAGGATTTTTCGTTGTGTCCGTTATTTTATCTGTCTTATTGCATCCTGTGAGAGCTGTCATTAATACTGTCATTAATATAAGAAATATCAATTCAGCCGTAACTTTTTTCCCTTTTTTCACCTTAAAAACCTCATTTCCATATCCTGTCGGTACAATTTTCCTGAAAAACAGCCTCTGTAGTAGTTGTAATAATTTCTGGTTCTCTTCTGATGACCATTGAAGTTGTCTCAAAATTCAGAAAACTGATTTTATTATACGCCCACGCCCCTCCGTACACAAGAACAATATCTCTTCTTTACTGCTTAAAATTCTTTAAGATTGCAAAAAACTCCTGCCATTATCCAGTGGTTCAGTGCTTTTTGAGGTATAAGATCCAGAAAAGGACACTTATCTTCCAGAAATTCTGAAAATTAGTGTCCTTTCGGATTTTCTTATGTTATTGAATAAAACGTCGCCTTTTCCAGATCTGATATTGTCAATATTAGTTGACACATTTTCCTCAAGGATTTTGAACCCTATGCTGCTTCCTTCAGGGAAGCGTAATATTGTTGTCTTTTGATCATTGGGGGAAGACCTCTATTAGTGGAGCAGATCCTCCTGTTATTCCAGTAACTGGTGAAATATCTCCAGATGATTGTCTTAAGTTCATCCGTAGTCATTTTCTCTGTATCATAACGATCATATAGCAGTTCTGTTTTCATTCTTGCCCACATGCTCTCACACCGGGCATTATCGTGGCACCTGCCACCTGCGCTGTTCATACTTTGTTGTATGCCATATTTCTGTATCGCTTCCCGGTAAAGCTGGCTGGTATACTGCATTCCCCTGTCTGAATGGATAATGGCTCCACGGATACTAGGATACGCTTTAGCAGCATTTTCCAGTGTCTCTTTACATAAAGAGGCTTTCATATTTGTATCCATTGCCAAACCGATCACGCTGGAATCAAAGCAGTCAAAAATGGCTGAAACATACAGTTTCCCATCACAGCCTTTGATCTCTGTCATATCTGTAACACATTTTGTCAGCGGTTCTTCTGCGTGGAAATCACGCTTTAACAGATCCTCTGATTTTCTGGCTTCCCTGTCCGCTTTTGTGATCCCGTTCGGTTTGCGTCTGGGATGATGACTGATCCCAATCTCTTCCATAACACGGTAAACAGTGCGTTCACTGGGAATATCCACATTTTTCGGCTGTTTCATCGTCAATGCCTGATACATACGGGTACGGCCATACGTATCATTGCAGCTATCTTCTGTAAGTATATCTTTCATGGCATCTGCCAGTGGCTGATATTTCCATGGGCGGTCTTTCATGACAAGATACTGGTAATATCCCTGTCTGCTGACATGGAGAACCCTGCAGAAAAAGGTAATATTTCCTTTGGAGCTGCCGTCTTTTGTTTTTAATGCAATAAACTTCATTCTTTCGTTTTTGCTGACTTCAGACGGCTCGCGGCGAAAAAAGCACTGGCTTCCTCAAGAAAGTCGTTTTCTTTCTTTAAAAGTCTGATTTCCTTCTCCAGTTCCTTTACCTGTTGACGGAGCCTTAAAAGTTCTTCATTAAGCGTCATGGCACTTTGTGGATTCTGTGAGCCAGCTCCAAGATCAAGATTGTCAAGACGGTTCGCATGTACCCAGCCATACAGGGTATTCCTTGGCACTCCCAGTTCTTCAGCTGCCTTAGCTTGTCCGATTTCTTTAGCGAGTTTCACCGCCTGTACTTTGTATTCATGGTCATATTGTCTGTTTCCTGCCATTTTGTCCACTCTCCTTATCCTCTTGATTATATCTCAAATCCTTGAGAATGAGGTGTCAACTTTTTTTATACCACATCATTTTTATCTCTTATTCACGATAAAAGGGAAAAACCATTTGCAGGTTTTTCCCTTTCTGTTCGTGATATAAAAGGAATTTTTCACACTTATTTTATCCCTTGTTCGTGATTAGAGGGAATGTTCGCGAAATAAAAGGAATTAAACAAACATTTAATCAATCTCATTTACATCCACAAATGTCTTTCCATCTCTCCAGATACGCTCCAGATCATAGAACAGACGGTCTTCGCGGCAGAAAATATGCACGATAATATCTTTGTAGTCCATAAGAATCCAGTTTGCACTCTGATAGCCTTCGATCTGTTTGCATTCGCAGCCTGCTTTGCCAAGCATCTCTTCTACATTGTCAGCCATTGCCTGTACCTGGTTTGGGTTGCTTCCGTCTGCAATGATGAAATAATCAGCAAGAACAGATACAGACTGGATATCGATGATCTTGATATCCTGGCCCTTTTTATCACTTAACGCCTCGTAGGCGATCTTTACCATTTCCTTAGAATTCATTCTATTTCTCCTTTTACTTTTCGGCTGCTACCAGCTGCTTGAAGTACTCATAAGCTGTAGCGGTCATAGGATCAGCATCTGCGCCCTTCTTTGCAAGATATTCCAGTGTACTTTTTAATATTTCATACATGGTCTGATCCAGGTCTTCATAGGCAAGCCTTCTCATCTGAGGCAGATTATCCGCTTTATAGCGTCTTGGTTCAATATAATCTGCAATATATACGATCTTATCCAGAACGGACATGTCCGCCTTACCTGTTGTATGACAGGCAATGGCACTTATGATCTCCGGATCTTCGATCCCATATTTATTTTCAGCCAGCCAGGCACCGTACTTGGCGTGAAGTACCGGAAGTGCCTTCATTTCTGCATCAGTCACAGGAATTTTGTGGCTGATACATTTCTTTAAGATAATCTCATCTGCAAAACGCTTACCGCAGTCATGCATCAGTCCTGCAAGTTCTGCCTTATCTATATCATATCCATAACGCATGGCAAGATTCATACAGGTAAAAGATACGCTGAGTGAATGTTCATAACGCATAGGATCCAGTTTTGTTTTCAGTTTACTGCGCAGCATCATGATCTGGCTGCAATGATTGCTCATCTGCATAACTGTCTCGCTCCTTTAATCTTCAAAGGCTTCTCTGTAAAGTCCATGTATCCTGATATATCCGGCAACCGGACCTGGAACCAGATCTTTAATAGATTGTCCCAGCGCAACTGCTTTTCGTATCTGTCTGGAGGATACATCCATTTCTTCAAAACGTATCACTCCGATCCTGGCATCAAATTTTTCCTGCAGATATTTTACCTGCTTTTCAAAATTTGGATGTTCTTTTTCATAGGGTCTTGCTGCTGCCAGTAAAACTGCCTGTTTTATCACCAGTTCCGGATGATACCACTGTTCGATCTCATAAAGGGAGTCTGCACCTATGATAAAATAGAACTCATGCTGGGGATAAGCTTCCCTGAGCAATGTTAATGTCTGCGCTGTATAGGTGTTTCCTTCCCTTTTTAATTCAAAATCGGAATATACAAAATAGGAAACTGACGCAATTGCCAGCTTAACCATATCTTCCCGTTCTTTTCCTTGCGTCACCAGACGGCTCTTCTTGTGAGGAGGATGGCCGGATGGCATAAACCAGATCTCATCCAGTTTAAACTGCTCATATGCCTGTTTCCCAAGGGCAAGATGGCCATTATGGACAGGATCAAAGGTTCCTCCCAAAATTCCTATTTTTGCCATGTCAAACCTCTGCGATCATCTGTGATTAAGGTAATACGATCTTTCTCTTTGTCTCATCCTTTGCCGGACGATACAGTACGATCTTTCTTCCGATCACCTGTACTACTTCTGAATGAGTACGCTCGCCCAGTACTTCTGCGATCGATCTGCCATCATCCAGACAGTTCTTTAATACAGTGATCTTTACAAGTTCTCTGGCTTCTAATGCTTCAGAAACAGCCTGTGTCACTTCTGGTGTAAGGCTGGACTTACCGATCTGGAAGATCGGATCCAGGTTCATTGCAAGACCTTTTAAATAGGATCTCTGCTTACTTGTCATTGGTTTCTCCTTTATCTATATAAACGAATACGATCAATAGTCACATTTTATTTGTAATAATCAAACTCCAGTCCATACATACGGACAGTGTCACCTTCACTGATACCGGCCTTTTCAAGGTCCTCTAAAATACCGGTGTTCTTTAAGAACTTCTGGAAGAAATCAAAACCCTTCTCAGAGTCAAGGGTGGTATAACCAAGCATTTTTTCAATTCTTGGTCCTTCTACTACATAAGCACCATCATCTGCTCTTGTAACAGTGTAAGGCAGGTTACGGTCGCCCTGGTACTCGATCTCAAATTCCTTCTGGAAAACAACCGGTGCGGAATCTACTGTCTTTAACAGGTCATTTACATGCCATAACAGCTCTTTTACGCCCTGTCTGCTGACAGCGGAGATTGGGAATACCTTAATGCCCTTTGGCTCAAATTCTGCCTTTAATCTGGCAATGATGTCGTTGGAGTCATCTTCTGAGAAACAGGCATCCATTTTGTTAGCTGCGATCACCTGAGGACGCTTTAAAAGTTCCGGATTATATGCTTCCAGTTCTTTATTGATCGTCAGAATGTCCTCTAACGGATCTCTTCCTTCTACAGATGCACCGTCTACTACATGGACTAATACTTTGGTACGCTCAATGTGGCGCAGGAAGGAATGTCCCAGTCCTACTCCCTCAGAAGCTCCCTCGATCAGTCCAGGAATATCTGCCATAACAAAACCTGCGCCATCACCCAGATCTACCACACCCAGATGTGGATTTAAGGTGGTAAAATGATAGTTTGCGATCTCAGGTCTTGCGTTGCTGACTACAGATAATAAAGTAGATTTTCCAACATTTGGAAATCCTACCAGACCTACGTCTGCGATCACCTTAAGCTCCAGGGTGACCCACAGTTCCTGTCCAGGCTGTCCAGGCTGTGCATACTTGGGAACCTGCATGGTGGAGGTTGCGAAATGCATGTTGCCAAGGCCGCCTTTTCCGCCTTTTAAAATAACTTCTCTTTTATTATCACCGGACATATCTGCAATGACTTTTCCGGATTCAAAATCTTTAATTACAGTACCTTCTGGTACTTTTACGATCAGATCATCGGCATCTGCTCCGTGACAGCGGCGCTTTCCGCCTTCCTGTCCGTCTTTTGCCACATATTTATGGATGTGACGGAAATCTACCAGTGTGTTTTTTCCGGTATCTACCTGGAAAATAACATCGCCGCCTCTTCCGCCGTCTCCGCCGTCAGGACCGCCATTAGGAACATACAGTTCTCTTCTGAAAGAAACATGGCCGTCTCCGCCTTTACCGGACTTTATAAATACTTTTGCTCTATCTGCAAACATTATACAGCACCTCCTATTGGTGTTGAATGTGAAGATCCCCAGTAACCAAACTATGCTTTTACCACTGAGGATACAGAAAAAAGGGGCTCCATACATATTCGTATGGGGCCCTCAGAATTACTCGTTGATTGCTCTTGGGTAAACAGAAACCTGTTTCTTGTCTCTGCCCTTTCTTTCAAACTTAACAACTCCGTCTACTAAAGCAAATAAGGTATCGTCGCCGCCCTTACCTACGTTGTTGCCAGGATGAATATGTGTACCGCGCTGTCTGTACAGGATGTTACCAGCTTTTACAAACTGTCCGTCAGCTCTTTTGGCACCTAATCTCTTAGCCTCGGAGTCACGGCCGTTCTTTGTAGAACCAACACCCTTTTTATGAGCGAATAACTGAAGGTTCATCTTTAACATGTCTTACACCTCCTTAAATCGGATATTAATGTATGATTTTCCATAATCATTCTCAATATTCTGAAGTCCCAGAACAAGAGAATTCATAAGGAGCTGTGACTCAGGGCTTATATCTGAAGTAAAGCGGAAGTCAAACTGAACGTCTTCCTGTCCTGCTATCCCTTCAAATCCGTCATCCGTAAATGTCTCTACTGAATTATAAAAATTAATAGCCAGTGCAGAAACTGCTGCGCAGATGATATCCTCACCTTCTTCAGCATAACCTGCATGCCCTTTAATCACGATCCCGCAGTAAAGATCATTGCCTGAATCTGTGGATTTCTTAAATACTGTCGTCTGGATCATACCATTTACAATTAAGCGTTGATCTTTTCGATCTTAACCTGTGTAAAGAGCTGTCTGTGGCCGTTCTTTTTGTGATAGCCAGTTTTTCTCTTATACTTGTAAACGATAACTTTCTTTCCCTTGCCTTCCTTCTCAACTGTTGCTGTAACAGTTGCTCCGGCTACGGTTGGGCATCCAATCTGCAGTTCGCCGTTGTTAACAGCCAGCACCTGGTCAAATGTTACGGTCTCGCCTGCGCCTGCGCCCAGTCTTTCTACCTTAATGACATCGCCTTCTGCTACCTTGTACTGCTTTCCGCCTGTTGCAATAATCGCGTACATAAAAAGGCACCTCCTATGTTCATTACTCGCCAGCTTCGGTGTTTCTTTGCGAAATCTTTTACCTCGCTGTGCGGCATACTCAAGTATAATAGCACCCGACTTTTCAAATGTCAAGGACATTTTTAATTTTTTTTGGACTGCTTTTTTGGACTGCGCCAATATATTTTATAGGGCTGTTTTTATCCTCTCTTCCAGGTTCCAGGAGAAAGAAGGACAAGTACCGGGAACAGCTCCAGTCTTCCTGCCAGCATATCAAAGATCAGCACGGATTTTGACAGATAGGACATCATGGAGAAATTGGAAGCAGGTCCTACAACGGAAAGTCCCGGTCCAATATTGTTGAAGTTTGCTGCTACTGCTGTAAAGCTGGTGGTAAAATCGTAATTATCCAGGCTGACAATAAGGACCGACGCTACAAACAGCATAAAATATACGATGATATAGCAGTTTAAAACACGAAGAGTATCATTTCCGATCACTTTTCCTTCATATTTTAAGACCTTTACACTTCTTGGGTGGATCATAGTAGAGATTTCCCGTTTGGCTTCTTTAAATGCGATCATAATACGTGAAACCTTCATTCCGCCGCCTGTACTTCCGGCGCAGGCACCGATGAACATTAACAGTACGATAATGCATTTTGAAAATTCCGGCCATTTATCAAAATCCACAGTGGAATAACCTGTAGTTGTAATAATAGAAGCAACCTGGAATAATGCGTGATGGGCAGCCAGGAAAAGGGACGGGAACATGGAGCGGATATTAACAGTGATCAGTACCACTGCGATCAGGATGATCGCCAGATATCCACGCATTTCCTCACACTTAAATGCTTCTTTTGGTTTGCGGATGAGAAGCAGGTAATATACGTTAAAGTTAATGCCAAAAAGGATCATGGCAATACTTAAAACTGCCTGCTGGTATACCGTATATCCCGCCTGGCCGCTGTTTCGGCAGGCAAAACCTCCTGTACCTGCTGCGCCAAGGCTCATACAGATAGTATCAAATACAGGCATTTTTCCAATTAATAAGAAAACAGCCGTTGCCACTGTAATACAGAAATAGATGATATACAAAAGTTTTGCAGTAATACGGATCTTCGGTACCAGTTTCCCTACAGAAGGTCCCGGACTTTCTGCTCTCATGATGTGCATATCATAGTCTCCTGCCATGGGAAGAATAGCAAGGATAAATACAAGAACGCCCATGCCTCCGATCCAGTGGGAAAAACTTCTCCAGATCAGGCTGGCTTTTGACAGCTTCTCCACCTCTGGAAGGATACTAGAACCGGTAGTAGTAAAACCGGACACAATTTCAAACAAAGCATCAATAAAATGAGGTATCTCCCCGCTTAACACAAAAGGAAGGCAGCCAAAAAAGCTTAGAACCAGCCAGCCTAAGGAAACCAGTACAAAGCCTTCCCTTGCAAAAAACATCCTTACCTTTGGCTTTTTTCTGGTACATAAAAAACCAAGAACTGCACATACAACTGCTACCCCTGCGTAACAGCTGATAATTCCTTCTTTATAAACGACTGCTGTCAGGATAGGGATCAGCATCAGCGCCGCTTCTATATTCATGATCCAGCCTAACATATAAATAATAATACTATGATTCATTGCCTAAACCCCTTTACTTTAATATGTCGGTCAGATCATTCAGGCCTGTATGGGTCGTAACAATGATCACGGTATCGCCAGCTTCAATCGTATCTTTGCCTCGAGGGGTAATAATACAGCCGCTGCGGTTGATACAGGCTACTAACAGATTATTTTTCAGTTGCAGCCTTTCCAACGGAATACCAAGAAGAGGGGATCCTTCTTTTACGCGGAATTCCAACGCCTCTGCCTTGTCAGCTACGATCTTATAAAGAGTTTCTACATTGCTTCCCATAGAATTCTGCATTGCTCTTACATACTGAAGGATCAGGTCTGCAGTAAGCATTTTCGGCTGGATCAGGCTTCCAAGATTCAGGGAATTGATCACACTTTCAAAAGCAATCCTGTTTACCTTCGTGATCAGCTTTGCATTGGATTTGCTGGCTGCATACAGGGAAAGCATGATATTTTCTTCATCAAAGCCTGTTAAAGAAGCAAAAGCCTCTGTCTGAAGGATACCTTCTTCCAATAAAACCTGCTGGTCAGAACCGTCACCGTGGATGATCATGGCATTTGGCAGCAGTTCACTTAACTGTCTGCACCGTGCTTCATCCTGCTCAATGATCTTGATCTTGATCTTTGTATCCGCCAGCTGGTTGCAAAGATAATATGTCAGCTTTCCACCGCCTACAAACATGGCAGTTTTTACGGAGTTGTTTACGATTCCGGCTTTCTTAAAGAAGTCCGCACTGTCTGTATGGGATGCGATAAATGAGATCTTGTCTCCTTTCTGCATCACAAAATTACCATCCGGGATCACAACGTCATCCCCGCGCTCTACAGCACAGATCAACACATTGCTCTTTAACTTATTTACCACATCCATGACCTTTAACTGGTCTAAATTGGAATGATCCGGGATGAGAAGCTTTAACAGCTCGATCCTTCCTTTAGCAAACGGCTCGATCTTAATAGCAGACGGAAAACGCAGAAGTCTTGCGATTTCTCTCGCAGCTGCCAGTTCCGGGTTAATGGCCATAGAAAGGTTTAACTCTTCTCTGATATAACCGATCTCCGCGGAATACTCAGGGTTTCGGATACGTGCGATGGTATGACAGTTACCTGCTTTTTTCGCGATCAGACAGCAGAGCATATTCAACTCATCTGAGTTTGTAGTGGCGATCATCAGATCTGCCTCCTGAATACCCGCTTCCATCTGTACCTGGTAAATAGCGCCATTTCCAGTTACGCTCATCAGATCCACATTGTCAGAAATATTTTTCAATGCCTCATCATCGGTATCGATCAGTGTGATGTCATGGTTTTCTCTGTTTAACTGTTCTGCCAGAGTAGTTCCTACTTTACCGCAGCCTACAATTATGATCTTCATGTTTGTTTTCCCCTATTCCCTTGTACTGTTAGCCACCTGTTCATACAGTGGTCTTCTCAACTTTTTACGGGTGATCTCCACTAAATTCAGACGGGTCATTTCTACTACAACTGTTTTTACCGGGTCTTTTGCGACAGCTGCCCGTAAAGCGTCCATTAACGCTTCTTTGTTTGCTTCCTGGTTCATATCAATAAAATCCACCATAATAATACCAGAAAGGTTGCGCAGACGCAACTGTCTTGCAATTTCTGCTGCTGCCTCTAAATTAATCTTTAATACGGTTTCTTCCAGCTTCTTTTTGCCTTCGTATTTGCCCGTATTTACATCGATCACTACCATGGCTTCTGTTGGCTCGATCACCAGATAGCCACCGGACTTCAGCCATACCCGTTTATCAAGTGCCTTTGAAAGAGCATTTTCCAGACTGTAAAGCTTTCCAAGAGAAAGCAGATCATCTGTATACAGTTTTAATTTTTCCGCATCTTCCTTCTGGCTGTTTTCCAGATACTCTTTTAGCTGGTCATAGAGATCAGGACAATCTGTGATGATCTCCTCCAGTTTGCCTGCATAAGAGTCGCGGATGCCTGTAATATAGGCAGGAAGATTTTTGTACAGACAGCTGTAGCAGGTACGGCTGGAACTTTCCTTCAATAGCTGCTTCAGTCTGATTTTTAATGTTTCGCACTCTTCTAAGATCTGTTCCGGATCACTGGATCTGGCATTGGTCCTTATAATAATGCCAAAATCTTCAAACTCTTTTTCCGGCAGCATTTTCCGGATCTGGTTTTTCCAGGTTGTATCGGTGAGTTTTGCAGAAAAACCAATGCCTGTTTTTCCAGCTGTAAGAACGCAAAAGCGCCCAGGCAGGGACAGATTAGCAGTAAGCACCGGTGCTTTTGTTTTTACCGCATCCCGGCTTACCTGGACTAAAATCTCATCTCCGGGCCTTAATTTACCGTTTCTTCCCTGCTGGGTAAATAAATGTTCTTTATTTTCATCCAGACTATAATAGCCAATGGTCACGCCCAGATCAACAAAGGCTGCGTTAATGCCTGTAACTACCTTCTGGACCTTTCCAATGTAAATATTATTAAGGATAGATGCCTTATCTTCCTCTTCCAGGGTGATACCTGTCACCTTTCTGTCAGAAACAGAAGCTGTACATATTTTTCCCTGCAAACGGGTAATGACTAATTTATCCATTATTCTATATCCTGTCCCAGATCTCCAAGTGTCACAAATTTATGTGTGCCAGCCTCAGCTTCTTCTGCTGTGGCTGTATCTGCATAAACTTCTTCTCTCTCTGTCATAAAAGCAAACTGAGGACGTTCTTCTCCTAAAGAAGCATAGTATGCATCTAAAACAAGCTCCGGCTTAATGTTTGCAGCACTGCCTGCAGACACCTTCATAAAGAGCGCAGGAACCTCCCCATTTTTACGCACGTTCAGTTCATAGACAAAAGGTTTTAAATCCATTTCTCTCTCGCCTTTTTTTGTCTTTTTCATGATCATCACATGATCAGCGTCAAAAAAACGGACCAGTTTCTCAAACCATTCTTCCGGGCTTTCCTTTTCCGGTTCATAACCAGGGCGGAAAACAAGACTGTAGTCGGCAGCTGCAACGATAGACATGGCATTGGCTGCATCGTCAGGAAGAAGCTTGTACTCCAGGATCTCAAAGCCTTCTGACATCACTGCATTTAAACGGTCGATCATCTTTTTTGAATTTTCAGTATCTAACACCTCAATATCCACATATTCGCCTTTGCTGGTGATACCTACACCTAAAGGTGCAGCAAAGGACATGATCTGGTGAGGACTGAAGCCTTCGCTGTAACGGATATTAACCTCTGATCGGCGGATCGCCTTCTGGAAGTAACGCATAACATCCAGATGGCCGATGAATTTCATGGTGCCGTACTTACGAAATTTTATACGAATTTTCATCATTGTTTGTTTTGTTCCTTTATATTTACATTAATCTGTTAATTTGCACTATTTGCGATCTTATCGTTTCTCAAAGCAGACACCGCCGCCGTATTTGGCAGCACCGCAGCCAGAACATTTCTGACGACAGTTTGGAGTCACTTTTTCATCAAGCGCATTCTGCCACTCTCTCTTTAAGAAATTTTTGGAAACACCGGCATCAATGAAATCCCATGGGAACAGCTCGTCTAAGCTGCGCTCTCTGGTGGTGTAAAAATCAATATCCACGCCGCAGGTCTTAAATGCTTCCATCCAGACTTCATTTTTAAAGAACTCGGACCAGGAATCATAGATAGCGCCTTTGCGGTATGCTTCTTCGATCACAGCGCCTACACGGCGGTCGCCTCTTGCAAGAACACCCTCTAAAACAGTCAGTTCTGCTTCATGCCAGTTATATTTTAAACTCTTAAAGTTCTTCATTTCACGGAACTTGCCGCGGACGATATTGGCACGCTCTAAGAACTCTTCCTTGGTACACATTCTTGCCCACTGGAATGGGGTAAATGGCTTTGGAACAAAGAAAGAGGAGCTGGCAACTACCTGGACCTTGCCGTGTCTCTGGTCTTTTGGGATCTCGTCATAGTAAGTCTCTGCGATCTTCTCAGAAAGAAGGGCAATTCCTTCCATATCTTCCACGGTCTCTGTAGGCTGTCCTAACATAAAGTACAGTTTTACACGGTTCCAGCCTGCATGGAAAGCATCACTGGCACCCTTTAAGATTACTTCTTCGGTCAGTCCCTTATTAATAACATCTCTCTGGCGCTGGGAACCTGCTTCAGGCGCAAAGGTAAGGCTGCTTTTTTTAATATCCTGGACCTTGCTCATAACATCCAGGGAGAACGCATCAATACGCAGGGACGGAAGGGAAATATTTACTCCTTTGCCCTTAAACTCATCAATCAGGAAATTTACAAGGCCTTCCAGGTGGGTATAGTCACTGGAACTTAAAGAACTTAAGGATATTTCCTCATGTCCGGTACTCTTAAGCATATCGTAGGCGTAGTGCTTTAAATATTCCAGACTGTGTTCTCTTAACGGGCGGTACACATTACCAGCCTGGCAGAAACGACATCCGCGGATGCAGCCTCTCTGGATCTCTAAAACCACTCGGTCCTGAGTCACCTTAATAAACGGCACCAGCGGCTTTTCAATATATGGCACGCTGTCCATATCTGCTACTACCTGCTTAACGATCTTTTCCTTTGCAGTTGGACAATTTGGTGTAAAGCTTTTTAATGTGCCATCTTCATTGTACTCTACGTCATAAAAGGCCGGGACATAAATTCCCTCGATCTGGGCTGCTTTCTCTAAAAAGTCTCTTCTGTTGCCGCCGTTCTTCTTGTTTTCCTTATAGCAGTCCAAAAGTTCAAAGTAAACTGTCTCACCTTCTCCGATATAGAACATATCAAAGAAATCTGCTAAAGGCTCCGGATTATAGGCACATGGACCGCCTCCGATGACAATTGGCATATCTTCCCCACGGTCTGCTGCATGGAGCGGGATCTGTGCCAAGTCTAAGATCTGAAGCACATTGGTATAACACATTTCATACTGAAGAGTGATTCCCAGAAAATCAAAGTTCTTTACAGGCTCCTGGGTCTCAAGAGTAAACAGCGGGATATTCTTCTCCCTCATGATCGGATCCAGATCCATCCAGGGGCTGTATACACGCTCACAATAAATATCTTCCCTGGAATTAAACATGGAATACAGGATCTGGATGCCTAAATGGGACATGCCTATCTCGTATACGTCCGGGAAACACATGGCAAATCTAACGTCCACTGCGGACGGATCTTTCTTCACCATATTCACCTCACCGCCGATGTATCTGGCAGGTTGCTGGACCGTTAATAAAATTTCATCTTTTAATGCTAATTTTCTCATAAATGCTTATTTTACCTGCTTTTTCTTAATGTACGGGCGAAATAAAACCGCCCGTTTCTAACCGTTACAAAAAAATTTTTCTGAAATGCACACAACTTCTTCATTACCTTTCACCAGATGGTAAAATGCATCATTTTATGCAGATCAGACCGCATTATTATACGGTATTTCCTGCGTTTCCGCAACATAATCTTTCCCGAAGCCCAAATATTCCGCCTTATTCGTCGAACTTTTTATCAAGTTGTCCGAATATTCGTCAAAGCCTGGAATCTAAAAACGAGTGTTTCCTTCAATACAATTTTTCATCAAATGAATCATCGTTCTATATATTTTGTGATGACAGATATTAAAATACTCATATCAATCGGCTTCGCCACATGATCATCCATCCCGGTATTCAAAGCAGCCTGTACATCCTCTGCAAATGCATTTGCCGTCATTGCAATAATAGGTATTTTCTTTCCGTCCGGACGGTCCGGAAGATTTCTGATAGCTGTTGTCGTTTCATATCCATTCATTTCCGGCATCATAATATCCATCAAGATCAGATCAAAGGTCCCCGGAGCTGTATTGCAAAACTGTGCCAGGGCAGATTTACCATCGACAGTCCTGGTTACAATCATCCCTTGTTCTTCCAATAAAGCTACTGCTATCTCTGCGTTTAAATCATTGTCCTCTGCCAAAAGGACATGCAGACCATGTAAAGCCATATCTTTCCTTAACGTTTCTTCCTTTCAATCAATATCTGTTCTGCTATAAGCAGGGGGATTTCTACCGTAAATGTTGAACCAATCCCCTTTTTGCTGCTGACCTCAATTTTTCCGCCCATAAGATCTACATACTGTTTGGCAATGGCCATTCCCAGTCCGGTTCCCTTATAACTGGTTCTTGCCCCACCATTTTCCTGACTGAACTCATCAAATATTCTGGCCTGGAACTCCTCACTCATACCAATCCCGGTATCCGATATACGATAGCGTACGATCATATGGTGCTCATCATTGCCTGGACAGTTTTCTGCAGCAAATGAAATAGTACCTCCGTCTTTTGTAAATTTAACTGCATTGCTGATAATGTTGAGCAATACTTCCCTGATTCTGAGTTCATCCGCCATCACATAAGGAGTTTTTAGTTCTTCTCTTGAAACATAAAAATTAAGGTCGCGATTTTCTGTATATCCCCTTGCAATCGACAAAACAGTATTTATCATATCCCTAAGATCTACAGGCACTGGTTTATATTCCAGTTTACCGCTTTCAATGCGGCTGATATCCAATACATCGTTAATCAGTGTCATCAGATATTCTGAACTCTGCCTGATCTTTTTCAGACAATTCTCCACCTCTTTGTCCGGCTTCCTCTTCATGGCAATATCTGTAAATCCAACAATTGCATTCATTGGTGTACGGATATCATGGGACATATTATTCAGAAATTCCGTTTTTGCTTTGTTTGCATTTTCGGCGACAGCATATGCTTTTTTCAGCTTTTCTTCCTGCATACGCTCTTTCTTTATCAGACTGTCAATATTTCTTGTTCCGACTACAGCCATCCTTGTTCCGTCTTTTTTCTTTACGTATGCCACTCTTACCTGATAATATTTGATCCCTGTTTCGTACGTAGACTCGGAGGCCATTGAGGAATCCTCTTCCCGTGAACGCAGAGCTTCCAGACCCAGCTGCTTTTCAAATTCTCCGTTGGTATTATCAGATACCATCGTCTCAGCATAAGAAGGAATTATTTTTGACCATCTGTTACCACATTTTTTGCAGAAATCTGAAATAATCTTTCCATTCTCCCCAGACTCACGATAAGAAAGTACCTGATCTTTGTCCAGTTCTACTGCCAGAACAGAGAAATATTCTTTTCCAAGACCTTCTATAATCTCTCTTTGAAGCTCTATCTCCTGCTCTTTTTTCATGATTTCATCTACAGAATAGAAAACGAGGATGATCTTAAAATGATCTTCCTCATTGGATAATCGTATTGCCCTTGCCAGAAAATGCCTGGAACCTGTCCCATTTGGTATGGTCTTATGATAAATCTCTATACTGTCTGTCTCTTGTAATTCTTTCATAAGATGATCCGGCAAAAGTCTTTCCAAATACTCTGGAGCTGATTCTTTGATCAGGACATTTTCAAAAAAATACCGGACTCTCTCTGAATAACAATTACCTGCCAAAACTAGATGCTGCTTTCCTGTATGGGTATTGTGGGTAAAAGTATCCCCTTTTACAACTTCAAATGTATCCTCCTTTAAATCACACAAAAGTACCGTTGTATAATCCCTGGATAAAGCTGATAATATCCTGTTACGTTCGTTCAGGATCCGGTTACTGTCTTCCAGTTCCTTTTCCTCTTTTTCTTTTGCCTTAACAAAGTCCGTAATATCTGTAATATTTCCCTGGAAGAAGGTCTGATTACCTGATTTCACCAATGTTGTGGCATCTGTGACCCAGTGATAGCCGTCCTTTCCAAGCAGCCGGTAAATCTGATCCTGCGTAAATCCATGCCCGCATGTATCAAGAATACGGGCGGTATAATCTGCTGAAAGATTCCGGTCATCCGGATGCAGCATATTGTCAAATTTATTATCAAATATTGTCTTGATCTCTTCTCTGGTCCATCCAAGAATAGTAAGAAACCTGTCACTGATATATAAGAATGGATTCCCCACCTCTAGGGAACATCTGTGATAGCCGCCAGGGATATTATCGATCGTTGCCTGAGATACTTATTATAACACTCCCTGACACAAAAGCAGAGAATCAAAAGATGTCATATCATAGCAGGCACTGATGATAGCCAGTTTCCCCTCCTCTGTCTGTATAACTTTTCCTTTATCAACCGTCCAGAACCAGGAGCCGTCTTTTCGCGGCATACGATATGTGGTCTCATAGGTTAATCCCTCATAATACTCACCCCCGATATCCTTTATGACCTGTTCTCTGTCATCGGGATGGATCGTATTAATAACTTTTCCGTTAATTGCTTCAACCAGCTCTTCCACTGCACCGTAACCAAGCATCCGTGCCATTTCTTCATTGGCATAGTAAACCGGAAACTCATCCTCACAATATCCACCGATCAGTCCCCTGGTTTCCCCCATGATCATAAAATCTGTAAGCATCTCTTTTTGTACTTTGTCTGATATTATTAACTGTTTCATATTCCTCACCCAGTATCCTTCAGCCTGATTTTTTTCAGATATTTTCTTCCTTTTCTGGAAATTGAAAAATTGTTCATTCAAGTTATATATCTTTTCATCAACTACCTGATCACAGAATTAAACGGCCATGTGATATGATCTGTGTGGGTTTATATCCTTCCAAACACCTGGTCAAAAACAGAAAGTATTGTTTTTATATCAATTGGTTTTGCAACATGAGCATTCATACCTGCTTTAAATGCCTTCTTTTTATCTTCTTCAAATGCATTGGCGGTCATGGCAACGATTGGGATATTGGCTTTTTTATTATTCTTCAGGGTGCGGATTTCCCTGGTTGTCATATAACCATCCATTTTAGGCATCTGGATATCCATAAAGATCAGATCATACCTGTCATCCTCTACTTCATTCATCCGTTCAACAGCATCTGTTCCGTCCTCCACAGAATCTACTATTATTCCGATCTCTTCCAACAGAGCAGTGGCGATCTCACGGTTCAGTTCATTATCCTCCACAAGAAGAACCTTTTTGCCAGAATAACGGTTTTCTCTTTCTGTTTGCTGTGATGTTTCTTCTTTTATCTCCATAGGCTTCGTCAGAACTCTCCTTAATTCTGACATGAAGATTGGCTTCTCCACAAATGCAGTAACACCAGCTTCTTTTGCTTCCTGTTCGATATCTGCCCAGTCATATGCTGTCAGAATAATGATTGGTGTTTCATCCCCAACTACAGCTCTGATCCGTCTTACAGTCTCAATTCCATTCATGTCTGGCATCAGCCAGTCGATAATATAGGCTTTGAATGCATCGTTCTCTTCAAAAGCCTCTTGCGCCCTGATGACAGCTTCTTTTCCAGAAGTTGACCAGTCTGCCCGCATTTCGATTTCACGCAGCATCTTGCTGACACTCATGCAGGTATGGACGTCATCATCTACAACCAGTGCCCTTGCACCCACTAACTCAGGGATAGGCCCATACACAGTAGCTTTATCCAGTGTTTTAAAATTAAGGCTGACAACGAATTCTGTTCCTTTATCTTCTTTACTTGTCAGTGAAATAGTTCCACCCATCATATCCACGATATTCCTGGTGATCGCCATGCCAAGTCCAGTCCCTATAATTCCACTTTGAGTAGATGATCGTTCTCTTGAGAAGGAATCAAACACATGTGCCTGAAATTCTTCAGACATTCCGATTCCATTATCCCTGATCCTGAATTCAAAGGTAGTAGATCCCTTTCTGTTACATGGTTTCTCAGATACACGGATATTGACCATACCACCTACCGGAGTGAATTTAATTGCATTGCTTACTATATTTAAAAGGATCTGGTTCAGACGTAATCTGTCAGTGATAACATTTTCATGGACAACATCTTGCGTGTCAATGTAAAGATCCTGCTGTTTTGCCTGGATATTCCCCTGTATAATCGTTTTCAGATCATGGAGGATATCCGGGATGCAGACTTCCTTTTCTTCTATCTTAACAACACCGCTTTCAATACGGCTCATGTCCAGAACATCATTGATCAGACTTAAAAGATGCTGACTTGATGTACTGATTTTTGTCAGATAATCCTTTACCAGATCCGGCTGGTCCATATGTGCTGCTGCAAGTGCTGTAAGACCAATGATCGCATTCATAGGTGTTCGGATGTCATGTGACATATTATTTAAAAATGCTGTTTTTGCCTTATTTGCATGTTCTGCGGAAGCAAGTGCGATCCGAAGGGCATCTTCCTGCTGCAGTTCCCTTTCTCTCTGGTCTGTCACATCATGTGTCAGAAACTGGATATCTGTCACCCTGCCATTCTCATCACGGTTCTGAACAATGGCACTTACTTCTATCCACTGTCTGTTCCTGTTACGATAAATGTACCGAAGAATCTTATGTTTTTCAAACCGTTCATTGATCGTATCAAGATCTGTAAACTCAAGATAGCCCTTCTGACATTCCGGCAGCATATAATTATCATGGATCAGTTTTCTTATCTCACAGACATTCTGGCATCGCTTCAGGACATTTTCCTTATCTGCCTGGATTTTTAACCATTCTACTTTCTGATCCTCCACATGAACTAAGAATATATTGGTAAATACCGTTCCAAGTACCTCCAATGCTTTTGTAAGCTCTTCATCCCGTCTTTGGCTATAATGAAGTGCATTTGACAATTCTTCATTCTTCTGCAATGCACTGACATCCTGATAGGTCACATAGATATATTTTTTCTTTCCGACGATGAAATAGGAAAAGTCCGACTGCATATAAAACCATTTTCCCTGCGGGTTTCTTTTTCTGTATAATATGTTCGTATGTGGATGCTCTATATTAAGGCTTCTAACAGATTTCTCTACATATTGCTGATCGTCCGGATGTACTGTTTCGCAAAATGGCTTCTTTTGCAATATCATCATCTGCTGCTGCGTAGTCTCCATCATATCTGCAAAGCCCCGGGTGATAAAAACAGGCTCATAACATAGCTTTATTTTAGCATCATCCTCTTCAGAAAGAACACAAAACAGGACAGCGCTGTTTTTAATAGAACGCAGCGTAGTTATAAATGCCTGCTGCTGTGGATCTGTATAGTCCTCCACAAACAGGAAAACATTTTTTGTATCTTCACTTTCCCTTGTAAAATCAAACTGCATGAAACGCATCTCGCCATTCAGCATAAAATTGACCATAACATGATGTATGATGTGTTCTTCTGTTCCCTGTGTGATCGCTTCCATCGTCATCTGCTGTTTTACCCGGTTAAGATCTTCTACATCGCCAGATGCATAACGCATAATTTTCTCACAGATATAATCATCAAACATCTGCTCATCGAACTCTGGAAAAATATTTTCACTATTTAACAGCGTTGTATCCTGATGGAGCTTTATGCATTTTCCTGTATCCTCAAAGTCAATATACAGGATTTCTATATAATGGTTTTTAAGGGCTTTTTCATATATTGCAGCCTGTACCGCTTTCTCTAACAACTGAATTCCTCCTTGTTTTCTCATGTGCTATTAATAATTCAAGTTGTTTCAAAATAAAAAACACTGCCAAACAGACAGTGCCTACTTTTTTCTGCAACTGGCTGCCATTTCACTTATTACCGTTTTTATTATTTGAATACTTCAATTATCATCTCATATACTTCTGTTACTTTTCCATTTTCACCAATTTATGAATTACTTTTACCAGTAATTCCACATCAACAGGCTTAGCAATATGTTCATCCATTCCTGATTCTTTTGCTCTTATTCTGTCCTCCGTAAACGCATTTGCTGTCATTGCAATGATCGGTATTGTCTTTGCATCCTCTCTTTCCAGAGACCTGATCATCTTTGTAGCTTCATAACCATTCATGACCGGCATCATAATGTCCATAAGAATAACATCAAATTCACCAGGTTCACTATTTCCAAACAGTTCAACAGCTTCCTGACCATTCCATGCCTTTGTCACCTCAGCACCTTCATTCTGAAGCACAAATTCAGCGATTTCCATATTCAGCTCATTATCTTCTGCCAGAAGAATATGCAATCCCTTTATAGATTTTTCTGATGCGTCCTTCTGTTCTTCCCGTTTATCCGCATCCAGATCTATTTTGAACGGAACCCGGATCACAAATGTTGTCCCAACACCTTCTTTACTTTCAAAAGTAATGGTTCCACCCATTTTTTCAACCAGTTTTTTGGTAATCGGCATTCCCAGACCTGTTCCGGCAAATTTTGTGCGGCTTCCTGCATGTTCCTGTGCAAATGGTTCAAAAATATGTTTCTGGAACTCCTCAGTCATTCCGATTCCTGTATCCCGGCAGATAAATTCCATTGTCGTCATTCCTGGCTGTTCGGATGGGATTTCCATGCAGCTAAGATAAATATGTCCATTTTCTCTGTTATATTTCACTGCATTGGACAGGATATTCATCATCACACGTTTTACATACCCCGGACTTCCAATAAGATCACGGTGTATGATTTCTTTTTTCTCCCATACAATCCGGATATTCTGTTCTGCAGCAATCTGTTCAATTACAACAAGCACTTCCTCAGAGATTTTGCTCAGATTAAATGGACTCTCTTCCAGAACAACTTCACCCGACTCCAGCTTACTCATGTCCAGAACATCATTTACCAGTTCCAGCAACAGATTGGATGCCGCTTTAACCTTTGTTCTGTATTCCTTCTGCTTCTCCATATCATCTGCATAATGGTCTGCCATATTGATCAAACCGTAGATTCCATTAATCGGAGTCCTGATATCGTGGCTCATACGATGAAGAAATTCTGTTTTTGCCTCATTGGCGGCTTCTGCCTTTTTTGCTGCTATCAGAAGTTCTGCTTTATATTTTTCATCTTTTTCAAATTCTTGTTTCCGGTGCGCCAGATTGGTTCTGTATGTCCAGAACCAGAATATGCCGGACATCAGAAAATAAAGAAAAATAACACCTATAACACTCAATGGAAGATTACAAAACACTTCCGTATCCGGAAGATATGCGTAGATATAATAATCACGCTGTTTCAGCATGATTCCATAACCTCCAATTCCTTCCTTCTTAAAATGATAGATATGCTGACTGTCTGTATGCTTTTTCATTGCCTGAACAACTTCGTTGTCGGCTGTATTCTGTCCCAACAGGCTCTCATTATTGCTGGCAACAACGATTCCGTCGTCTGCAACGATAATCGTTCCATCTTTCTGGATACTATAACCATTTAAAAGCCCCTGTATCGTCAGCGTATAGTTTCTGGCAAATTCAGGAGATGTGTAGTAATAGATTGCAACGATACCCGGTGCATCTTTTCTGGCGCAGGCTGCAATGTCAATAAAGGATCCATCTTCCCTGATAAACCGTTCCGAATAGCTTCTTTCTTCATATCCGGCAAAATCCATGATAATTTCTTTTTGCAGATACTCCGTAATCTCATTAGCCAGAGACTCATCCGTGCTGTATTCACAGTCCGTCTTTCCTTCTGCATCCAGTACAATGATACCATCCACCCATAGAGTCTGCAGGTTTTCCTTCAGGAAATCCCGGCTTAGCTGACCGCCGTTTTCTATTTCCATTTTAATATTTGTACTCATCTGTCTGGCACTTTCAATGGCACGGAGGAGGCTTTTTGATTCCGAAGATTCATTAAAATGGGTGTAGGTGGAGCACTGCACTTTCACATAGTTTACAATCTCCACCATTCTTTTCTCTGCTTCCGCTTTTTCTGCGTGGAAGAAATAAAACAGAGAGGCTACAGCCACACAGACTCCAATCAGACCGCCGAACAGCTGGATTCTTTTTTCTTTTTTCTTTCTCTTAATATCCACGATCATCCACCTCCAGATACTTCTGGGGATCATCCAGATATTTTTCAATGATTTTCAGGGATGTGCCATCCTGACGCATTTCTTCCAGTGTCTGGCTCATCTGCTCACAGATTCCTCTGTCATCATCTTTTGCAAAAGCGACACCTATTCCGGTGATCATCAGAGGCTCTTCCAGAATACGGAAGCTTGCATCATAATCCTTCATATACTGGACAATCGATTCCTCATGTGCGGCAACTGCATCTACATATCCTTTCCCCAGAAACGTATAGATCAGCTCCCTGTGTCCAAGACTGATCAGATTTCCCAGTTTTGGTATCCTTTCATCTGTCCGGTTCAGAAAGATGCCTTCCGGTTTGGTTGTGGACTGGACAGCCAGGTTCTTTCCCTCCAGGTCACTCAGTTTATAGATATTACTATTCTCATTTACAGCAACCACCTGACGGCTTGCTATATATGGTCCCGCCCAGCGGTAATCATCAAGACGCCCTTCCATGGAAAAGCAGCCCATGATACAGTCAATCTCTCCACTCTCCACCAGTTCTTTTTTCTTCTCCCAATTGATCTGGACAACGTCCACCTGATATCCCATTCTTTTGAAAGCTTCTGTAGCCAGTTCTACTTCGATTCCCGTCGGTACACCATCCTCATTCAGATAATTGTATGGTGGATAGTTGTCACTGCCGAGGGTAATAACAGGCTTTTCGATTTCTTCTTTCGTGTTATCTGTGTTTTTACACCCTGCCAGGGTGACTGCTAAAATTCCCGCAAGCAGAATGCCTGCAATCACTCTTTTTCCTTCCATTTTTCGTCTATTTCTAACTATCCTTTTCGTTTTTTTCATATCCGATACCCTTCCATTTGTTACTGTTCAATGACCTGCGGTTCGGTGCCCCCACCGGATCTTATGCTTCTTATCGTCTTTTCCAGTATCTTCATCTCAACCGGTTTTGAAACATGCGCATTCATACCGGCTGCCAGAGAATGCTGAATATCCTCTGAGAATGCATTGGCGGTCATGGCAATGATCGGAATCTTCTTTGCCAGTTCATGGGAGCTACTGCGGATTGCCTTCGTTGCCTCATAGCCATTCATAACAGGCATCTGTACGTCCATCAGGATCATGTCATATTCCCCTGGTACAGATCTTTCAAATGTCTCAAGAACTCTTTCACCATTTTCACAGATGGTGCACTCCGCACCCTCAATCTTTAACAGTTCCATCAAGATTTCTGCATTTATCTCATTATCCTCTGCACACAGAAACCTCATTCCTTTCAGGACATTGCCAGCCGGTTCATCCTTTTCTGCCTGTTCTGCTGAAGAAACAGATCTATCTTCTGCTATTCTCAGATCTATAAGAACCTCAAAACAGCTTCCCTGGCTCAGTTCACTCTCCACATCAATGGTGCCTCCCATTGCTTCAACCAAGTTTTTGGTAATAGCCATTCCAAGACCGGTTCCTTGTATCTTATTCGTCACAGAACTTTCAGCGCGGGTAAACGGATCAAAGATTGTCTTTTTGAAATCTGCCGACATTCCCATGCCATTATCGCTGACTAAGAAACGGTACTTTGCGTAGACAGATGACTTTGTCTCACATTCTTCTACCAGAAAATGAATTTTTCCACCTTCCTGCGTGTACTTCACTGCATTAGAAACCAAGTTGCTGAAAATCTGCATCAGATGAACCTGATCTCCGTTCACCCACTCGTGCCGGATGTTTTCTTTTATGATTGTAAGAGTCTGATTTTTTTCGTCTATCTGTGAATGGAATATGGTATTGAGTTTTGTAATAAAATCCAAGATGGAAAAATCAGTGTACTTAAAAACTGTTTTTCCTGCCTCAATCTTACTCATATCCAGAACATCATTAATGATTCCTAGCAGATGCTGTGATGAAATGTCTATTTTATCTGCATACTCTATTACTTTATCTTTATTTCCAGCATCATGTCTGATCAATGATGTCATTCCGATAATTGCATTCATTGGTGTAGCCATAGACTTATTTTACGCATAATTTATTAACCATTTAATATGGGGAGTATAAAAATACCCAGGCACTAAGGCACCTGGGAACTGCGAGCATATCATAGCTGCGCGGATAGTATATTTTCACGTCTGCAATCTTGATTATATCATTTTAACGATCTTTTAACAAGCATTTAATCTACATAGTAATTTAGCAATCATTAGCAGCTGCATCAGTAATGTATACATCAAAAAAATTACCAATGAAGGAAAATATACACAAGTATTTGCAACATCCACTATAGATAATAGTCATTTTTGCGGTTTGGCCATAGCTGATGGAGGACTATATTCTTTTCATAATATTGGAAATGCCACTGTTCTTGCAAATCGGTCTACATATAAAGTGGTTTGCAATAGTGTGGGAAAGGTAGCGCGTTTATCAATTACTGGAATGGGTATTTGGGATGAATGCATCGTTATATCCAATAGAGATTTTATATTGACGCATGAGTAAAATTGATCATATAAGTAACACATACCAATATGGCGCAGTGCTTATTACAGTTATTTCTCTATTTTTAACTGTTACAGAAAAATCATTTCCATTTCCTAAAATTGAAACAAAACTGCCATTAGTTACAAGACCCATTAAGTAACTACTGCCTCCATCATGCTTACAGATAATTAACTTATGCTTTTTTTTAGAAATAATTACTCCATCGGTTGAGCTGCCTTGATAATAGTATTGTTCTGGTAAGACCATTTCTAAATTACTATTGCATAGAAAAAACCAGGTACTTTTTTTGATACCTGGTCCTCCCTATTCCTACTGCTTCTTTTGCTTCTTTTTTGCTGCCTTATTCCAATTCGTCCAATCCTCTCCGGTATACAATGCCTTTCCATTTACCTTAAGCTGTTTAAGGACATTCTGGATCTCTTCTCTGCCTTTTCTGTCGGCTGCAATCCATAAAGGCTTATAATGACTCGTAATGGATGTTTTAATCGAACCTGCAGCCTCTTTCTGTGTCTTTCCTTCATCCACTTTACTTTTTACAATGGCATCTGCCATCTTTTTAAAAGGATCCAGAGATTTAGCATTTTTATTATCATACTGGCCTATTGCTGCCAGAAGATCCGAATTGCTATAGAATTTTACACTGCTACTATCCTCTGATGCACCCTGATCCGTCAGGATATCTCCATACAGGCTATCCGGTTCTGTCTGTACCTCTGCCTCCCAGTCAATCTCTTCTTTTCCTTCTAACTGTTTGATCCTGGCATCAATGGCGGATTTTACGATCTTTGTGGCATATCCCTGGGATGTGAGCTGACTTACCGCATCCTCGTAAGCTTCCAGGTCATATGATTGCTTTGCCTGGGCCGCCGCCTCTACCAGCGGATTTACAGAATCTTTGCCGATTAACTCTGATTTGATCACCGTTTTAATCTTGTTTGTTATCGTATCGTTATCAATTCCCGCTTTGTTAAGATCATCCTTGATTTTCTTCTGGAAATCCTGATCTCCGTTTCTGTGAGCCTGGATCATCATTTTTATATACATCTCAAGATTTTCTTTGCTTCCCATGTCGTACTTTTGTTTCAGCCATGTATAATCCGCTTTGCCTCCTGCTGAATCAAAAATAGAATCAATGACAGCTCCCATGTCTCTTGTAAGACTCTTAATCGGGATTCCGGTGAGCTTGCTCGCCATCTGAGCCGTGTATACAGCTACGTACTGTGGTGTATACTTACTTGTGCCGTCTTTTAACTTCTTAATCTGATTCCAAGCGTATATCATATCCTCAAAGCCAGACAGATCCGCTCTGGTTGGCGTGTATCCGGCAATAATGGAGGGAATTTCTTTCACCCATGGGATGTTATTCAAAAGGTTCAGGTTATCGAAAATGTTTGATTTAAGGCTGTCTATGTACTTTTCCTTGCTGTTCTTATCTCGGTCATCATCTCTGAGCATATCAACCGCTGATGCAGCTATTGACGTGGCTACACCGGTAAGGACAAATACAGTTGCGGCGCGTACTGCTCTGCTCTTCGAGCCTTCTTTCTTCGTTTTTACATCTGTTGCAGCGCGGTAGAGCATATCATAAGTTTTTAGCGGTTCAGCCATGAAGCTGGTAGCCAGCTGATTGATTTCGCTCTGGCTTCTCATAATCTGAGTACGATGTAAGATTGAATCAACTACCTGTGTCTTGTCTACAACTTCGCTAAATCTCTTGCCTACCCGCTCGTAAAATTCTTCCGTGCCTTCTTTCAGATCCGGATGCTGATCCATACACTCGTATTCGCAAGCTCTCCATAGGCGATTCCAGGCCAGTTGATCGCCTTTTTCTGCCAAGATCATAGTTGCATTAACAAACCGCTGCTTTGTACTGTCGGTGTTAAACATGATATCTTTCATTTGTCGGCTGGTATCCATGCGGTAAAATCCCCAATCTTTCCATTGCGCAATAGGGGCGTATTTACATATAAGGTCCCACTGGCCTTTTCTGGTGATGGTCGTCGCGCCTCTGGCAAGATATTTAGGATTGATCTCCATACTAGCTCTTATGTAAGCTGTTGGCTGCTGGGCAGCTACACGCAGATTTCCAGCTACAGAAGCCGCTTTCATGTTTGAGACCAGTTGGCTGGCTATGCTTTTATCTTTATTTACTGTCCCGTTGATATCTGAAACCAGCTTGACGATATAATCATTTCCCTGCTTTCCAAAGGTCCTTTCTATCTCTTCTTTAATAGATGATCCAAACTCAGTCATTCCTCTGGTGTCCTTATAATTGTACACCTTATTAAGATCTGACAGTGGGATTACATAGGCATTATATGTACTCATGTTATCAACCTGGCGGCTAAACACATCAAAGATGTCCTCAATAATCAATGGATTATTCGCATATGGGGTTGTGCTCTTGGTGATTCCCATGTTCTTAATGGTTGACGCTTTATTTCCCGCATCTCCCTGCCTGGTTGCCACATAGTTTTTATCTGTGCTAATTGGGAAATAATTCTTTGCTGTGAATTTCTCATAACCATACATGTCCATGGTTACTTCATTTCCCCAGGCTGCACACTGATCTCCCATAAACTGCTGCAATCCATCCGCAAGAGCACGCTGCGCCGGTGTTAAAGTCTTTGTGATCGTTTCTACATCTGCGGCCGTAACCTTTACAGGGCGATAATTCTTCTTTATCTGTGCCGGTGTATAAGTCGTACCTTCCAATTTG
>OGHI01000301.1_pt1 | contig 39293 bp, 27 predicted proteins | sample 1571501 | NCBI WGS metagenome assembly OGHI01 (sample SAMEA2581962, study PRJEB24529) | metagenome | biome: Human gut stool | place: China | collected 2011
AGGATGAACTGGACACCTTCAACAAAGCTGTCCGCACCCTGATGAAACTGAACGGTAGCACAGCGGTGGATTTTTCGGCATTGGATGCCGAATTTTCTGCGCTGCAATCCGGCAGCGCAGAGCTGCGCACCCAACTGGAAACCTTGCAGCCGGATATCTCCGCACTAAAAAATATCCGCAAGTATATCGACATGGTGCTGAATAAGCAGCAGCTTTCCGCACCGGGCGGCAAGACCCCGGAAAAGGAATCTGTGCTGAAACAGCTGGAGCAGCTTCAGCAGAAAAAGTCCCACCACAAAGCGACTTCCACTACCCCAAACCGCGAAGAATCGCTCTAAACGATCTTTCTGTCACCGATATGCCGTTGCAATCAGTGGCAGAAATACATAATTCATTTGTTTTTTGCTGGCTTTTGGCTATTCTCGCTGGCTAGTAAGTAGAGGCGTACTTTTAAGGCAGAAATTTTCTCCAACACCCCCCATTTTAGGCCACTTTTTCTGTTAATAGTAGAAACGCTTCTTTGAAGGCTAGTCATTTGTGACCTTTTTGTTAATTCTCAAAAAGATGGTTGTCTTTTGGTCTTTTTCGTCGGCTACCAAGTGAGAGGACTTTTTCAAAAGTGGAGATTCAGCCTCAAGAATTACAACTTAATTACAATTTCCCCTTCGATGCTATGAAACAGGCGTTCTCGATGCCTACCAAGTGTAGGGCATCTTTTTCAAGACCACTTTCAACTTCAGGCACTGCCAATGTTGCAAAGTTCCGTCCTCCATCGGTCGCCCATGGATCAATGTTATTTTAATCAAGCAGCCACTTCAACTATATTTTCCAAAAACTTTTCAACAAATTTCTTTTTTGGGCTACTTTTTGGCCGTTTTCGATGGCTCGTAAGTAGAGGGACAATTTTTCGGAAGCCTTAAATTCCGAAGATTTTCTATAAAACTCCGTCCTTTGAAAACAGAATAGTTCAATCGTCCGGTACTTCACAAAAGGTACTTCTGTAACTCGCAGCCCGGTCATAACGAAGACGGGGTGGCTGAAATGCCAATGGTGCGGTGCAAGCCCGCCGCCGGACGATTCCCCACTCCTAGGGAAGTCGAGGACCAATATGGGAGACCTTAACTTATTAACGCAGTTGAGCACTTGTTTCGTGCTTTTCTGCGACTGGAGAATTGGAACCCACCAATTCTCGTTACATACTCTTTGTTTCTGATTTCTGCTTCAGCTGGAGGTGATCAACATTTCAGAATATCTTACCACGCAAACTCCGCTGCCGCCGTTTCTCCCATACCCACGCTTCCTTTTGGAACTTGACCTGAGTCAGACTGCAAAAATGACTTATGTGCTGCTACTCGACCGTGCCACGCTCTCGCAGAAAAATCTCTGGATAGATGAACGTGGTTTCGTGTTTGTCATTTTTACGATTTGCTCTTTGGCTGAGCAGCTAGGGCGCAGCACGGTCAGTGTTTCCAGTGCGCTTAAGGAATTGGACGCTGCGGGATTGATTGAGCGCAGACGAACGCGGTTTTCTTCGCCCAATCACATCTTTGTGAAAATTCCAAATGTTGAATAGTTCTGCGTTTTTCACGATTCAAGAACCGCCAAAATCACGATTCTGTGATACGGATTCTTAATGGCATCCGCAAAAGATATTTTTCCTATGCAGTATAGCAGCCTTTAAGACTGTATCAAAGAAAACTTTCACCTAACCAACGTAATAAAACAAAAAGAGAAAAACGAATAGAATCCATCCATTCCTTTCCGTATTTGCACCACATGAATGAGGAGGTCTGCCCTTGAACAAAGAAAAATCTGAGAAGAAGCCCACCACACGCAAACGTGCGCCGAGAAGTCCGAAGTCCGTGCGCCTGATCGTGGAACGCCATTATATCGGCAATGTGCCGATGAATACGCTTTTTCAGCGGCTTGTGGAAGAAGAAATTCGTAAAACTGCCGAATCGTATCTCGCCGCTGGCTAATTGGACGTTTTACTGCGGAAAAGGGCTTGCATCATCACGCAGCATCCGCTACAATGTGATTGATGAGGTCTCTTTTCCATTATGGAGGTACACATGGAAAAGGACAAAAAAGTAACTGCTTTATACTGCCGACTGTCAAAAGATGACGGTTCAAACAGCGAAAGCCTGAGCATCCGCACTCAAAAGGCGATGCTTATGGAGTATGCCACACGCAACGGTTTCGGGAATTGCCAGTACTATGTTGATGATGGTTACAGCGGTACGAACTCTGACCGCCCTGCCTTTCAGGAACTTCTGGATGATATCCGGGAAGGAAAGGTGGCAACAGTCATTACCAAAGACCAGTCCCGACTTGGACGCAACCACATCGAAACCGGAACGTATATGGAAATCTTCTTTCCTGAACACGGTGTCCGCTATATTGCAATCAACGATGGTTACGATTCCAACGAGCAATCTCAGATGGATATTGCCCCGTTCCGAAACATCATCAATGAAATGTACGCCAAAGACACTTCCCGAAAAATCAAGAGTGCCCTTCGGACACGCAAGAAAAGCGGAAAGTATATCTCCAGCGGCGCACCGTTTGGCTACCAGAAAGACCCTGCCGACCACAATCACCTTGTGATCGACCCGAACACCGCCCCCGTTGTTGAGTATATCTATTCAATGGCAGAGGAAGGGCTGGGGCTTCACCGCATCGCCAAGCGGCTCCACGATGAAAAAGTCTTGAAGCCGTGTTACTACAAGAAAGAGATGTTTGGCCGCTTTATTGATGATGAAAAGATGTATGATTGGGACAGTGCCTATATCAGTCAGGTTCTGCACAGCCCAGTCTACGCCGGACACATCATCTACGAAGCCAAGCCCACCGTGTCCATGAAATCCAAAAAGCGGCGTTATATTCCGTTTGAAGAACGCGCTATCGTTCCGAATACACATGAAGCAATCATCCCACAAGACCGTTGGGAGAACGTGCAGCGAATCCTTTACAGCCGTTCCGGCTGCTTTATGTGCGATAAGACCGACTACGACAATATCTTCAAGGGCATCGTCCGCTGTGCAGACTGCGGCAGAACGATGTTAGTCAAGGTCGAGCACAGGCGCAAACGTAACAGTGTTCTGGATCAGACCTTTTATTGTTGCAGCACTTATCGGAAATATGGTGCGAAAGCCTGTGACTCTCACAACTTGGAAGCCCGTGTTCTGCATGAAGCTGTCTTTGCGGACATTCAGGCACACGCAAAGGCCGCTGTGAGCAATCGGGAAGCCCTTGTGAAGAAGATTGCAAATCAGATGCACCTCCGGGTGTCCTCTGACCGGGCGCAGCACAAACGGGATTTGAAGCAGTGTAAAGCACGAATCGCAGAAATCGAAGACCTGTATGCAAAACTTTATGAGGACGTATCAAAGGGACTTCTCCCGGAGAAACGTTTTCAAATGCTTGCAGATCGCTACGACAAAGAACAGGCTGAACTGACCGAGAAGATTGAGCAGTACGAGCGGGAAGGCCGTGCTGAACACGATCAGCTGGACAAGATTCAGGATTTTATTGATGAAGTCAGCAAGTACGCTGGCATCACCGAACTGAACTATAAGATTCTGCATCAGCTGATTGACAAGATTCTGGTATCCAGAGCGGAAAAGGTCGATGGCGAATACGTCCAGAAAATCCAGATTTTCTACCGCTTTATCGGCCCATTGGATGCCATCGAGTAACAAAGTCAGAAAAGTCACCTCCGAGAACTATCCTACAGATGCCGGACGCGAGGGTGAGCTGATCTTCCGCAGCGTCTATGAGCTGGCAGACTGTCAAAAGCCTATGAAAAGGCTCTGGATTTCTTCGATGGAGGACTCCGCCATAAGGGAAGGCTTTGCAAACCTGCGCCCCGGTGCGGACTATGACGGACTTCGGGATGCTGCCCTCTGCCGTGCCAAGGCCGACTGGCTGGTGGGGATCAATGCGACAAGGCTTTTTTCCGTGCTGTATCACCGAACCCTCAACATCGGGCGCGTGATGTCCCCGACGCTGGCGCTTATTGTTCAGCGAGAAGCTGAGATCGACACCTTTCAGCCGGTTCCCTTTTATACCGTGGCGCTGGAGCTGCCCGGTCTTACCGTATCTGGGGAGCGTATGGCGGATAAGACCGCTGCCGAGCAGCTGAAAGAAGCCTGCCAGGGTGCAACTGTCACAATCAAAAAGGTGGAGCGCAAGGAAAAGTCAGAAAAGCCGCCTGCTCTCTATGACCTGACTACTCTGCAAAGAGATGCCAACCGCCTGCTTGGATTTACAGCCCAGCAGACCCTGGACTATCTGCAAAGCCTGTATGAAAAGAAGCTCTGCACCTATCCCCGTACTGACAGCCGCTATCTGACTGGCGATATGGCAGACAGCCTGCCGGTGTTGGTGAATCTGGTTGCCAATGCTATGCCGTTTCGCAAAGGGATCTCCATTACCTGTGCTCCGCAGACGGTCATCAACGATAAGAAAGTAACCGACCACCATGCAGTAATCCCTACCAGAAATCTCAAGGATGCAGACCTTTCTGCCCTTCCTGCGGGAGAAAAAGCGGTGCTGGAGCTGGTGGCCCTGCGTCTGCTGTGTGCCGTGGCCCAGCCCCATATCTATTCGGAAACCGTTGTGATTGCAGCGTGTGCCGGTAGGGAGTTTACCGCCAAAGGAAAAACGGTGAAGCACCCCGGATGGAAAGCACTGGAGGACGCCTACCGTGCCAAAATGAAGGATGCAGAGCCGAAAAAAGAGGGCGCAGAGAAAGCCCTGCCGGAGCTGACCGAAGGACAGACCCTTTCGGTTTCTGCGGCAATCGTCAAAGAAGGCAAAAGCAGTCCGCCCCAGCACTTTACGGAGGACACCCTGTTGTCCGCGATGGAGACTGCCGGAAAAGAGGATATGCCGGAGGATGCCGAGCGAAAAGGTCTGGGGACACCGGCCACCCGTGCCGGTATTTTGGAAAAGCTGGTATCTGCCGGTTTTCTGGAACGAAAAAAGAGCAGGAAAACGGTGCAGCTTCTCCCTTCCCACGATGCAGTTTCCCTGATCACCGTTCTGCCGGAACAACTGCAATCGCCGCTTCTGACTGCCGAGTGGGAGTACCGACTGGGCGAGATCGAGCGCGGGCAGCTTGCCCCGGAGGAGTTTCTGGACGGGATCAGCACCATGCTGAAAGATCTGGTGGGAACATATCAGGTCATCAAAGGAACTGAGTACCTGTTCACTCCGCCCCGTGAGGTGGTGGGCAAATGCCCTCGCTGCGGCGGTGAAGTTGCAGAACTGCAAAAAGGCTTCTTCTGTCAGAATGATTCTTGCAAATTTGCAATCTGGAAAAATAACAAATGGTGGGCTGCCAAGAAAAAACAGCCGACCAAGGCTGTGGTGTCTGCACTGCTTAACGATGGCCGTGTCCGTGTGACGGGGCTATATTCGGAGAAAACCGGCAAGACCTACGATGCCACTGTGGTTTTGGAGGACGATGGACAGTACGCCAACTTCAAGCTGGAATTTGACCAGCGGAAAGGAGGCAGCCGATGAAGCTCTCTTTAGTGGAACGGGAAACCATTCTCCTCTATAACCAGGCAGAACCAATGGCTGAGGTCTATACTCATGATCCCCGTCTGATGGAGAAGCTGGATCTGCTGGCAAAAAAGCACCCCGACCAGATCACCCGAAAGGACGCCCATAACTTTACCGTACCCAAGCGGTGTGTATCAGTCAGGGAGCCATACAGCGCCGAGCGCCGCAAAGCTGCCAGTGAGCAGGCGAAAGCTGCCGGATACCAGCCCCCTGTGAGAAAGTCCGGCAGTTAAAGGCACATGGCAGAGAATGTATTTGAAGCAGTCAAGCAGTCGGTCAGCACCAGAGAAGCGGCAACGTTTTATGGGATTGAGGTCAAACGAAATGGTATGGCCTGCTGTCCCTTTCACGATGATAAGAACCCCAGCATGAAGGTAGACCAGCGGTTCCACTGCTTTGGCTGCGGTGCAGATGGGGATGTGATCGACTTTACCGCAAAGCTCTTTGTCCTCTCCCTAAAAGAAGCGGCGGAGAAACTGGCACAGGACTTTGGCCTGATCTATGACAGTCAGGCCCCTCCCCGCAGGAGGTATGTCCGGCAGAAAACCGAGGCACAAAAGTTTCGGGAGGACCGGCAGCGGTGTTATCGCATACTGTCCGATTACTACTATCTGCTGAAAAAATGGGAGGCCGACAATTCTCCCCGGACACCGGAGGAAGAACCGCACCCCCGTTTTGTGGAAGCAATCCAGAAGAAAACCTATGTAGAGTACCTGCTGGACCTTTTTCTTTATGAAAGTGAAGCAGAACAAAAGGCATGGATTGCAGAACACACAGCAGAAATCACACACTTGGAAAGGAGACTGAAAATCATGGCTGAGAACAAACCCACCAACCGAGAGCGGCTAAGGGAAATCACGGATGGCATCGAGCAAGGTATCAAGGAACTGTTCGAGAGCGAAAAGTATATGCGCTATCTGTCCGTCATGTCCCGCTTCCACCGCTATTCGGTAAACAATACCATGCTCATCTATATGCAGAAGCCGGACGCCACTTTGGTAGCCGGATACAATAAGTGGAAAGACCAGTTTGAGCGTCATGTAAAAAAGGGCGAGCATGGTATTACCATCATCGCCCCTACACCGTATAAGAAGAAAATCGAGGAGCAGAAACTGGACCCGGATACCAAGGCTCCGATTTTGGATAAAGACGGAAAGATCGTCACAGAGGAAAAAGAAATCGAGATCCCCATGTTTCGCCCGGTCAAGGTCTTTGATGTGAGCCAGACCGATGGGAAACCTTTGCCGGAGCTTGCTTCCTCTCTTTCCGGAAATGTGCCCAATTATGAGGCATTCATGGAGGCCCTGCGCCGTAGTGCGCCGGTGCCAATCACTTTTGAAGCAATGGCTGCCGATACGGACGGCTATTTTTCTGCCGATCATCAGAAAATCGCCATTCGTCAGGGCATGAGTGAGGTGCAGACGGTTTCGGCCACAGTACACGAGATTGCCCACAGCAAGCTCCACAATCAGAAAAAGATTCAGATTGCCAATGACGAGCAATATCAGGAAATCGAGCTGTTTGATAAACCCGGTCTGTTCTCCAATGGGCGGATTGTCCGTGATAATCTGCCGGAGGGCGTTTATTGCTATGACCTGCGCGGTTCTGACTACGACCCCGGAGAGCCGGTCTGTGTAGAAGAACAAGTGGTTGTAAACCATGCAGGTTGCGTTCTGCTGACAGAGCCGCTGGAGCTGGCGGAAGATGGACGCCTGATCCTGACCGAGGAAGAAGGGCTGAATTTTGTTGGCGGCTTTTCTACCCTCACCCAGTTTTTGCAAGAACAGAGGAAAGACCGCCACACGGAGGAAGTGGAGGCTGAAAGCATCTCCTATGCGGTCTGCAAGTATTTTGGCATCGAGACCGGAGAAAACAGCTTCGGCTATATTGCAAGTTGGAGTCAAGGCAAGGAGCTGAAAGAACTGAGAGCCAGTTTGGAAACCATCAACAAAACCTCCGGTACTTTGATCTCTGACATTGAGCGCCACTATAAGGAAATCTGCAAAGAGCGTGGGATTGATCCCCATGCAAAGGCAGAGCCGGAAACCGCCCCGATAGAGCAGCCAACCGGCAATCTGACCTACTATGTAGCAGAGTGCATGGAGTTTCCAAACCTCGGAGAATACCACAATGATCTGTCTTTGGAGGAGGCGGTCCGCATCTATCAGGAGATTCCGGCAGAGCGAATGAACGGGATCAAGGGCATTGGCTTTGAGCTGAAAGACGGAAGCGACTATGAAGGAACGTTTCCGATTTTGACCGGGCAGACCATTGACCTGGACACCATCCAGGCAATCGACTATTACCGTGATAATCCGCTGGTACAGAAAGCGGTAAAGGAACTGGCTGCGGCCATGCCGGAAATGGAGGTGCTGGGAGCGGACGCCAACCAGCAGGAGGCTTTGTTTCTGATCGACGATGCCACCTATCTTCATATCCAGCCCTGTGACAGTGGCTGGGACTATACCCTTTACGATGCCGCATCCATGAAAGAGCTGGATGGCGGTCAGCTGGATATGCCGGAGCTTTCCCGCATGAAGGCAGTTCTCCAGATTTGTGATGATAACGATCTGGACAGCACTTCGCTCAGACACGCTCCTATGTCCATGATTGAGACCTTGCAGGAAGCGGCCTATCAGCAGATGCAGGCAGAGACCAGTCAGATGACTGCCTCTTCCCAGCTGCCGGAGGCACAGGAGCAGGCACTGGATGAATACCCCATGCCTGATGAGCAGGTCTTCACACCGGATATGCAGGAATATGGCTACTCCTATGATGGGATGCTCCCTGTTACCAGAGAACGGGCGCTGGAACTGGATGCCGCTGGTTTGACCGTCTATGTGCTGCATGAGGACAATACGGAGAGCATGGTGTTTGACCCGCAGGAAATCATGGATCATGGCGGTCTTTTCGGTGTGGACCATGAGGAATGGGAGAAAAGCCCTCAGTTCCACGAAAAGGTCATGGAGCGTCAGGAACATCAGCAGGAACGCGAACAGGCATTTCTCTCTCAGAACAGAGATTGCTTTGCCATCTATCAGGTAAGTCGTGACGATCCGCAGAATGTGCGCTTTATGAATCTGGATTGGTTAAAGTCCCATGACATTTCCATAGACCGCAGCAATTATGACCTCATTTACACAGCTCCTCTGAGGGAGTCTGGCACGGTACCGGAGCAGCTGGAAAAACTATATGAGCAGTTTAATCTGCAAAAACCAGCGGATTTTCACAGTCCTTCTATGAGTGTCAGTGACATCGTTGCGATCAGACAGGACGGTAAGGTATCCTGTCATTACTGTGACAGTGTTGGTTTTACCCAGATCCCCGGATTCCTGCCAGAAAACCCGCTGAAAAATGCGGAAATGATGCTGGAGGACGATTACGGCATGATCGACGGTATCATCAACAATGGCGCAAAAGAACCCACGGTGGCAGAGCTGGAACAGCAGGCCCGAAGCGGTCAGCCCATTTCCCTGATGGAGTTGGCAGCCGCCACCCATCGGGAGGAACGGGAAAAGAAAAAGTCCGTCATGGAGCAGCTGAAAGGCCAGCCCAAGACAGAACACAAAAAGACAGCACCCAAAAAGAGTGCGGAAAGGGAGATTTGATATGGGAAACTTTACTTTTGAGGAAATGAACCTGATGTGCATTTACAATACCGGCAGCCGCACCGGGCTGATTGACAGTCTGCGTGAGATGCACGGCGAGCTTTCGCCGGAGGAAACGGAACTGAGGGAACTGACTGACAGCGCCCTTACGAAGCTCTGTGCGATGACCGATGAGAAGTTTGCCGAACTGGAGCTGTACCCGGATTTTGATCAGTAAACAACATAACCGCAGGGATGGGGTGGTGATCTGCCACCCCACCTTTTTACCCCAAAACTGAAAGGAGGACAGAACACTATGCCAACCAAAGCTGAACTATATGCGCAGATGGCGGACAAGGTGGCAACACAGCTCACGGGGAGCTGGCAGGAATGGGCAGGGTTTCTCACCACTGCTTCCCGCCTTTACAAGTACCCGTTCCATGAGCAGCTGATGATCTATGCCCAGCGACCGGACGCCACCGCCTGTGCAGAGTACGATTTGTGGAATGAAAAGATGGGCCGGTATGTAAGGCGCGGTTCCAAGGGGATCGCGCTGGTGGACGATTCCGGGGACAGGCCCCGCCTGCGCTATGTCTTTGACATTTCAGACACCGGAACCCGTGAACATTCCCGCACTCCCTGGCTGTGGCAGTTGGAGGAGCGCCATCTGGATTCCGTGCAGGCCATGCTGGAGCGCACCTATGATGTTTCCGGTGATGATCTTGCCGGACAGCTCACGGAGGTAGCCGGAAAACTGGCCGAGGAATACTGGACGGAGCATCAGCAGGACTTCTTCTATATCGTTGACGGTTCCTTTTTGGAGGAATATGATGAGTATAACATCGGAGTGCAGTTCAAGGCAGCCGCCACCGTCAGCATCACTTACGCTTTGATGTCCCGCTGCGGACTGGAGCCGGAACGCTACTTCGACCACGAAGATTTCATGGCGATCTTTGATTTCAATACCCCGTCCACCATCGGGGCACTGGGAACAGCGGTCAGCCAGATCAACCAGCAGGTGCTGCGGCAGATCGGCGTTACCGTCCGAAATGCAGAGCGCGAAGCCAACCAAGAAAGGAGCAAACAAGATGAACAATCCCATGACCTATATCCAGAACGGAGACTATCTGATTCCCGACCTGAAGCTGAGCCAGCAGCCGGAGAAACCCCTGGGCAAGTACGGCAGGATGAGGAAAACCTACCTGAAGGAACAGCGTCCCATCCTCTACAACCAGATGTTGCTGAGCGAGAAGCTGTACCCGCACCTTCTGGAGATCGACGAGACCGCCCAGAGCAGACTGGAGCAGATGATGCCCCAGCTGGCGAAGGAAGCGGGAGCCACCGAGGAACTGAAAACCAGCGATCCCATGAAGTGGGTGGGGCTGATGAACACCTGCAAAGCTCAGGCCGAGGAAATCCTGATGGCGGAGCTTATCAACAGCTGACTCTAAACCTGTTCCTCTCCGAAGCGGAACAGATCCAATCCATAGATGAAGCAGAGAATGTAGCGCATACATCCTCTGCTTTTTCTTTTGCCCAAAATGACATTGACCATGTGCTGCGTTTGGGCGGCAATACAGACCGTCAGAGGGAGCGTGTGGTTGCAGCCTTTGAAAAGCAGAAAACCACCGCTGAGATTGCCGAGATACTGAAAACGCTGTACCACGGCGGCAATGGCCTTGGCAGTGTGAGCGCATGGTATGCCGAGGATGGTATCCATCTTTCCCATGGGAAGTCTGTCCGTTATGACAGGTCTGCCCAGGTCATTTCCTGGGAGAGCGCCGCAGAGCGTATCGGGGAGCTTTTGGAAAGTGGTCAGTTTGCCTCCAATGTGGAGCTTGCAGAAGCGGCAGGCTATGAACGCTCCCTCCTCTCGGAAAAGCTCTGGCATCTGTATCACGATCTCAGTGAGGACGCCAGAAAAGCCGGATATTTGTCCTGCCTGTCAGAGATCAAAGGCAATGGTTTCCCAGAGGAGACCCGCCGCCTGACGGAGCAGCTGAGTGACCCGGCTTTCCGCCAGACCCTCAAGGAAGAATACGCTGCCTTCTGGACTGCCTATCAGCAGGACCGTGACCTGTTGCGTTTTCACTATCATAGACCGAGGGAGATCTGGGAGAACCTGAAGGACCTTGACCTGCCCCGCAGGACCTTTTCTTCAGAGCTTTCCAAAGTGCCAACCGTCCAGCACTTTATTACCGAGGATGAGATCGACGCCGCCATGACCGGCGGCAGTAGTTTTGCCGGAGGAAAAGGCCGTATCTATGCGTTCTTCATGGCAAACCATACGGATAAGGAGAAAGTGAGATTCCTCAAAGACGAGTATGGCATTGGCGGACGCTCTCATGCCTTGTCCGGTGCAACACACAGCGGCGAAGATCACGATGGGAAAGGACTGCACTATAAAAAGCAGGACTGCCCGGATGTTCACTTGAACTGGGAAAAGGTTGCCAAGCGCATTACCTCACTTGTCCAGAAAGACCGCTATCTTACCGAACAGGAACAGGCGCAGTATGACAAAATCCAGTCTGAACAGGAACTGGCCGAAGAAGATGCCATTCAAGCCCAGCAGCCGGAGATGGAAGAAGAAACGCCAAAGCCTATCCTTCGGGAGCAGTTTGAGCAGTATAAGCCTGTGGTGACTGCCGCTATTTCCGAGGATGCCGCATACCGCAATGCCTGCGGGCATTCTGACCGTGAAAATGCTGTCATCGAGGGCAATGCCGCTGTGCGCCGTGCGGTTCTTGGTTCTAAGGATATGGAGCTGATCCGACTCTATTCGGATGTGCCGGAGTTCCGTCAGCGACTGCACCGGGAAGTGATCGACGAAACCTATCCAAAGCTCCATGAGCTTCTGCGCCCTCTTTCTCAGGAAGATATTGATACTGCCCTTTGTGCATGGAACGGCAATATCGAGAGTAAACACGCTGTTGTCCGCTATATGAAAGACCATGAAAGAGAAAAAGATACCGCCGCATGGCTGGCTCAGGAATACGGCGGCAGTAACAGCAACAGCCTGTTCGTTGTCCGTGCCGGCAGCCCGGAGGAAACGCAGCTGCCCTGGCCGAAGGTACAGCGCCGGATTGCCCAGCTCATTCAGGAGGACCGGTTCTATACCAAAGAAGAACAGAACCGTTTTGACGACATCGACCCAATCGCCATCCGGGAAGCTCTGGAGGAAAGAGGGATCGTCAACGGCCAGGTGGCAGACCCGGAAAAACTGGACAATGATCCGTTTATCCAACAGGTGATGTCAGATGCAGAGCAGATTGCAGCTGCCGAGACAGAACAGACTTCCGATGTTTCCATTTCCGATGAGGAATATGATGCAGTTCGCCGCCCAACTCCGCAAAGAACCTCCTATGACCCTGCCGCCCCGGTTTATGCCGTGGGCGATACCGTGTATATCGAGGATGACGCCTATCAGATCACCGAGCTGCGGGAGGACACCGTACAGCTTCTGCCCACCGGGATGGTATATCCCATCTACCGGGCAGAGCGCAAAGAACAGTTCGAGCAGCTGCTTCGGGCAGACCGCCGCAATGCTTACTATACCGAGTTTCTTCCTATTGACCCGGACAAGGCAGATCAGGACTTGCGGGATGTATTGGCTCATGGACTGATGGATGAAGCGGATAAAAAGCAGATTTCCACGCTGCTGCAATCCGGCAGGAGCAACAGCGAGATCGCCTACTGGCTGAGCAGAGCCTATTCCGGTGAGATCGAGACACTGAATCTGGAGACCGGCGATATTGCCGATTACCGTACCACGGCACAGGGCATAGAACTGGAAGTCATGGATGCAGAGGAAAAGCGTCTGGCTGTGCTGTATTTCCGCTGGGATGAGGTTGCGCCTTTGCTGCGCGGGATGTATGCCCGTCAGCAGGACGGTTTTGGACAGGAACAGCCCCAACCGGCTACCGAATCCCCGACCTTCCATTCCGAGACCATGGCCGTCTATCCGGGCGATAAGAACAATCTGCCTTATGATGTGGTGGTGGAACGACTGCATATCGAGGAGCCGGAGCCACCAGCCCCTGTGACTGAGCCGGAGAAAACCTTTGAGGAAGTGCTGGACGAACACCCGGTTTCCATTCAGGTCAATGGCCAGTGGCAGACCTTCTCCAATGCCAAGGCTGCAGAGGAAGCCTCCTATGAGGAATACAAGGCCAACCTGCGCCGCAATGCACAGAACTTCCGTATTACCGATGAGCATTTGGGCGAAGGCGGTCCGAAAGCCAAGTTCCAGGCAAATATCAATGCCATTCGTTTGCTGAAAGAGCTGGAAGTTGCCGGACAGCAGGCAAGCCCTGAACAGCAGGAAGTCCTATCCCGCTATGTAGGCTGGGGCGGTCTTGCCGATGCCTTTGACCCGGAAAAAACGGCATGGGCTTTAGAGTATGCCCAGCTGAAAGAGCTGCTGACCCCGGAGGAATATGCCGCCGCCAGAAGCTCTACCCTCAATGCCCATTACACCAGCCCTACGGTTATCCAGGCAATCTATGAAGCGGTGGGGCACATGGGCTTTGAGACCGGAAATATTTTGGAGCCATCTATGGGTGTGGGCAACTTCTTCGGTATGCTGCCGGAGGAAATGAGAAACAGCCGTCTATACGGTGTGGAGCTGGACCCGATTTCCGGGCGCATCGCAAAGCAGCTCTATCCCAAGGCGGACATCACAGTAGGCGGCTTTGAGACCACTGACCGCCGGGACTTCTTTGACCTTGCCATCGGCAATGTGCCTTTCGGTCAGTATCAGGTCAATGACAAAGCCTACAACAAGCTGAATTTCAACATTCATAATTACTTTTTCGCCAAAGCACTGGATCAGGTGCGTCCCGGCGGTGTGGTAGCTTTTGTGACCTCCCGCTATACCATGGACGCCAAGGATTCCACCGTGCGCCGTTATCTTGCCCAGCGTGCCGAGCTGCTGGGAGCGATCCGTCTGCCTAATGACGCGTTCAAAAAGAATGCCGGTGCCGAGGTTGTATCGGACATCATCTTTCTCCAAAAGCGGGACCGTCCGCTGGACATTGCACCAGAGTGGACGCAGACCGGACAAACGGAGGATGGGTTTGCCATCAACCGGTATTTTATCGACCACCCGGAAATGGTGCTGGGCAGACAGGAGCCGGTAAGCACTGCTCATGGTATGGACTACACCGTGAACCCTATCGAGGGACTGGAGCTTTCCGACCAACTGCATGATGCGGTGAAGTATATTCATGGCACTTATCAGGAGGCAGAGCTGCCGGAGCTGGGCGAATGCGAAGCCATTGACACCTCCATTCCTGCCGACCCCAATGTGAAGAACTATTCCTATGCCATTGTAGACGGGCAGGTGTACTACCGGGAAAACAGCCGCATGGTGCGCCCTGATCTCAACGCCACCGCCGAAGCCCGCGTGAAAGGTCTTGTGGGACTGCGTGATTGTGTGCAGGAACTGATCGACCTTCAGATGGATGCAGCGGTTCCAGACAGCACCATTACCCAAAAGCAGGCGGAACTGAACAGCCTCTATGACAGCTTTTCTGCCAAATACGGTCTCATCAATGACCGTGCAAACCGCCTGGCCTATGCAGACGATTCTTCCTATTACCTGCTCTGTGCGCTGGAAGTTATTGACGAGGACGGAAAGCTGGAGCGCAAGGCGGATATGTTCACCAAACGGACCATCAAGCCCCATCAGGCAGTGGCTACTGTGGATACGGCAAGCGAAGCACTGGCGGTGTCCATCTCGGAAAAAGCCTGCGTAGATATGAGCTATATGAGTCGGCTTACCGGAAAAACAAAAGAAGAACTGGCCGGAGAGCTGCAAGGCGTGATCTTCCGTGTACCGGGACAGTTGGAGAAAGACGGCACACCCCATTATGTGACTGCTGATGAATACCTTTCCGGCAATGTACGCCGCAAACTGCGTCAGGCACAGAGGGCGGCACAGCAGAACCTTTCTTTTGCAGTCAATGTGGAAGCCCTTACCGCCGCCCAGCCCAAAGACCTGGATGCGTCGGAAATTGAGGTGCGTCTGGGCGCTACCTGGATTGACAAGGAGTACATCCAGCAGTTTATGTACGAGACTTTCAACACCCCGTTTTATCTCCAGCGCAGTATCGAGGTCAACTATTCCTCCTTTACTGCTGAATGGCAGATCAAGGGGAAATCTTCTGTATCCTACAACGATGTGGCAGCTTACACTACCTATGGAACCAGCCGTGCCAATGCTTATAAGATTTTGGAGGACAGCCTGAACCTGCGGGATGTCCGTATCTATGACACCATAGAGGACGCAGACGGAAAAGAGCGCCGCGTACTAAACGCCAAGGAGACCACTCTGGCTGCCCAAAAACAGCAGGCTATCCGGGAAGCCTTTAGGGACTGGATCTGGAGAGACCCGGAGCGCCGCCAGACTTTGGTGCGCCAGTATAACGAAGAAATGAACTCTACCCGTCCCCGCGAGTATGATGGCAGCCATATCACTTTTGGCGGCATGAACCCGGCCATTACCCTGCGGGAACACCAGAAAAGTGCTATCGCCCATGTGCTGTATGGCGGAAATACCCTGCTGGCACACGAAGTAGGCGCAGGCAAAACCTTTGAGATGGTGGCCGCTGCGATGGAAGCCAAACGCCTGGGCTTGTGCCAGAAATCTCTCTTTGTGGTTCCCAACCACCTGACTGAGCAGTGGGCATCGGAGTTTCTGCGCCTCTATCCTTCTGCCAACATCTTAGTCACAACTAAAAAGGACTTTGAGACCCATAACCGCAAGAAGTTCTGCGCCCGTATTGCGACCGGTGATTACGACGCTATCATCATGGGACACAGCCAGTTTGAGCGTATCCCCATCAGCCGGGAGCGTCAGGAAAGGCTTCTCTATGAGCAGATCGACGAGATCACCGAGGGCATCGCAGAGGTGCAGGCCAGCGGCGGCGAGCGTTTTACCGTCAAGCAGCTGGAGCGTACCAGAAAGTCTCTGGAAGCCAGACTGGAAAAGCTGCAAGCCGAGGGGCGAAAAGATGATGTGGTAACTTTTGAGCAGCTGGGTGTGGACCGGCTGTTTGTGGACGAGGCCCACAACTACAAGAACCTGTTTTTATACACAAAAATGCGGAATGTGGCTGGGCTTTCCACATCGGACGCGCAGAAATCCTCCGATATGTTTGCCAAGTGCCGCTATATGGATGAGATCACCGGAAACCGTGGCGTGATCTTTGCCACCGGCACACCGGTCAGCAACTCCATGACCGAGCTTTACACCATGCAGCGTTATCTTCAATATGAACGCCTGCAAGAGCTGAACATGACCCACTTCGACTGCTGGGCTTCCCGATTTGGGGAGACCGTCACAGCATTGGAGCTGGCACCGGAAGGCACCGGCTACCGGGCAAGAACGAGATTCAGCAAGTTCTTTAATCTGCCGGAGCTGATGAACCTGTTCAAAGAGGTGGCGGACATCAAGACCGCCGACCAGCTGAACCTGCCCACCCCGGAGGTGGAATATCACAACATTGTGGCACAGCCTACTGAGCATCAGCAGGAAATGGTGAAGGCACTCTCCGAGCGTGCTTCCGAAGTACACAGAGGAAGTGTGGACCCGTCGGTGGATAATATGCTCAAAATCACCTCGGATGGCCGCAAGCTGGGGCTGGACCAGCGTATCATCAATCAACTGCTCCCCGATGAACCGGGAACCAAGGTCAATCAGTGTGTGGACAACATCATGCAGATCTGGCGGGATGGCAAAGCTGACAAGCTGACCCAGCTGGTGTTCTGCGACATTTCTACACCGCAGGCAAAAGCTCCTGCAAGCAAGGCGGCGAAAACGCTGGATAATCCACTGCTTCACGCATTGGAAGGCGCTGTGCCTCTGCCGGAGCAGGAACCGGCCTTTACGGTATATGACGATATTCGTCAGAAACTCATTGCTCAGGGGATGCCTGCCGACCAGATTGCTTTTATCCATGAAGCCAACACCGAAGTACGGAAAAAGGAGCTATTCTCTAAAGTCCGTACCGGTCAGGTGCGTGTCCTTTTGGGCAGCACCGCCAAAATGGGCGCAGGCACCAATGTGCAGGACCGTCTGGTGGCACTTCATGACCTGGACTGTCCGTGGAGACCGGGAGACCTTGCCCAGCGCAAGGGCCGTATCGAGCGCCAGGGCAACCAGAATCCTCTTGTCCATGTGTACCCCTATGTCAAGGAGGGAACTTTTGATGCCTACCTCTGGGTGCGACACGAAGTCGCTTAATTTAACTGTTTGGCGGTAACTCCGACCAAACCATCCATTCCGTTGGATGAAGCCAATATCCCCGGCTTTGCCAGTAATGGCATTGTTCGGAAGCGGATATAAACGGAACCCTATTTGGAGCAAATCCCGTGAGGGAGAAGCGAAACTGCCAGCTACAAGGCGGTTAGGGTGCAGGCTTTCTGATAGCAAGGTTAATTAACTGAATCACCGTAAGCTTCGTTAAGGCTGAACAAGCCAAAGTAGCTGATAGGCTTGAACCAAAAGGTGTGCAGTTGGATATTCCTTTCCACAGTAGGAATACACGGACATAGGACTGCCGGAGTAGAGGTGGAACCTAAACTATCAATAATTGTTGATTAAGTGGAACGTGTCAAGCCCGTATTCTCGCCTGCAAAGGCAAGCGGACCGTAAGGAAAGCCGTTGGGAATGCGGGTAAAGGATTGCGGAGGAAGCGAATGCCGACCCTGTAATGGGGACGGATAGGGGTTCAAAATTTGCCCCACCCGAAAAGGGAGCAGAATTCCGCAGGGTGCTTAATTACGAGAGAGTTTATAGAATTTTTGAAAGGAGTAAGGCAAATGAACATGAAAATGTGTGCGACTTCTGACGTAGCAAAAGCATGGAACAGCATTGACTGGAACAAAGCTAATGCATACGTTAAAAAACTGCAAATGCGTATCGTAAAGGCTCATCAACAGGGCAGAACCGGCAAAGTAAAGTCTTTGCAATGGCTGCTCACACACTCTTTCTACGGACGTGCTTTAGCTGTAAAAAGAGTAACGAGTAACAAAGGCAAAAAGACAGCAGGTGTAGACAAAATTTTATGGTCTACTCCCAAACTGAAATATGAAGCAATTCTCAGTTTAAAACGCAGAGGCTATAAACCATTACCGTTAAAGAGGGTATATATCCCAAAAAAGAACGGAAAAATGAGGCCGCTCAGTATTCCATGTATGAAGGATAGAGCGATGCAGACATTATATAAATTTGCACTGGAACCGATTGCGGAAATCACTGCTGACCCTAACTCCTATGGATTTAGAGCAAAGAGATGTGTACAGGATGCAATAGAGCAGTGTTTTACCTGTCTGAATAAAGCAAAATCCCCTAAATGGGTGCTGGAGGGAGACATTAAAGGCTGTTTTGATAACATCAGTCACGAATGGATATTGAACCATATCCCAATGGATAAAGATATTCTGCGAAAATGGTTAAAGAGTGGGTATGTCGAGACCGGAAGATTATTTCCGACAGACCTCGGTAGCCCACAGGGTTCGGCTATCTCACCAACTATCTGCAACATGGTACTGGATGGTCTGGAAATCCAGATTAAGAAGAAATACCACAAAACTAAGAGGGATGGAAAAGCATACTTTCCAAAAGTGAACTTTATACGTTATGCTGACGATTTCATCGTCACAGGCGAAAGCAGAGAGCTTTTGGAAGCAGGTATCCTCCCGATTATCCGGGAATTTTTATCAGAGAGAGGGTTGGAACTGTCAGAAGAAAAGACAGTGATTACCCATATCGAAGATGGTTTTGATTTTCTCGGATGTAATATACGCTGGTATAAAGACAAGCTTCTTACAAAACCATCCAAAAAGAACTATAAAGCCATCGTGAGCAAGGTACGGGAGATTATAAAGCAAAATCCATCTATGAAGCAGGAAGATTTGATAAGAAAGTTAAATCCGGTTATCAGAGGGTGGGTAAATTTCCAAAAGTATAATGTTTCCTCGCAGGCGTTTGAACGGTTTGATTTTGATGTATGGAGATGTCTGTGGAGATGGTGCAAACGTAGGCACCCGAAGAAAGGACACAAATGGATCGCTAAGAAATATTTCAGAAGAGTTGGCACAAGATACTGGACATTCAGTGTAAATATGGCAGACTCGTTTGAATTACATCTGATATACGCTACTGATACTAAAATAGTAAGGTGGCTGAAAACAAAATCAGAAGCGACACCATTTGATGAGCGTTTCACAGAATATTTTGAGGACAGAGACACAAAGAGAATGTTTCGGGAAATCAATGGAAGAAGGAAATTAAATGCACTGTACAAAATGCAGAAAGGCATTTGTCCGCATTGTGGTGAACCTATCACAGTGGAACGGGGATTCCGAATCCATACGGAAATGGGAGCCGACTTTAAAGAAAAGAAAGTCTTATTACATGCTGATTGTCATAGAGAGCTTCATTACTCGAAAAATGTTGATGAACTGGTTCTGCTAACGCAGGGCTTATAAGTGCTTGAGCCGTGTGAGGGAAAACTCTCATGCACGGTTCTTAGAGGGGAAAGCGGTAGTAATACCGCTGACCTACTCGACCAGACGGTGGAAAACAAGCAGAAATTCATCAGCCAGATTATGACCTCGAAATCGCCTGTGAGAAGCTGCGACGATGTGGATGAAACGGCGCTTTCCTTTGCCGAGATCAAGGCTCTGTGTGCCGGAGATCCCCGCATCAAGGAGCGTATGGATTTGGATGTGGAGGTATCCCGCCTGAAGCTGATGAAAGCCGACCACCAGAGCAAGCAATATCGTCTGGAGGACCAGCTGCTCAAATACTTCCCGGAGGAGATTGAAAAGCACAAGGGCTTTATCAAGGGCTTTGAATCTGACCTGGAGGTTTTGGCAGCTCACCCGCACCCGGAGGACGGCTTTGCCGGTATGGAGATTCGTGGAGACCTGCTGACCGATAAGGAGAACGCCGGTGCAGCCCTTTTGGATGCCTGCAAGGAGGTTAAAACCTCCGATCCGGTGCAGATCGGCAACTACCGGGGTTATGCCATGTCCGTGGAATTTTCCGCTTGGAAACAGGAGTATACGCTCCTGCTGAAAGGACAGATGACCCACCGGGCAACCCTTGGTACAGACCCTCGCGGAAATCTTACCCGTATCGACAATGCCCTCGCCCAGATGCCCCAGCGTCTGGAGGCGGCAAAGGCCCAGCTGGATAACCTCTATCAGCAGCAGGCTGCCGCAAAGGAGGAAGTCGGAAAGCCATTCCTTTATGAAGAAGAACTGCGAAGCAAAAATGCCCGTCTGGTGGAGCTGGATACTTTGCTGAACATCGACGGAAAGGGACAGGCACACGCCGAGGCTGTTGTTGCCAAAAGCACACGGACTTCGGTGCTGGATAACCTAAAACGCCCGGTGCAACCCCACAGTACAGACAAGAAACCAAAACAGCATGAGGAGGTGCGATAACATGAATACTAACGATCTGAATACAGCCCTTTATGAAAAGATGGCTGCCGAACAGGACAAGTTCCGGGACTGGCTGAAAAGCCAGCCCCCGGAAGAAATCCTGCACCACACCTATGAGTACACCGTCCGGGAGGACATCGTGATGGCGATGGAGGAGCTGGAACTGACCGACACCCAGGCTCAGGCACTTTTGGAATCTCCCTCTCCATTGACGGATGTGTACCGCTATTTTGAAAAGCTGGAGACCGGCTATATGGGTGTGATCCGGGACAGCATTGAAAGCCGTGCCGACGATGTGTGCAGAGCCAAAGAGGAACTGCGAACAACACCGGTCTATCCCCATTCAGCTGCCTATGCGAGAGAACATGGGGAAATGGCACAGTACAACCTCTCATATCAGGCGAACAGCGCCTGCAAAGAAGCCATTGAGCAGACCATCAGCGCCCACTATGCAGAGAATCGGCTGGATACGGAGGCTGCGGTCAAAGATGTGCTGGAAAAGTTCGGGACGGAACGGGTACAGTTTATTCTTGCCAACACCATCCAGCGCAAGAACTATGACGGGCGTATCTCTCAGGACAATAAAGCATGGGCAAAAAGCATTCCTACGCTGGAGGACAGCGGCGCTTCCCGCCACTGTGCCTATCTGGTGGTAGATCAGGTCAATCCCGGTTTGACCGACCTGTTCACCAGACAGTTCCGAAAAGTAGCTCAAGAACAGCAGAAAAGCTCTGTCCTGCAAAAGCTCAAGCAGGAACCGTCTGCCCGCAAGCCTGCCACCCCGAAAAAACGGGAGCCGGAGCGATAACCATGGCAAAGCGCAAGCGGGATGTGCCGGTTTTGTTTTGGGTGTCCGCAGAAGAACTGGAACTGATCCATCAAAAGATGCAGCAATACGGGACAGAGAATTTGAGCGCTTATCTGCGGAAAATGGCGCTGGATGGTTATGTGGTCAAGCTGGAACTGCCAGAGCTGAAGGAGCTGGTCTCCCTGATGCGCCGAAGCAGCAACAACTTGAACCAGCTGACCCGCAAAGTGCATGAGACCGGGCGGGTTTATAATGCTGACTTGGAGGATATATCCCAGCGGCAGGAACAACTGTGGGAGGGTGTGAAGAAAATCCTTACCCAACTCTCCAAACTTTCATAACAGGGATAGATACTCCATTTGCGGAGGGAGGAACGGCGTTTCTTCGCCGCACCTTCCTCCGCTTTTTCTTTTTGTCTGTATCCTTGTCTTTTGCCTGTCCGTACCGGATAATATGAGTAGAATAAGAAGCGTAGCAAAGGAGTGAAAACAGATGCTGACCTTTGAAAAGGTGCTGGAGATTTTTGCGGATTACCTAACCGCAGACGAGACCATAGAAGTTTATATCAGCCGCCATGGATGTGTAAGAGTTGAATTTGACCAAGATTTTCACTATTGCTCTGGCGAGGTGTGCCATACTCCCAAGGAACTGTTCGACCTCTTAGCCGATGATTACCGGACTTATCTGGAGATTGAACTGACCAAAGGAAAACGGGAAGTGACGGAAGATGATGAGAGAGAAGCGGATGCCCTATGCAAACAGTATCTGGAGCGTTGGAAGGAGGAACAGAAATGAAGATTTTGAAATGTCTGCTGATGATCGTAACTGCACCGGTCATTTTGGTGTTGACGCTTTTTGTCTGGCTCTGCACGGGGCTGATCTACATATCCGGTCTGGTGCTTGGTCTACTAAGCACGGTAATTGCTCTGCTTGGCGTGGCTGTGCTGATTACCTATTCCCCGCAGAATGGTGTGATTTTGCTGGTTATGGCATTTTTGATTAGCCCGATGGGGCTGCCGCTGGCTGCGATCTGGCTGCTAAGCAAGGTGCAGAGTTTGAAATTTGCGATCCAGGATTGGGTGTATGGGTAAATGATGTGAATATAATTTGGAATGAAAAGAAGCAGGACAATGGGAGATGAGACCCACTGCCCTGCTTCTCTGTTTATTCGGAACGAACTGTAATATATTTTTGATTGCGACTTTTAGGTTTATCGGGAATAGTCATTTCTAATTGCCCGGATTCTAAAAGCGGATTGATATGCTTCAAAGTGAAGTTTCTTAAATCTTTGAAGCCGCAAAATACTGCAAGCTCTTTCTTGGATTTTGGTGTTGTGCAAAAAGCCAAAATCTGTTTGGACACCGTTGATAGTTCAATATCTTGGTGGGTAACTTGGTGGATAACTTGGTGGATAACTTGGTGGGTGTCATCCTCTAAGTTGTAGTTTACATTTTTCAAGATGACCCTGAAATCTGTTGCTGTTGAGGAAAATTCAGGCTTATATGCCGCTGTATATCCAGGTAGCTTTTCGGTTTCACTGACGATTTTGCGTAGGCCACTTCCACGGCGTTCCATGTACTTCATGCGGTGGAACAGGTCAGCAATCACAGGGTTTCGCCGCATGGAACGGATACTGTAAATATCGTATTCCTGAATTGAGCCGCCGCCAAACATACCGCCAGGAGATGTGATTTCCACCCGATCATCAAACATATCAATATGGATTTCGCTGCCAAGCACAATATAATCACGATGGATAAGCGCATTGACAAGAGCCTCTGTCACAGCTCGTTCAGCATAATCCGGCTTGTCTACACGATACTGTGCCTCTTTGACAAAACGGACTTTGGAATTATTGCGAATAAATTCACTGCCGCTTTTCAGTAGATAAATCAGATTCCCTTCGTATTCTTTATCGTCCAGCGCATCATCAAAGATAGAGCCTTTTTCCAAGCCATTCCACCGGGTACAGAACATACGGGAGTTATAAACTGTGTGCTGATCGGTCATGAGCTTTCCGGCATTGGTCAAGAACCCATTTTTGTCAGCCAAACCGAAGGAGACATAATCGGATGGCTCAAAGCGGAGACCAGTCCGTTCCAGATAGGTTGCTTCCAGAAGTGTAAAGCTGTAATCCTTTTTTACCGCGTCTGTTGTTAGGGTATCAAAGGACTGATTGGTTCCCTTTAAGATCAGTTCATTCACAATGTAATCCGGTGCAATTACGCTTTCATTTCCAACACGGATGTATGCTTCCATTACTCCGTCTGCCTTGTAATAGTATGGGGTGCTGCGGCCAGGAGAAACCTCCAGAGCCAACAGGTTTTTACCATCTTCCTGCAATGGCTTTAAGATAAACTGCGGTAATGGTGTGATACGTTCTTTGATTAAGCGGCTGATCGCTTCAGCATCCTTTTGAACATCGGACAAGCCGATAGGCTCCCGGTCATCGGAGACTCCGAAAAACAGAGTGCCGCCAATTCCATTGGAAAAGGCACTGACACTTTTTAACCAGCTTTTTGGCTTTTTTATTTCGAGAGCAACTTTGAAATCACATTCGGTTGCTTCAGCAATGAGCTGTTCTATCATAAAATCCCTCCTTTGAGGTATTGGTAGTTTCTTTATATTATACCCATAAGGAGAGTTTATTTCAACGATAGGCACAAAGAGTTCAGAGAAAATATTTTGAGAGGAGGGCTTTTTATGGCAACTACAAGAATCATGCCACTTCATGTCGGCAAAGGCCGCACAGAGAGTCGGGCGATCAGTGACATCATCGACTATGTAGCAAATCCACAGAAAACAGATAATGGAAGGCTCATCGCAGGATTTGCGTGTGACAGCAGAACGGTTGATGCGGAGTTTCTTTTAGCAAAAAGGCAGTATATCGTTGCTACCGGACGAGTGCGCGGTGCGGATGATGTGATTGCCTATCATGTGCGCCAGTCCTTCCGCCCCGGCGAGATTACTCCGGAAGAAGCTAACCGGCTGGGGGTGGAATTTGCCAAGCGATTTACTAAAGGCAACCATGCCTTTGTGGTCTGCACTCACATAGACAAGTCGCACATTCATAATCACATTATCTGGTCATCGGTCAGCTTAGAATATGACCGGAAATTCCGAAACTTTTGGGGCAGTACCAAGGCGGTTCGCAGGTTAAGTGATACCATCTGCATTGAAAACGGACTGTCCATTGTAGAGAATCCGAACCCTCATGGAAAGAGCTATAACAAGTGGCTGGGCGATCAGGCAAAGCCCTCTCACCGAGAGCTGCTGCGAGTAATGATTGACCGTGCGCTGGAGCAGAATCCAGCGGACTTTGATGCGCTGCTGAAACTGCTTTCCGAAATGGGCTGCGAGGTATCCCGGCGCGGGAAAGCGATCCGGCTCAAAGCACCCGGCTGGAAGAATGTAGCCCGCATGGATGACAAGCTGGGGGCCGGGTACAGTGAAGCGGAAATTCGTGCGGTGCTGGCCGGAGAAAAACAGCATACGCCCCGTAAAAAAACCGTCGTGCAGCCGGAGCCGCCGAAGGTCAATCTGCTGGTGGACATTCAGGCAAAATTGCAGGCCGGAAAGGGTGCTGGCTATGCTCGATGGGCCAAAGTTTTCAATCTGAAGCAAATGGCGCAGACCATGAATTACCTGTCAGAGCATAACCTGCTGGAGTATGCGGTTTTGGAAGAAAAGGCTACGGCTGCCACGGCACATCACAATGAACTTTCGGCGCAGATCAAAGCGGCTGAAAAGCGCATGGCAGAGATCGCTGTTCTGCGTACTCACATCGTAAATTATGCCAAGACCCGTGAGGTCTATGTGGCATACCGCAAGGCGGGTTACTCTAAGAAATTCAGGGAAGAACATGAGGAAGAAATTCTGCTCCACCAGGCTGCTAAGAATGCCTTTGATGAGATGGGCGTCAAGAAGCTGCCCAAGGTCAAAGAGTTGCAGACAGAGTACGCGAAATTGTTGGAAGAAAAGAAAAAGACCTATGCCGAGTATCGGCATTCCCGTGAGGAAATGCGAGAACTTTTAACGGCAAAGGCCAATGTGGATCGGGCCCTGAAAATGGAGGTAGAACAGGATGTTGAAAAAGAAAAAGACCACGGCCAGCGGTAAGCTGGTCCTGGTCAAAAGCGTTCGCAGAACGCGTAGCCACAGAATGAAATTCTGTGTTCAAAGGGGCTTGGGGGCGCTGCCCTCAACAAGCAAGCGGAGAGGAAAATCACAAAGGGATTTTCTTCTCTGCGGGTCGGTGTGTATTAACACCGGCATTGCTTGCCTCTTTTCTCCGAAAATGAAAAGAACCAGAGAGAGAATCGTTAAATTTCACTCACTGGCTCAATTCGTTTCAAATTTCTCGGATAACTCTGTCAGTTCCTTCACCGTTTCTTGGGTGTGATGCAGCAGGGTGTCACGCATTTCTGGCGGACAGCTGGAATAAAGCATTTTCATCTGATTGACACCCTCATCCTCCAGAGAAACATCTGGATTTATAAGCGTATCTAAAGAGATGTGCAGGACCTTTGCCAATGCTCTCAAAATCAAATAGGACGGGTTCATTTTCCCTTTTTCGATATTGGCAATTTGCTTTACAGAAACATGGCTTAGATCGGAAAGTTCCTGTTGTGTCAGTTCTTTATTCTTTCGGGCTTCCCGCATTTTTTGCCCTAAAGCAGTTAAATCATCAATCGGCATAATCGTTCACCTCAAATATATTTTATCGTTCCGATTTGCACAAAGGAATAACCTTATTGTGCTTGAGAACAGGACTGATTATGCCGATTCCTTTTTGATAACATGGTTGCTCCATGATTATGGCGTTTCCGGCTACTAATTGAACTATGAGGATGAATTGCAGATTTCAGCTTTTAGTTCGTTGCCAAACGAGAATGATATTGAATGCGGTAGGGAGGCTAGCAGTTTTATCCGCTCATCTATGAGCCGTTTTTTATTCTCTGTGACATAAAAATCCATCTGGATATTCCGTTTCCGGTTCGCCATGCGCTGCCTCCATTCTTCATAAGAGTTTGAGATTATCTCAACAAACATTTTTCATTTTCGGTCAAGAGATCTGAAAATACGAAAAATCGCAAGCGGGTACTCGCTTGCTGTGCTTGTTATCAAGCCTTACCTTCTATTTTTCTCTCTACTAATACTACAATTTGGAAAGGGGAAAATGGCTATATCCGTAAAGAAAAGCAGAAAAATGCCACGACTGAAACTCCGTTGTAGAGTGATCTGTCGTGGCATTACATTGTGAATTTATTTTTGCTGAGCCATTTTCCGATATTCAATCGGCAGGAGGCCTGTACTCTTGCGAAATAATTCCGCAAACCGGCTAGAAGTAGAGTAACCGATCATTTCCGCAATCTGTCCCATTGTGAAATCCGTATCGATCAGCAAATGCTCTGCCTGGCTCATGCGGCGCTGTTGAATGTACTCTGTGATCGTGCAGCCTTGCAGCTGCTTAAAAGATGTTTTCAGCTTAGTGGTTCCCATGCAGGCGATTTTTGCAAGACGTTCTAATGGAATATCAAAAGCATAGTGGTCATTGAGATAAGCAATCACATTTTTCAGTTGCGCCACATCCTGCTCGGACAAACGTTTCTCTTTACGGGACAGAATTTTTTTCTGTTCTTCCACGACAAGAGATACGGCCTCGGCTACTTTCGCTTCATAGAATAATCCTGCGGCAATCCCATCCCCACGGTAGACCTTTACTTCATGGAGCAATTTAGCCATAGCTGGGAAATCTGTTGTCTGATCGATCTGCCGGAAAGCTGCAAGCGGGCTGATATAATCCCCTGGATATTGCTTTTGGAGATAATCCTCATAGTATGCCGGCATGACTTCGATACCGATGGAACGGATGGGGATTTTTTTGTGGATCAGCGCCTTGTATGGCTTATAACCGCCGATAAAGGCTTTAATACATCCGGCAGACATCCGCCGATAGGGATTTAATTCCTCCCCGGAGATAGATTCATACTGGGTAATGCTTAAGGCTTCTGGCAGGTTAAATTCCATGAAGAAATCTTCGTGAAAATAGAAATCGTGGATTTTAATGTCGTACAGGTCTTTTTTCGCATAGACCCAGTAAAGGCCTTCCCCAAATTCAGGCGATAACCGCCAGCATTGTCCGGCAGAATTGAAGCGGTTATTGCTATCTACCGGGATAAAATGGTTATCTGTTAAAAGCGGCTCATAGTAATCCGCAATAATGCTATTGTTCAAATGACGGCCTCCTTTGAAACGATTGGACGGAGCTTTGCAATGAAAGGACGAAGATGCCCGGAACATATTGCAGACCGCCCGGAAAGTTAGTATCATATAGACCGTGGTTAGCAGCAACTAATCATAATATAACAGATTTCAGGCGGTAGGTCAACCGTTCTTGAAGCAGGAGGAAAAAATATGAGTAATCAAGTAAATGCAAAGGCAGGATTGTCCGTCAAGGACTTAGTAACAACAGGGATTTTCACCGCACTTTTGTTCGTATTTATCATGGTGGGTGGCGTCTTTTTTGCTACCAACCCGATGCTGACCTTTTTCATGCCCGCCGGGAGTGCTCTGCTTGCCGGGCCGGTTTATCTGCTGATGATCGCAAAAGTACATAAGCGCTGGAGTATCACGATCATGGGCGTTATAATGGCCATCATCTGGTTTGTCACCGGTATGCACTGGGCGTTTGCGCTGGGCTATCTCATTATGGCCGTCGTAGCGGATTTTGTCGCCGGTACAAAGCAGTACAAGAGCAAGAAAATCAACAGCCTGTCCTATATCCTTTTCTCCCTGGGCGGAACAGGGTCGTACCTTGTTTTCTTCGCTGATCCACAGGGCTGGGCACAGACCATGTTGGGAAATGGAACCGAGCAAAGCTATATCGACACCATGCAGGCGACCGCAAACGCGGGAATCTTTATCGCCATGTTTGCCGCTCTCCTTGTAACAGCTTCTATCAGTGCATTTGTGGGCTGCAAAATGCTGAAGAAGCAGTTTGAAAAAGCAGGTATTACAGCATGATGGGTAACACCGTCCAGAAAGGGCTTTGGCTTGACCCGCGGGCCAAGCTCTTTCTTATTTTAATGTGCGTACTGTGTTCCATGTTCGCACCTTCCCTTTCGTATCAGTTTGCACTTGTCCTGCTGATTGCTGTATTGGGAGTGCTTTGCGGAAAGTGGAAATATTCCATAAAAGGGGTCTGCTTTTATGCCGTGGTCTGTGTACTGACGGTCTGGATCATGGCGGCCATGACGGGGGCGCTACGGACCATGTTTGTTGCGTTCCTTGGACTGTACCATAAAGTTTATGCTTGTGGGATGCTGGCAGGGATTGTCCTGTCCACAACGAAAGTCAGCGAGTTTTTATCTGCCATGAACCGCATCCATGCCCCGAAAAAATTTGTCATCACATTTGCGGTCATGCTGCGCTATATTCCAACTATCCAGGAGGACTGGCATTTTGTTAAGGACGCCATGCGGATGCGGGATGTATCGCCCTCCCTGGGCGGATTCCTTTCCCATCCGGGGATGACGGTAGAGTGTATTTATGTGCCGCTGATGATGATGGCCTCCAAAGCAGCGGACGAGCTTTCCATTGCCTCTGTTACTCGCGGGATTGAGAATCCCAATCCCCGGACCTGCCTTGTCCAGATAAAATGCGGGATTGCAGATTGGATGGCGATGTTGATTGCTGTTGCTTTCTTTATTTTTGAATTATGTATGCGGGGAGGTGTGACCGGGTGATTGAATTTGAAAATGTATCATTTTCTTATGAGGGACAGGAGCATGGTGGTCTGCATGGAATCAGCCTGAAAATTGCAGACGGGGAATGTGTCTTGTTCTGTGGCCGTAGCGGGTGTGGAAAAACAACGGTCCCAAGGTTGGTAAACGGCCTGATTCCACAATTTTACCAGGGAGAACTTCAAGGGCGTGTGCTGGTGGACGGACAGGAAATCAGCAACCTGCCCATGTATCAGATCGCCGCAAAGGTGGGCTCCGTCTTTCAGAATCCCCGGACGCAGTTTTTCAATGTGGATACGGACAGTGAGATTGCGTTTGGAATTGAAAATGAAGCCAGGCCGGTAAAGGAACTGGAGGAACGGGTAGAACAGACAACAAAAGATTTGCATATTGAAAAGCTACGGAACCGCAATATTTTTGAATTGTCTGGTGGGGAGAAACAGAAAATCGCGTTTGCGTCTGTCTATGCCATGAACCCGGAAATCTATCTGCTGGACGAACCATCCTCGAATCTGGACATGGCTTCCATCCAGGAATTGAAAGAACATCTGCGGCTGATAAAAAGCCAGGGGAAAACCATTTTGATTGCGGAGCACAGACTCTATTATCTGATGGAGCTGGCAGATCGCATTGTTTATCTGGAAGATGGAGAAATAGCAAGGATTTTCACGCCGGAGGAATTTCTCCGGCTGCCCGAAACCGAACGGGAACACATGGGGCTGCGGGCGGTTGATCTGGCAAGGGTGCTCCCTCCGGCCAGTCATCCGCCTATTTCCTCTCCCACATTAGCACTCCATGATGTTACTCTGCGCTATAAAAAACGGACGATTCTACACCAGATTGCTCTTTCTGCGGCAAAGGGGGAAGTCATTGGGGTGGTCGGTCATAATGGAGCCGGAAAGACCACGTTTTCTCGCGCCCTGTGTGGGCTTCATAAAGACTGTGAAGGCGCGTTCCTTTGGGACGACCAGCCGATGGAACACAAGGCGAGGTTGAAACGCTCTTATATGGTTATGCAGGATGTGAACTATGAATTGTTTGCGGAGAGTGTGGGGGCAGAATGTTCCTTCGGAATCCGAAACCCGGATCAAGATTTAGTAGAGGAAACCATGAAGGAATTGGGGCTTACAGCCTACCGGGAACGCCATCCCAACACGCTTTCCGGTGGACAGAAGCAACGTGTGGCTGTGGCAGTCAGCATGATCTGTGGAAAAGATTTGCTGGTGTTCGATGAACCCACCAGCGGCCTGGACTTTGACAGCATGGCGCAGGTGGCAGGTCTGATAAAACGGTTATCCGAACAGGGGAAAATCATTTTTATTGTCACCCACGATTTTGAATTTGTCTGCCGTACCTGCTCCCGTGTCCTGCATTTTGATGAAGGGGAAATGCCGGATGACATCCCTGTTGTGATGGATTCCCTTCAAAAGCTCCGGGAACTGTTCTCTGTTTCAGAGAGAAAGGAGATGTGAAGTGATGAAACAGAAAAAAGAAAACAGGATTGCACTGCTGCTTCAATGGGCCGGTGAGCAAAAAATCTGGCTGCTGCTGGCAATCCTGCTGGCCATGGCAAGCGGCCTGTGTATCATTGTCCCGTATATCGGGATTTATCGCCTGATGGATGCCGCTTTCCAGCATATCTGCACAAAAGAGCTTGTCGTACAGACGGTAATGATGATCTCCGTTTCTGTGGCCCTGCGCTTTGTTTTATTCGGGTGTTCCGGTGTGGCGGCCCATAAAGGTGCTTACGGTGCTTTGTTCAAGGTGCGCTGCATGGTGGCGGAACATCTGGCAAAAGTCCCCCTTGGTACATTGAATGAGCGGCGGACCGGGGATATTAAAACGGTTCTGAATGAAGATATTGAAAAGCTGGAGTTGTTTTTAGCCCATAACCTTCCAGACCTTGTGTGCTATATGGTAGGGCCGGTAGCAATTTTCATTTATTTGATGACAGTAAATATCCCATTGGCACTGGTTTCCCTGGTGCCGTTGATTTTGGCCGTTGTGGTAATGGGGGTTATGTTTCGGAATACGGACGGTTTGATGGACCGGGCGAACCGATCCATTACAACGCTCAATTCCGTTATGATCGAGTATATCAGCGGCATGAAACTGATTAAAGCGTACAACATGGGGAGCAAATCGTTCCAGAAATTTTCCGGTGCGATCCAGGAAGAGAATGCCATGTGGAATGAAACCTCCCGGAGAATGGGGCCTCCTTATGCAACCTTTGTGGTTCTGATTGAATGTGGGATGCTGCTGATGGTTCCCCTGGGCGGGATGTTCTTTCTGAAAGGCTCCCTGGCGGCCAGTGCATTTTTGCTGTTCGTCTATGTCGGCTCCATGTATCTGACGGAGATCCGGCCTTTACAGGAATTGGGGACAAACTTTGCGAATGTCCTGGGCGCCATTACCAAAACGAAAGAAATATTGGACGTTCCTGTTTATGAAGGTGGAATGGACTTCCCGGAAAACCATGATATTGAGCTTAAGAATGTACGTTTTTCCTACGATGGGAAAACGGATGTCCTGCAAGGCGTCAACCTCAAGATCAGGGATGGGGAACGCATGGCACTTGTGGGACAGTCCGGCGCGGGCAAGAGTACCGTGATTGAACTGATCTCCCGGTTTTATGATGTGCAGGAGGGGGAGGTGCTGATCGGCGGGATCAACGTGAATGAACTGAACTACGATACCATCCTGAAGAATATTGCCATTGTATTTCAAAAGACATTCCTTACCCGTGACAGTGTACTGGAAAATATCCGCATGGGTTCAGACGCCAGCCTGGAGGAAGTACGGGCTGCCGCCAGGGAGGCGCAGATTGATGACTTCATCATGTCGCTGCCGGATGGTTATGACACAAAGGTAGGCAGCTTCGGCTCCCGTTTCTCCGGTGGGGAAAAACAGCGGATTGCTATTGCAAGGGCGATCTTGAAAAATGCTCCCATCCTGATTCTGGACGAAGCGACAAGCGCCTCTGACCCGGAAAATCAGATGGAAATTGATAAGGCCATTCAGAACCTCTGCAAAGGCAGGACGGTCATTGTGGTAGCGCACAGGCTGAGCGCCTTGAAAATGTGCGACCGTGTGGCGGTGGTAGAGAATCATACGATCACCAGCGTCGGTACCCATGAGGAAGTGCGGAAAGAGAACGCTTATTATCGGAAAGCATGGGAGGACTACGAAACAGCGAGGGGAATTACTTATCAACTGGAAGGAGGCGGGCAGAATGAATCCAAATAACGTATGGAAGAAGAACCGGGAGTTTTATATTGGCGTTGCCGGGACTGTCCTGGAGGGGCTGTTCTCTGGTAGCCTGTTTATGCTGCTTTATTCCGTCATGCGGTTTTTATGGGACGGTCAGTTTGATATGAACCGTGTACTGGTCCTAACAGGTGTTATTGCATTTATCTTTCTGCTCCGTATTTTGATATACAGCTATGGCTATACCAAAGCACAGATCGGCGGCGCAAAAGTCAGTAAAAATATTCGCTTGTTTATGGGCGACCATCTCAAGCGTATCCCGCTTTCCCGGTTTACACAAGGGCAGACAGGCGATTATATCAACACCATTACCAGTGATGTAAATAACTATGAAAAAATTCTGACCCATAAGATCGGGGACATTGCAAAGAGCTTTGCCCTGTCGCTGATGTTGATTGTTTTTGTGATGACGATCTACTTTCCAGCCGGGCTGATCCTCCTGATTGCCGACCTGCTTTTGATCCCCGGATTATGGCTTTCTTTCCGGCAGGTAGCGAAGTATGGCAAAGAGAAGAACGATATTTGTGCAGAGAATGTCAGCAGCATTGTGGAGTATGTATCCGGTATCCAGACTTTCCGGGCCTATGGCGTTGGCGGTCTGAAAAACAAAACCGTGATCCATGCCATGCAGGAGTTTAGCAGGATCAGCTTTGTGTATGAAGCCAAGGTTCTCCCGATAGGTGCGGGATTTGGTATTTTGAGCTGGCTGTCCTGCCCGGTTGTGATCTGGACGGCCTATGGCCCCTGGGCAGCCGGAACTTTAGATACCGTGTCCTATCTTTTGATTTGTATGCTGCCTTTGTTCTGTGCGAAGCTGGCAAATTCCATTTTTGTAGACCTCACCAGCTATAAGAATCTGATGATCTCGAAAAATAAAATCATGGCTGTGATGAAGGAACCGGAAGAAACCGGCAGCATGGAGCCGCTACAGGCAGCCTCCCATGAGATTGTATTTGACCATGTGAACTTTTCTTATGTTCCCGGGGAACCGGTGTTAAAACAGGCTTCCTTTACTGTGCCGGATCAGAAGCTGACCGCCATTGTGGGGGATTCCGGCTCCGGCAAGTCTACCATCCTGAACCTGATTGCAAAATACTATGAAGTATCTGGCGGCACGATTTCCATAGGAGGCAGACCGATCAATCATGTAGCTGCGGAACGGGTATTAGACCAGATTTCTATGGTGGACCAGGATGTGTTCCTGTTTGATGATACAGTGCGGGAGAATATCCACCATGCCCGTCCGGATGCTACGGACGCAGAAATTGAAGTGGCCTGCCGAGAGGCAAACTGTGACGGCTTTATCCGCAAGATGGAGAGGGGTTATGATACGCCGATTGGGGAAAATGGAAATCTCCTGTCCGGCGGCGAACGCCAGCGCCTTTCCATAGCACGTGCCATTTTGAAAAACAGCCCGATCCTGCTGCTTGACGAGGCGACGGCCTCCCTAGACATTGAGAATGAATTGGCGGTAAAGCAGGCGATTGCGAACCTACTGAAAGAGAAAAAAACCGTGGTGATGATCGCACATACCCTATCCATCGTAAAAAATGCCGATCAGATTCTGGTGGTTTCCGATGGTCGGATCACCGAAGCTGGTACACACGAAGAATTGTTAGCAAAGGATGGAAAGTACGCTGCCATGTGGAACGCAGAACAGCAGCTTTCCGCCTAAAAGGAGGCTACGATGAAGATTCATGCGTCCGGGGAGGATTATCTGGAGGCTGTGCTGATACTCCAAAAGAAGCAAGACATGGTCCGCTCCATTGACCTTGCCCGGCACATGGGCTTTAGCAAACCGAGTATCAGCCATGCGGTAGGCGTTTTGAAAAATGGAGGTTTTCTGACCGTGGATGATGATGGGTTCCTTCATCTGACCGTCATAGGTCGGGAGATTGCCGAGAAAATCTATGAACGCCATTTGTTTTTTATGGAGCAGTTTATCGCTGCTGGCGTCGATCAGGAAACAGCGGAACAAGATGCCTGCTGGATTGAACACGCCATCAGTGATACATCTTTCCGAAAGCTGAAGGAGAAAGTACAAGGAACCGATTAGCGCACATCGGCTCCGCTCTGCTCTGCATAATAAGTTATCTGCCCCGTCCGGGGAAAGAAAAAAACCGTTGACTGGGGCAGATAATTTCGTGCGCTATTTTAAGGTTTGAACTCAATTGGCGGTTTTGAAGGACAATTTCAGAGCCGCCGTTTCTTTGCGTTTACACAAACTAATGACGACTTGCAGGGACACGGTAGCCGCTTGGAGGTTAATTTACCGTGTCTCTTTTGCTTTTTCAAAGCTCCCATGATCTACATCAATTAAAAAAAGCATTGCCCCTCCTCCGGGCAAGTATAGCATTGCATCGGCATTATCGTTCCATGTGATTCAGCATAATAATGACTGTTCTTGGTGCGCCAGTTTCCCATTGCGGGAATCTGGCGTTTTTTGTTGCCTTTTTTTCGGAGATAATCCGGCTGTATACCGGTGTCGTTCCCCACCTCCATTCGATTCACTCGTCAATCACCCGTGAATCGAATGGAGGTACATAATGAAGAAAATTAACCTTCGGGAACTTTATCCTGATGTTTATACAACAGACTTTTTTGTAGATGTGACAGAGGAAGTAATGGAGACTATTCGAGCAGCTGAACGTGCGGAGGCTGCGTATGAGCGAAAGATGTATCGTTATAAAGCACAGTATTCTCTGGATTGCGAGAATGGCATTGAAAATGCGGTGCTGTTGAAGCCGAAAACACCGGAGATGATTCTGGAGGAAAAACAGCTTCAGGAGCAGGTCTATTCTGCTGTGATGAATTTACCGGAAAAACAGGCAAAGAGGATTTATGCCCGATATTACCTGGGAATGACGGTAAATGAAATTGCCGGGGTAGAAGGTGTAGACCCAAGCCGTGTCCGAGACAGTATCCGGCGCGGCTTAAAGCAGCTCGGAAAATATTTTTGATAAAGTTTCGTTTGATGCGCCTGTTTTTTGCCTTTTTTGTCAGTGTTAATAAGAAGGACAAGTTTTCCTCCTTCATCTGCACATTGACAATCGAATAGACAGCACAACAGGTACATAACCCATGTACGAGCGAATATGAAACGCCGCGAGGATGGAGCAGTCAGGGAGGTGATGAAAGCACTGCTTCGGAGCGATCTACGATTTCATAAAAGAATGGTGGCAGATTTGGCGCGATGACTACATGGGGGCTTAAAGATACTTCCTCACGGCCCGCCAAAGACTTGGGGGGAACCCTGCGGCACACGATACGAACGGTGCTGCGGAGTTATGACAGCCGCGCCAGCGGAGACCTGTTGTGTTCCCATCGTCAGGGGGCGTGGCAAATGTGATGAAAGCTGAGTTATATAAATAGGAAGCGTTTGCAGCTTCCTGTTCAAAATCAGATACCATGCGCTGGCAGTTTCGGCTGCCAGCGTATTCATGTGGCTTTGAACAAACACGATGACAAACTTGACGGATTGGAGGAAATATGCTTTATGGAAAAACTTATTACGCGAAAAGAAGCAGCAGAAATCTTGGGTATCAGCATTGCAACGCTGGACGCGGCCCGTAACAATGGCCTTATTTCTTATGTGCAATATGTGCAGAATGGCTGTGTGTACTTTACCTCAGCGGGCCTTCAGGAGTATATCGCAAAATGCACCCACAGGGCAAAGCCAGCAGAAAAGAACGCAACTTATCGTAAACCTCGCAGAGCTGGAGTGTGAGCCGGTCCGTATCCTTGTCGAAATCATAATGGTCTGATAAAACATAGATACAGCGCTGGAGTATATTCTTAGGAGGTGGAGGAATTGGCAAATAGGAAAATAATGCTTCCTCAATATGGCACAGTTATGAAAAGAGGTGTCCTATATTATAGGACCAGAATCAAAGACACGAATGGTAAGCTCGTAGCTATCTACGCAAAAACACCTGAAGAACTATACAACAAAGAAACGCTTGCGTTGGAACAGATTGAGAATGCCACTTTTCATCGGAAAACGCCCACAGTTGCAGAGTATTGTGAAAAGTGGCTGCTGATGCAGTCGGTTCATGTACGAGCTACTACTTTGACGGATTACACCTCAAAGGTTAGGCGGCATATTATAGCGGAATTGGGAGATAAACGGATGGGTGAGGTTAGCCTGGATGATATTCAGCTTGCCCTTGTTCCGGTTTCCAAGAAATCTGCATCGGTTTATAAATCTGTGGTAATCCTTTACAAATCTATCTTTCGCGCAGCGATGGAAAGCAGGATCATTGACCATAACCCGACGATTTATCTCACGACAAAAGGTGGCGGTGTTCCACAAGAGGATCGTCAGGCTTTGACAGATGAACAGGTGGAGCGCCTTTTGGATGCTATCCGAGATTTGCCGCCTTATGTCTTTGTCATGATCGGTTTGTACGCGGGTCTACGCCGGGAAGAAATTCTTGCTCTGCAATGGGATTCAGTATATCTGGATACGGATACTCCATATCTGACGGTAAGGCGAGCATGGCATACAGAACACAACAGACCGGTGATCTCAGATGAATTGAAAACCAAGGCTGCGGGGAGAAATATCCCCCTCCCTGTTTGTTTGGCCGAGTGCTTGAAAGCAGCAAAGGAAACTTCGACTTCGGAATATGTAGTTTCAAACCGGGATGGCGAACCGTTGTCCTACACGCAGTTTAAGCGGCTGTGGCAGTATATTGTTACGAGGACGGTCAAGGAGCGGAGCTATTATCGGTATGAAGATGGAAAAAGAGTAAAGCATACTGTCACACCTGTCTTGGGAGAAAAGGCCGCTCATAACGGAAAAGTGGTTTACAGCCTGGACTTTGAGGTAACACCCCATCAGCTGCGGCATACTTACATCACCAACCTTATTCATGCGTCGGTAGATCCCAAAACGGTTCAATACTTGGCAGGCCATGAAAGCAGCAAGATTACCATGGACATTTATGCGAAGGTTAAGTACAACCGACCAGATGAGCTGGTCAGATCAATGAGCTGCGCGTTTGCAAGCTGGGACGCAGCACAGTAATAATAAAATAGGAAGTAAAGCAGGAGCGAGGCAAGGATGTCTCGCTCTTTGTTTTGCATCAGCCGTATCTTTGATTAAATCGAGGCTTTCTGATAAAAAGAGAGTGTAGATACGGAGACTACACATTATCAAGAAAGGACGATCAAAGATGGCAAAAAAGAAAGCACAGATCCCGAAGTATGGGACCATTACATTGAAAGGAATCCAGTATTACAGAACCAGGATTACGGATGCAGATGGCAAAGAGTTGAGTTTGTATGCCGCTACTTGTGAAGAATTGTATGAGAAGCAGTTAGAGGCCCGGAAGCAGGTGGAAGAGATTATCTTTCACCGGCAGCACCCGACAGTAGCCGAGTATGGCGAGAAGTGGCTGCTGATGCAGTCGGCAAAGGTGTCTGCGTCTACACTAAGAGGTTATACGAGGGATATGACAAACTATATCATCAAACCCCTGGGAGAGATGTATATGGAAGAAGTGACTGCTGACGATATTCGGCTGGCTCTTGTTCCATTGTCAAAGAAATCAGAAGGCTTATACAATAAGGTCAATATGCTGCTCAAGTGCATTTTTTATACGGCAGAGCGAAACCAAATTCTTGAACACAACCCCTGTGCAGGAATATCCGGTAAAGGCGGAAAACCGACAAAAAAGAAGGAGGCATTGACAGATCAGCAGGTAGCCGTGCTTCTGGATACGGTCAAGGGGCTTCCTCCATATTTGTTTATTATGCTCGGTTTGTATTCCGGTCTGCGTCGGGAAGAAATTCTTGCACTGCAATGGGATTGTGTGTTTCTGGACGAGGATACACCTTATCTATCGGTGAGGCGGGCATGGCGTACAGAGCATAACAGACCCGTGGTTTCTACGGTGCTAAAGACTCCGGCGGCAAAAAGGGATATTCCGATACCGAAGTGTTTGGTGGATTGTCTGAGAGAAACGAAAGAAAATTCCATATCAGATTATGTGATCGCTGACAGCAAAGGAGAGCCACTGGCTGCCTCGCAGTTCCAAAGAGTGTGGCAGTATGTCGTTGTCCGCTCCACTAAGCCCCGGAACTATTATAAGTATGTAAATGGGGAGAGTATCAAATATACGGTTACTCCAACGCTGGGTATGACCCAGAAGAATCAACCCCAAATCAAATATACGCTGGACTTTGATGTGACACCTCATCAGCTGCGGCACACTTACATCACCAATCTTCTCTATGCGGGCGTTGATCCAAAGACAGTACAATACCTTGCCGGACACGAAAACAGCAAAACAACTATGGACATCTATGCAAAAGTGAAGTATAATAAACCAGAGGAGTTGTTTGGGGTAGTAAATGGTGCGTTTCATCAGGCTATCGCTGAATGAAAAAAGGCCGTTTTTTATGGTCCGCACACCGGATAACTGAGAAGCAGAAAGCCGGAAAAGCCCGGAATATCAAGGAAAAACAGCTCAAAAACTCGCGCAGTACGGTCTGAAGGCTGCACGTCGTGCTCCCCAGTTCTCCAAGCGCTGATTTATCTCAGTATGCACTTTTACGGCTCTGCTTCGGCAGAGCCGTTTTTTGCTGCCCACTTTTCCGGAGAACAGGGGAGCACGACTGCGCATCTCCGGCGGTTGCCCCGCAAGGGGCGAGCCGGAGGCGCTCAAAATCTTTGCTCAAGCATCGCGTGCAGGGCGCAGCCCTGCCAGCGATGCTCCCCAGTTCTCCAAGCGCTGATTATATTTCAGATGCAACTTTACGGCTCTGCTTCGGCAGAGCCGTTTTTTGCTGCCTCTTTCCCGGAGAACAGGGGAGCACGACTGCGCATCTCCGGCGGTTGCCCCGCAAGGGGCG
>OGHI01000326.1_pt1 | contig 37373 bp, 29 predicted proteins | sample 1571501 | NCBI WGS metagenome assembly OGHI01 (sample SAMEA2581962, study PRJEB24529) | metagenome | biome: Human gut stool | place: China | collected 2011
GGTTCAATCTTTTTTGAAACAACTTTGAGGGTGGACAAAACGTGTTGATAAAAACACCTGCATCCCTTGCAAATAAAGGGAAAAACAAGGTTTAATCTTCCTTGAAACAGCAACAACGGAGGAAGATTAAATGAATCAAGTAAATTGTCCTGTATGTGGAAATAAATGTATTAAAGCTGGAAAGACAAAAGCAGGGTCACAACGTTGGCTTTGCAGGAAATGCAATTCATCAGTTACACACAAAATAGACAACTCTGCCAAAGAACTGCAAATCTTCTTGGATTGGTTGTTTGGAAAGGAATCCCAGTCATCAATGCCCGGAGATGGAAGAACATTCAGACGCAAAACCGCTAAATATTGGAATATATGGCCTATGCCGCCTAAAGTCGAGGACAGCAGGGATGTCTTGTATCTTGATGGTATTTATCTGGGAAGAAAAGCGTGCATTTTAATCTGTTGTGATGATAAATATGTCCTTGGCTGGTATTTATGCAGATATGAATATGCCGCTGCATGGACGGCTTTAATGAAACGTATAGCGGAACCTAGAATGGTTGTATCTGACGGTGGAACAGGGTTTGCAAAGGCACTCAAAAAAGTATGGCCGGGTGCAAAACACCAAAGATGCGTTTTCCATGTATTCTGCCAGGTAAGGCGTTACACGACATCAAGACCTAATTCAATGGCAGGTAAAGAGCTATATAACATGGCAAAAGAACTCTTGAAAATAAACACAAAAGAAGAAGCGGATTTATGGATAAAAAGATTTATTGAATGGATAAATAAGTATGAGGATTTCCTGAATGAAATGACAGTTGATGAAAATGGAAACAGGCGTCCTACACATGAACGGATACTGAAAGCAGAAAAGTCATTAATTAAACTTATCAGGGAAAACACGCTGTTTACTTATCTGGACAAAGAATTAAGGGACAAATTTAACACACCTTCTACCAATAACAGAATTGAAGGCAGTGTCAATTCCAGACTTAGGGAAATGCTTAGAAATCATAGAGGATTATCTGTTGAAAGAAGAATAAAAGCGGTTTACTGGTGGTGCTATATGCACTCGCCTGAACCGCTTTCATTGTCTGAAATAATAAATGTTATGCCAACCGATAAAAGCATCGCGGCAATATATCAAAAAATGAATGAAAAGAATAAACTTGAAAAAAGTCTTTCTAGTTGGGGCGATGCCATTGTATGGAGTGATTTACATAATTATGAATATTAAGGAATTGGCTTGTGGAAATTCGGCATTACATCTACAGAATGTTAAATTTTCTAAAGTGCCCAGATAGAAGTGTGATATATAAAAGAATATGCCAATATGAATGCACTTTGTGTTGTTGGAGCTGGTTAGCCGATAGGTTAACCTGGATACCTCAGACGATTCACTAGTCAAAAAATGAATATAGTGTTTGTATTACTGTTGTTGCTAATGTTAAGTTGAATTTGTTTGATTAGGTTGTCTGAAATTTCTGCTTTACGGATATGATATGGAACACATTGAAGATGAAAACAGTAATAATTGTTGCCACCAAAATGTAGACAAAACTGCTGATATATGGGGAGTCACTTTTTTCGGACAGCAGCAACAGCGGAATTCTTATTTTTAAAATGACATTTCCCAAACAATGCAATGTTGAAATTAGTATAAGAATTGTGAAATAAAAACGTATGATAAGCGGGAGTTGTGTTTTTGATAAGTATGAATTTTCGTGATACCAATTTTAATATAGTGCAATTACCATGTAAATTGTAAAGCTAAGTCAAGCTGGAAAAGTTTTTGACTAATGGAGGTTTATTTGTGAATAAGGAAAGTGGCATTGGTAATTCAGTAAAAGTATTTCAAAACTAATCTTAATTCTCGAAATTATTATGAATAAATAGACATATAGATTCTTTATTGTATTTTTGATATAATAATTTTATGAAAAGTAGGGCTGATAGATAGGAAGGGAAATCAGTTAATTTAAGTATGACACTGTTATAGTAATGGGCAAAAATAGTATTAAATATATGTCTCAATTAATGCAATTTAATTATATAATATTAAAGATGAAATTATTTATGGGCTAAAGTGGTTAAGGTTATATGAATGCCTATAAGAACATATCAGAAATTTGAGAAGGATGATACTGTTATAGGTGGATATAATTTTTTTGATATGAATGAATTCTTTAGATATTCAAATGTTAATTAAATATGCAGAAGAATAAAGTTTTATGGAGGAAAGTATGGAATTAGAACAAGCTATAGAGAATGTGTTAGATGGACAAGCGGTTTTATTTGCTGGTGCTGGATTTTCTTATGGAGCCAAAAATATAAATGGTGATGTTCCTTCAGCAAAAATGTTAAAAAAAGAATTATTAAGAAGTATGGGAATGAATGAAAATGTGGAATATGGACTTGAAATGGTTGCGGATTTTTATAAAAAGAAAAAGTCGGCAACAGAGCTTGTTAATAAATTGAGGGAACAGTATAATATTTTAAGTGTGGCTGAACACCATAAAAAAATTATGGGGTTACAATGGAAAAGAGTGTATACAACAAATTATGATCAGGTTATTGAAAAGGCATCTATAGAGAGTGGAGCAGGTTATTGCCGAGATGCCATAATACTGTCAGATGATTTTGAAAGTAGCAGTAAAAATTTAATTTCAGTACATTTGAATGGATATATTGAGAGACTTAATGTAGATAAATTGGAGAATGAATTTAAACTTACAGATCATAGTTATTCATGTGATACGTTAGTAAGAAATCCATGGTTTGAATTTATGGTAAATGATTTTGAAGCTGCGTCTGTAATTATAGTAATAGGATATTCTATGCTTTTTGATATTGATATAAAAAGATTATTTTCAGCTCCGGAAATATCTCGAAAAGTAATATTTATTGATTCTCCAGAAATAGATGAAATGTCGAAGGGGTTACTTGAAAACTATGGGGCTTGTTATCCAATAGGAATAGATGAATTTAGTAACAAAATTGATGTGGCAAAAAAAGACTATGTGCCCAGCATGAGTTTTTCGTATAAGAGTTTTAAGTGTATGTATCATGATACATTGACAAGCCTAACTCCTAGTTATGAAGATATTGTTAAATTTTATGTGGAAGGGAAGAGATGCGAAAAGTTATTAGAGAAAGATATATCTGGAGAATATAAATATGTATTGAACAGAAAAGCAATGGATTTATTCTTAAGAGGTTATAGAAATAATAAAGTTTATATTGCTTTATCTAATTTAGGTAATGGAAAAACAATATTTATTGATATGGTAGAAAATGAATTACGAAGTGAAGATGTAAAAGTGTTTACATATATTCATAGATATGATTTGATAGATCAAGAGATAGAATCTATATGCGAAGAAACAAAAAAATGTGTAGTAATTATTGACAATTATCCTGGACATATGGACATATTAAATAAATTTGCTCAATATGGACATTCAAACATTACTTTTTTGTTGACAGCAAGAAATGGAGTTAATTTAATGTTTTGTAAACAGTTAGAACGTGCTTTGCATATAGAATCGGAAGATATACATCCTTTATATTTAAATCAACTACAGAAAAAAGAGATTGATGATTTAGTAAGTGTATTGGAGAATAATTCTTTATTGACTGCTGCTCTTGATGATGTTTCAAATGGTACTGACTTGAATAATTTCATTGCTAATGATTGCAAGGCGAATTTCTCGAATTTATTACTTAAATTATTTGAGTCATCTAATATTAAGAAAAAGTTGGAAAGACTTTATGATGATTTAGAGAAAAGTGAGAATTTGAAAGTAAAGGAAGTTGCAATCTTCTCTTTGTTAAAAAATATTTCAAACTATGATTTGAATTTTCATGAAATATTGGATTTGTTTGGAGCTGATTATATTGCATTTAAAAGAAATGATATAGAGTTTATTCCGGAAATATTTGAACAAGGAGATGAAAATGCAATAAATGTAAGATCATCAATTATTTCTTTGTCGTTACTCAAAAATATAATTAAAATGGAAGATGTTATAAAAACTATGAAAAAAGTATTTCTTGCTGCAGATAACAAGTCCGGAAGAACTTATATTGAATTACAAAAAAGTATGATTTCTCATTCGCAATTTTTATTTTTAAGTAGTACATCAGATAAAAGAGATAATTTCATACAAATTGAAAATTTTTATAATGATATTCGCAATACTAAATTTGCGAAACATAATCCTTTTTTTTGGGAGCAGTTTGCTTCTGCATATATTGATATGAAGAAATATGATTTGGTCAAGAAATGTGTTGATACCGCATTAGTGGAAGCTAAAAGAACAAAAAGTTTTGTACCGTTTCAGGTTAAAACAGTACAGGGTAGATATTATGTAGAAAAGTGTTATGATGATTTATTACATGAAAAAATTAATACAAATGAAGCTATTGAGGCTGTTGTTGATGCTACAGATGCAGTTCTATTGTATTATAATCATCCGGAAAATAATTTGTATTATGTATTTAAAGTTGTAAGATTTTATCCTCTAATTTTTAATATTATTAAAAATTTAGCTGGAAATAGGGAATTATCTATTTATATTGAAAAAAGTTCAATTATGAAAAGTCACATGGATGATTATCTTGCGGATAATGTTGATTCGCAATATTACGAAAAAGTAAATAAATGGAAACAAGAGCTGATAGCATCAATAAATGAAGCAAAAAAGTTACTAAAATAATGAGGATTAACCTCCAGATAACAATATACTCATAAGTGTGGATACATTTAAATGGGACCCTTTAAAATAGACATTATTTATTGGGTCCCATTAAATTTGTATATAACAACTTTTGGGATGATATGCAGATTTAAATGATGTACTTGAAAGCTGTATTATACAAGGACATAAATTTAGATAATAATATTATTATAAATGTTAATATTAAACTGTGATTTTTATCATATAGGAATATAGAAAATTCTTATATGATATTTTTTAATTATTCTCGGTCATGTACTGGATTTTAATAAAGTTAATATTGATGCCGTGGCGTTTTGAATATCAGATTATGATAAGAGGAAGCACGCAGAATAGAAATCTTCTTATTGAAGTAATTAATAAAAATTATAATATAAATTCCACCAATAATAGATAGGCTCGATAATTAGTTGATATATGTAATTTGATTAAATTACATATTGACAAAATTGGTTAATATGATATTATAAAAATGTAATTTAGCTAAATTACAGAAAGGGGCTGCGATGAAATTAGAACAATTAAGTGACATAGTTAGCTTTACAATAGGTAAAAATCCTACGAGAATTAAAGAGCCGGAATTAATTTTGTATTCGTTAGAGGATTTCGAAAATGATTTGTATGGAATAACAAAGCCAAGTAATAAATCAGAATGTATCATCAATCTTATAAAATCAAAGGTGGCTCCGGTTTCAGTTGATAATAAAGATAAATGTATTACATCAAATTTTCTAAAATGCGAATTTAATGAGCAAATACTGGATAAGTGGTATTTTTGTTATCAATTTAATGAGGGAAAGGATTTTAAACAGCAAATAGCAATGGTTCATCAGGGAACAACTTTAAGTGTAAAAAAGTTAAATATGAAAATAGTAGGGGAATTGAAAATAAGATTGCCTGCTATAGAAACGCAACATAAGATTGGTGAAATATATAGGCAGTCTTTAGTGCAAAATCGACGAATGATAAAGCAGGCAGAGGATATTAAGAAATTAACTCTTACAATTATAAGGAAACTTGAGGAGGATTAAAAAATGGCAGAAAGTAAAGATTTATTGCAGGTATTATGGAGTGGGGCAGATGTGCTCCGAGGAAAGATGGATGCGAATGAGTACAAAACATATTTATTAGGATTAATTTTTTATAAATATTTATCAGATTCATATTTAGCAAAGGTGTACGATTTGCTGAATGACGAGACGCCTGATGATTTACAAGAAGCACAAAAACAATATGAAGAAGTAATGAAAACAGAGGATGCAAAGGATTTGTTACAGGAATTGAGAGAGTCAATGCATTATACACTTGAACCGGATATGACATATGTAAGTATATTAAATGATGCTAAGGGAAATTCATTTAATAGAGAGAAATTACAGGCAGCATTTAATCGTATTCAGGAATCAGATGAATTATTTAATGGATTGTTTGCTGATGTAGATTTGTATTCTAACAGATTAGGAACAGGAGATCAGAAACAGAGTGCTACAATAGCAGAAGTGATAAAAGTACTTGATGGAGCAGATTTAATTCACGCAAAAGGAGACGTTCTTGGAAATGCGTATGAGTATTTAATAGGACAGTTTGCATCGGAAACCGGCAAGAAAGCGGGCGAATTTTATACTCCGCATGGACCGGCACAGATTCTTTGCAGAATTGCAATGACGGGGCAGGAAAATAAAAGAGGGCTTCAGGTTTATGATCCGTGTATGGGTTCGGGTTCTTTAATGCTCAGTTGTAGAAATTATTCAACAGAACCAGACTATATTAAGTACTATGGTCAGGAGCTTATGCCCTCAACTTATAATTTAGCAAGAATGAATATGTTTTTACATAGAGTTCATCCTGAAAATCAGCATTTAAGAAATGGAGATACATTAGATGCCGACTGGCCTACTGATGAAGAGACAGAATTTGATGTTGTTACTATGAATCCTCCTTATTCAGCTAAATGGTCTGCGGCAGAAGGGTTTAAACAAGATGAAAGATTTATGGATTACGGTGGAAAACTTGCACCTAAATCAAAAGCAGACTATGCATTTTTGCTTCATGGTTTTTATCATTTGAAACAGACGGGAACAATGGCAATCGTACTTCCTCATGGAGTGTTATTTAGAGGGGCTGCTGAAGGCACAATCAGAGAGACTTTACTGAAAAACGGTTCTATATATGCAGTAATTGGTTTGCCGGCTAACATGTTTTACAATACATCAATTCCAACATGTATAGTAGTGCTTAAAAAGCATAGGGAGGGTAGAGATGTCCTTTTTATAGATGCATCTAATCTCTATGAAAAAGAAAAAAAGCAAAATGTAATGAATGAAGAACATATTGATAAAGTATTAGAACTCTATAATAATAGAAAATCTGTGGATAAACTGGCATATTTGGCTTCATATGAAGATATAAAAGCAAATGATTTTAATCTTAATATCCCTAGATATGTAGATACAAGTGAAGAAGAGGATGAAGTAGATATAAAGGCACTTACAAATAGTATAAAAGAGACCAATAAGGCTATTAAGGAAAGTAATACAGCCTTAGTAGATATGCTTAATGATCTTACATTTAGCTCATCTGAGACAGAAACAGCAATTAAGGAATTTATAGAGATTCTTAAGGAGGTGTAAGAATGGGAAATCCACCTAATATTAGATTTAAAGGCTTTACTGATGATTGGGAACAGCGTAAGGTTTCTGACGTAGCAAAAATAATTGCGGGAGGAACTCCAAGTACAAAAGAAAATAGTTATTGGGAACCAAAAGAAATTCCATGGTTATCTTCAGGTGAAGTACATAAAAAATATATTACATTTACTGACGATATGATTTCTCAAATAGGAATGAATAATTCAAGTGCCAAAATGGTGGCGAAAGATTCGGTGCTTATCGCTTTGGCAGGACAAGGGAAAACACGTGGAACAGTAGCAATTAACCGTATTCCGCTGACTACGAATCAATCCATTGCAGCGATGACATTTAATGAAAATTTCATTCCAGAGTTTGTATTTTATAATTTAGAGAATCGATATGATGAGTTAAGAAGAATGTCGTCTGGAGATGGCTCTAGGGGTGGACTTAACAAACAGTTGGTAGGAGATATAGAAATTCCATATACTGAAAAGAAAGAACAAGAGCGGATTGGTTCATTTTTTGAATCTCTCGACCGCATCATCACTCTTCATCAGCGTAAGTGTGATGAAACAAAAAAGTTAAAAAAATTTATGCTTCAAAAAATGTTTCCGAAAAAAGATGCAAAAAAACCAGAAATCAGATTTGTTGGATTTACTAACGATTGGGAACAGCGTAAGTTGGGGGAAATAGTAGAAAGAGTTACTCGAAAAAATCAAGATTTAGTATCTGAATTACCACTCACAATATCAGCTCAATACGGTCTTATTGATCAGAATGAGTTTTTTGATAAACGTGTGGCAAGTAAAGATGTTAGTGGTTATTACTTAATTTATAATGGTGAATTTGCATATAACAAGAGTACATCTAGTGATGCTCCTTGGGGTGCCATAAAAAGACTTGATAGATACGAAAATGGTGTATTATCTACGCTTTATATTGTATTTAGAATAAAAAATGAAGATATTTTAAATTCCGATTTTCTTATGAATTATTATGATACGAATAATTGGCATAAAGACATTCAGGCTATTGCAGCGGAGGGGGCTAGAAATCATGGCTTATTAAATATTGCACCTGCAGATTTTTTTGAAACAGAATTAATGTTACCACAAGATATTGAAGAACAAAAAAATATTGGAAACTACTTTAAATCATTAAATAATCTCATCACTCTTCATCAACGTAAGTGTGATGAACTAAAAGAATTTAAAAAATATATGTTACAGAATATGTTTCCGCAGAAAGGATAAGTGATTATGGCAGAATTAGAATCAGTGATTGAAAATAGGCTTATACATCAGCTTTGTAGTGGCGAATCTCAATGGACATATAGACCAGACATTAGGACAGAAGAAGATTTGTGGAATAATTTTAAATATATTTTGGAACAGAATAACAAAGCTAAATTAGACGATATTCCACTTAGTGAATCTGAGTTTGCAAAAGTTAAAAATGATTTGTCACATGCATCATTTTATGATGCAGGAAAGTGGCTTGTTGGAGAAAATGGTAAAGTTTATGTTCATGTTCAAAGAGGAAATGAGACGCTTCATTTAGTTGTTATGAATAATGAACATGTGGCAGGTGGTTCAAGCGTTTATGAAGTAATTAATCAGTATCAGGCATTTAAAGATGACAATGATGTTAATGCAAGAGACAGGAGATTTGATGTTACACTTTTAATTAATGGCATACCATTAATTCACATTGAATTAAAGAACAAAGAACATTCTTATATGGACGGATACCGTCAGATAAAGAAATACATAGCTGAAGGAAAATTTCATGGCATTTTTTCAAATGTGCAGATGTTTGTGGTTAGTAATGCTGTTGATACAAAGTATTTTTCAGCAGCAAGAGATACTGAATTAAACAAAAAATTTCTAACAGGCTGGATAGATAGAGAAAATATGCCAATATGTGATTATATTGATTTTGCTGAGGCTGTACTCAAAATACCACAAGCGCATGAGATGGTAACAAAATATACAGTTCTGGATAATGACAAGAAAAAATTACTTATTTTGAGACCGTATCAGATTCATGCTATTGAGGCAATGAGAGAAGCATCTAAAGCCGGTAAATCAGGATATATATGGCATACAACCGGTTCCGGAAAAACAATGACATCATATAAGGCTACAAGAAATCTTTTGATGGATATACCATCAATTCAAAAAACTGTTTTTTTAATTGATAGAAAAGATTTAGATTTACAGACAAAAGGTGCTTTTCAGTCATATGCAGATAACGATACAATTGATGTAGACGATACTGAACATGTGGGCAGCTTGATAAAAAAATTAGCAGATGATAACAGACAGATGATTGTAACCACACGTCAGAAGATGCAGGTTATGATTAACAGACGACTTAAAGAGGGAACAAAAGAATATAATAAAATAAAGGCTCTTAAGGTAGCGTTTGTAGTAGATGAATGTCATAGAGCAGTAACCCCTCAAACTAAGAGAGATATAGAAAAATTCTTCAATAATTCAATCTGGTTTGGGTTTACTGGAACACCTATATTTGAGGAGAATAAATACGAACAAAAAGGTGATTTACCGCAGACAACAGAAGAGTTATATGGACCATGCCTTCATAGTTATACGATAAAAGAAGCAATTCATGATGGAGCAGTATTGGGATTTAATGTTGAAAATCTTGGACCTAGAGATATTCCAAAGGACGATGAAGATAAATATTATTATAGTGTAAATCACATGAGAAATGTTTTGAACATAATTATTAATCAATCATTAGCTAAATTTGGAATGCAGAATGGAAGGGGAAAGACCTATGAAGCTATGCTTACAGTTGAATCTATAGCTATTGCTCAAAAATATTATGATATGATTTTGAAAATTAAAGCAGGGGAAGATGAACTTAAAATAAGTGATGATGTAAAAAGAATCTTACCAGATTTTCCTAAAGTTGCTATTACATTTTCTGTATCAGAAAATGAAGAACAATCACAAGTTAATCAGGATTCCATGAAGAGATATTTAACATATTATAATAAACTTTTTGGTACAAAATATGCTATTGAAGGGCTTGGAGCATATAATGGCAATTTAAATGATAGACTGGCAAGAAAAGAAAAAAGATATGCAGATAGGGAACAGCAGGTTGATATTGTAATAGTGGTAGATAGGTTGCTTACAGGTTTTGATGCTCCATGTTTATCAACATTATTTATTGACAGGCCTCCAATGAGTCCGCAGGGATTGATACAGGCATTTTCAAGAACAAATCGTCTATATGATCAAAACAAGGAATATGGTCAGATTGTTACATTTAGAAGTCCTAAAGAATATAAGAAAAAAATAAATGATGCACTGGTGTTATATTCTAAGGGTGGTATAGGACAAGCGATTGCTGAAGATTGGGAGACTGTACTTAATAATTTTGTTTTATCATTAAAGACAATAAGAACATTTGCTCCTACACCAGCAGATGTAAATGGATTATCTAAGAAACAAAAGAAAACATTTATTAAATTGTTTAGAGACTTAGATCATGATTATGCACATTTGAAATCATTTTCAACTTTTGAACCTAAAATCTTGGATGAATATGGATTCAGCCAGCAGATATATGAAGATTATGCTGCAGTTTATAATAATGTTATTGAAGAATTAAAAAAGGATCCACCAGATGATACAGGAGATGAACCAATTAGAGATGATTATGATTTAGTGGCATATAGTAAATTTAAAATTGATTTTGAGTACATTGTAGAATTGTTACAAGGTTTTGTAGATTTCTTGGATCAAAAAGATATAGAATTTAATGAGGCAGAATTTGAACATAAATTACTGGAATTAAAAGAGATTGTAAAAGATTTTGCAGAAGATAATTCTAAACTAAGTGATTTATTATTACAGGTACTAGATGAAATCGAACAGGATAAAGCCAAGTTTATGGGACAAGATATGTCTGTTATCATTAATCAGATGCGTTATGCTGCCATAGATAAGGAAATAGAAAAATTTTCGAAAAAGTGGTATATTCCGTTTGAAGCTGTTAAATATGAGGCTTATAATTATAAAGACGGAGAGCTGGCAAATGAAAATAAATTGAAGGAACTTGCTGATTATGCGACATATAAAGTGGAAACATCTGAAGCACTACCTAAATTCAAATTTAATGGAGCTCTTATTAAAGAATTTAAAGAAATGCTTATGCCTGAAATTGGTTCACTAATTGAATAAAAGTGAAGAAAGCTTGTAGTTTTTTGCTACAAGCTTTCTTCATTTATCTATAAATTAGCGTGCGTATTGCTATTATTAATTTAAATTTGATAGTGCTCTCATAATTAAATCTATGTCTTTACTTTCTAGTTCTTGAATGATATGCAAGTATGTTTTTTGTGTTGTAGTTATATTTGAGTGTCCTAATCTACGGGCAACACTTGCTATTGATACACCTGCAAATAACAAGAGTGATGCATGAGTGTGTCTCAATCCATGAATTGAAATTATAGGTATATCGACTTCCTTGCAATGTCTTGCCAGGACACTGTTAATGGTAGAATTATAAATCTTTCCATTTACAAAAATAGGCTCATCTTCGGGTAATCTTTTTACAAGTTCAGCAAATTGCATAACAGTTTGCCAATCTAACGGTATCTTTCTGATAGAAGATTTATTTTTGGTAGGAAGAAAACCGGTATGGTTTTTATAATCCCATGTTTTAGAAACTGAAAGCATCTGACGTGACAAGTCAAAATCTTTAGGTGTAAGTGCCAGTGCCTCAGAAAAACGCATTCCTGTTTTTGCAATTAATAGGATTAACCAGTCTAAATTAACTTCTGATTTTAAATCGAGATTATCCAATAGTTTATGAAGTTCATATTGGTTAAGATATTTGGGTTTCTTTTTGCGTGGTGTTTTTCCTTTGATAATTGCTTTTCTGGTAGGATCTCTTAGAATCAGCCCCTCATCAACGGCATCAAGTATTGCACATTTAAGATGATGATGAAAATCCATTGTAGTTTGTCGTTCGTGGGACATTGCATAATCATTAAGAAGTTTTTGGTAGGAAAAGCGATCAAGTTCACCAATAGTTAGGTTAGGAATAAGTTTTTCAAGCCATTGATGAGCCATATTATATTTACTCATTGTAACAGGTCGAATAGCTCCCTCCTTATAGACTGTAATCCATTGTTTGTAGTAATCACAGAATAGCATAGTATTGTTGGTTGTCGTTGTGTACATTTGTAAGTCCTCCTTTTTTATTGTAATACGCACGCCGATGAAGAGTGATGATGTGGTCAAGTTGTTGGAAATACATTCCAATTTTCTGTTGTTCCTTATAACTTGGATACATATCCTCATAATTTAACACATCTTTTATAGACAAATTAGTTTGCTTATTTCCATCATCAAATTTAAGAAAGTACTCATTACGATTCATCTTAATATATAGATAGTATGGATCAGTATCCTCATGAGGAGTTATACCTGCAATTCTCTGATTAAGCGTATATTTCCCTGATTTATCAACTAAAAATGTTCTAGCAATAGCCCTTCCATTTGGAACATCGCTTAACACAAATGCTATTTCATTTTCATATAAAGGTTCATTTTGGGCATAAGAAAACTTCCGTATTTCTCCATTAGTTGATACAAATTTTGAATTAACAACAATATATTCACCATCATCATTTATTTCATTCTCATGTGCTTTTCCGTTACGATACTCTGCCACTTCCATTAACTTACGCTGTTCCCAATCATTTATTCTTGAAAAATATAGAAATGACTTACGCTGATGAAGAGTGATGAGGTTATCGATATTTTCAAAATATGCTGCAATCATTTCTTGCTCTCGAATAGAAGGAAAAGAAACATCTATATTCTTCAACTTTTCAAAGTAAAGATTGGTAACACTTCCCCCTTCCACTCTCATGGCAAATTCATTCTGTAATGTAGCATTAAACATTGTAGCCGTGAACAACGGATTGTTATCCGTGTTGAATACAGAAATCATTTCACCAATCGCTACATCCTTCATAGATAGCCATGTACAGTGGTTATAATCCATAGGATCTTCCCCAACTCGTGGAATTAAAACCTCTGTTCCTTTACTAAATCTAAGGTTTTCTGGCGGCATATTGGTGTAGGAATAAACTCTATCTATTTTTGCTCCAAATTTCGTATAAAGTTCTCCATATCGAATACACGGAATGGTTGCATCCTCTGTTACTGACCATTTAGGGCAGCTTCTTCCGTAATAAAAATCCCCCCAATCCCCCAACTTACGCTGTTCCCAAGTGTCTGTATATATTGATACTAGTACAATAGCATATTAACAAAGAGTTACGCATAAATAATAACTTTGTATTTTCAGGATTGATATTATATATACTAATTGGGAAGTATTACAAGAATGGTATTAAAAAATTGGACAAAGAGCATCATTACAGCTTGAAAAAATTTAAAGAAACAGACTTGAAATAATAAATGATGTATAGTATTATAAATATAGCTATAAAAAATAAGTGCGTGAATTAAAATATAATGATTGGGAGAAGGTTAAGTGGATATTTTATTTAAGAATGATCATTTTGTATTTTCATACAGAGTTGGCGGTATATTGATGCATAATGGTAAAATCTTGTTACAGCGTCCGAAGAATGATGATTATGCCATTATTGGCGGACATGTTGCGGCTATGGAGACAAGTATGGAAACTCTTAAACGGGAATTTGAAGAAGAGCTTCATGCTAAGATAGAGGTAGATAATCTGTTAGCAATCGGAGAAATTTATTTTCCATGGGGAAAAAGACCGTGTCATCAGATATGCTTGTATTATAATGTGCATCTGCTCTATGATAATATTCCATTAGATGGTGTGTTTCATGGATATGATGAGCTGGATAATGAAAGAATTGATTTGGATTTCTGTTGGGTTTCACTAGAAGATTTAAAGAATGGTACAAAGGTATATCCTTTAGAGTTGATACCATATATCCTTGAGCCAGGGAAAGAAATTGTACATTTTGTTTCAAAGCAGATTTGAGGAGATAGTCAATGATAGAAAATATGAAGGTAGAATTTGGCAGAACATCAGATATTGATTCATGAATGATAAACGTGCTTTGTGCGTGAAGAACGAACAAGATATTGTTGGCGTACTTTTATATTCAAGGAAGCATAATATGATATGTTGTTTGGCTGTTGATCCGGCTTATCGAAAAAGGGCAATTGCTTCGATTCTTTTAAAAGAGGCACTTGATAAGCTTGACAGAGATAAAGATATAACTGTGTCTACATTTAGAGAAAATGATGTTAAAGGAATTGCACCTAGAAAATTATATAAGAAATTCGGATTTGAAGAAGGTGAGCTGATTGAAGAATTTGGATATCCTAATCAAAGGTTTGTGTTGCATACTGACAAAAGTGCTGATAATGTAATAATTGGTACAAAAGTAACTGTCACAGTCGATAGACCATTAGGAAGGTAAGACGCAGGAAGATATTGCAGAAGTTATTGGAATATCGAGGCATGTATATGTGAGAATTGCAGGATAGTACAATTTGAATATTAGATATAATTAAAAAAGGAGCATGCACATGAGCACACAGACATTCACAATATCACCAATTCCGGACGATATATTTGCTAAGATGCAGGGAAAATCATTTAAGGACAACTGCACCGTGCCAAGAGATGATTTGAGGTATATTAAAGTTTTGCATGTTGGGTTTGATGGTGAAACACATGTTGGTGAGCTGGTTGTGAACAGAGTGATTGCTGATGACGTGCTTGATATATTTAAGCAGCTTTATGAAGCGGGTTATGAGATTGAAAAAATCCGCCTGATTGATGAATATGATGCCGATGATGAAAGGTCAATGAGAGATAATAATTCTTCGGCATTTAATTTCAGGTACATTTCCTATTCAACGACGCTGTCAAAGCATGCGTTAGGGCTGGCGGTTGACATCAATACACTTTATAATCCTTATGTGAAAAAAGTTGATGGCAGAAGAAATGTAGAGCCTGCCAATGCTGAAAAGTATACAGACAGGAGCGTGGATTTTCTGCATAAAATAGACCATGACGATTTGTGTTACAAGCTGTTTGTGGAACACGGATTTGAGTGGGGAGGAGACTGGGAGCACGCAAAAGACTACCAGCATTTTGAGATGACTGACGAGTGGATTGAAAGCCATGCTAAAAATCAGGGGAGAATGAGTAAATGAAATTATTATACGGAACAGGAAATCAGGCAAAATTAGCTGCGATGAGAAGCAGACTCAGGCAAATTGGGATAGAATTAGTAGGATTAAATGATTTGAAGGCTGATGGGCTGGATATTCCTAAGGTAGTGGAAAATGGCAATACTCCGCTTGAAAATGCACGATTAAAAGCAAAAGGTTATTATGAAGCTTTTCATATTCCTGTATTTTCGTGTGATTCAGGATTGTATTTTGATAATGTTCCTGATGAGATTCAGCCGGGCGTACATGTACGCAATGTAAACGGAAAGCGTTTGTCAGATGATGAGATGATAGATTACTATTCTGGATTGGTGAAAATTTACGGTAATCTGGTAGCGAGATACAAGAATGCGATTTGCTTTGTGATGGACGATACACATATGTATGAGGCAATGGAGCCGTCTATGGAAAGTGAGAAGTTTATTTTGACAGATAAACCACACAGTACAATCAGAAAAGAGGGTTTTCCGCTGGACAGCATATCTTTGGAGATAAATACGAATAAATATTACTATGATTTGCCGGAAGATAAATTAGAACAGGTTGCTGTTGAGGACGGATTTTTGGAATTCTTTAAGAATATTTATTGTGTGTGCGAAAAGGATAGTTTTATACCGGGAGAGATTTAAGCTTTGATTTTTAAAGAATATAACCAAACTGACATAATCAACATAAAAAATCAAATAGACAGGTTAAGAGCATGCGGAATCGGTGTTGCGGATTTGCCGCAGAATTTAAGGGATTCTGTGTGGAAAATTGTTTACTGCGAGTTGAAACAAAATGGCAGCAGACAAAATACCGTCAGCAAAGCGGTTGACGGTGTCTGCCAGAGCAATATACTTGAAAAAATGTTTGGGCTGCCGAAAGATGTTTTCGGGAAAAAATATTGGAATATGTATTCGCCCGACAGTAAGATAAGGCAGGAAAAATACAGTAATGTGCAGCTGCCGTTTAATTACGCACAGGTTGAGTGCAATAGCGTATACAGGGCTATGATTCATCATATGATAACAGGGGCGGACGTGCCGACGGATACGGTTGTTGATATTTTCGGGAAATTCGGGCTGGCGGCGGCATTGTGTGCAGGTGGATATAAATATAAAATAGTATGCCTTAATGAGCAGAATTTTTATTTGTATTCGCTTCTTCAGGACGTGATGCGAAAGCCCGTAAAGTTTTATAAAATGATAGATGAGGAAAGAAAATATCTGGAAATCAAGCTTGCCGACAATGAGATAAAAGATATAATGAAGTCACAGATACAGCATCTTGGACAAATCAAGGTACTTGTCTATTACGGAGTACGAAAGAATGTCGGAGGACAGTATTCGTATGAATCTACGGGATATACGAAAGAGCAGATTGCCAAGTATATATTTATATGTTTGTGTTTTGCACCGGAATACTGGGTGGAGACTAATCTGGAAGTAAAAAACAATAAAATGGTTACTGGGTGGCTTGACGATGAAAAGACATATAAGAAATGTGTGACGGATTTTGTGAAGTTATCGCAGGAAGATTTTGTGGCTTTTGCCAGGAAATTTTCGGAGTTGAAATTTGTAAACTGCGATATAAGCAGGGTTATTGATATAATAAGAAAAAATGCAGACAATCAAAATTATAGCAGCGGTGACATACAAAAGTTTCTTCTTTATATAGATGTACCGAAATATATAAAAGAATATCAGCGTTTCGGATTTGACGGCACTATGATGATAAGTCTTTTAAAAATGCTCCATCACTACGAGGGCAACTGGATTATGACATGGTCAACATTTTTACAGAAAGGCCTTAATGATGAAAATCCCACGCTCTACGATATGTTGTATACACAACAGGAAATGCAGTCCGATATATACATAGCACATGGGAACTACGAGCGTTTTGAGGAAAAAGTGCCCGTGAAAGTTATATATAACATGTTTGATATGATAGACAAAGACAAGAATTTATTTGTTTTCATTTACAGGGATAAGAATAAAAACAAGCAGCAGAATATCGTTTTTGTTACTGATATAGATTTTGATGAAATCGATTGTGAATCATTTTTCCGAAAATATAAAATGAAATTTAACGCAAAAGAAAAGTTATTAAAATTAAAGTGGCGTGAATTTAAAAAGAATTATGTGAAGTTTTCATAAGTGTAAAAATCGTGCGACGGGATAAAAATTTTTTTTGAGAGAGTGCAGAAAACCTGTGCTCTTTTTTTATTTATAGGCTGATAGCATGATTAAAATCCGGAATTTATAATAAGCTCATAAACAAAAACAAACGCACAAGCGAAAGGAGAAATTATTATGATGAGAGTATTGACACCAAACGGAAATGTAATTGAGGTAGAAAAGGCAGAGGCAATAGTCGAGAAAAGAGTCAGCTTTAACGGAAGGGATATCAGACTGTGTCAGACGGCAAAAGCCAAAAGCCAGCCTGCCAGCGGATTGTATTTTTCGGTGAAAACGGAGTCGGTTTTTACTATTGCAAATGAAGGAAATCTTCTTGTTGGAAATCTTCCCGTTGATACGGTAAAGAAAATTGTCACAAATCTTGCAAAAGACGGTTTCTGTGATTTGAGTGGATTTGATTACCAGCCGGAAATCGGAATCAACGACAAGCCTGTATTTGACGAAGGCAAATCGCATCCGTATTTTTGCAGAAGCAATGTTGCAATGATGTTTGCACCGAGACAGAATATGGATTTTCCGATAAACGGAATTTCAAATACAGATACCGGAGTAAATTCATTTCCGCAGAACAATACTGAGGAAACAGATATTTTTAATGATGATTTGTGGGCTGATGACAGCTCTGATAATGATAGCTGTGATGATGGCTTTGATAATGGAGAAGAAAATTAAAAATGCCTAAAATATATATTTTAAGAGCAGATTCGGCGGGAAATGTATATCGTGGGTATGAATGTGATGCACAAGATTATTCGGACATGATTAAAATTCCCGACATACAAAAATTTGCACTTACAAAAAATATCGACATTTTATATGAAGAAGATGCCGTTATTATGGGAAAAACGCTTAACCGTGCGGTATGCGGCGAAGACGGAAAAGTGCAGAAAATATTTGCGGGAAATATAGCTGCTGTAAAACATGAAAAAGACATTATAAAAGATATTAATAAAGAAGATATTGAATTCGTTGAAAAGTCATTGAGATCCATAGAGCGTGTTTTTGGCGGTGAAGTATTTTTTAAATCATAGATTTATAACCTAAAGCACACGACACGCCGGTTGTCAATAACAAAGACGGCTGAATTACCTTCAACAAAGGCATCGAATTACCTTCAAAAAAGTGCCGAATTACTAAAAAAAGCGGCTGAATATCCGTATCGGAAAACAGCCGCTTATTTTTTAAAAAATTCATTAAAATCACATTCAAAAACTTTGGTTAATGCGATAAGCATATCAACGGTCGGGTTATTGTATCCGTTTTCGACTTTACTGAAAATTCCTGTTGTGACATTGATATTTTCGCATTGGAGTTTGGCAATGACATCAACAGCTTTCATGTGGCGTTCTTTGCGCAAACGCCGTATGTTTGAGCCAATGAGCGGATTAAGATGCTGGTCGATTCGTTCACTCATGATATTCACCTCAAAGAAATCATATGTAAAATTTTATCCAAAATAGAAGAAAAAAGTATCCAAAATAGAAGTTATATGTTACAATGATAAAAACTTCCATTTTGGACAGAAATGTAAAATTACAAGGGAGGAAAAAATTTTAATGGCAATACAGGAAGTTATAAAGTACGAGGGAGAAAATTCTGTTTTGATATATAAGCATCCTGCTGAGGATTTTAATACGATGTCACAGCTCATTGTCCATGAGTCGCAGGAAGCGGTATTTTTTAGTGACGGACAGGCTTTGGACAGCTTCAGGGCAGGAAGATATACTCTTGAGACAAAGAATATCCCGTTAATTTCCAAGCTTAGAAATCTTGTATCGGGCGGCGTATCACCGTTTCACACAGAGGTTTATTTTATAAATCTTGCAACGATGATGGACATACCGTGGGGCACGCCGAGCCAGGTAACTGTGAGAGACCAGAATTACGGATACAGTTACAGTGCGGGTGCAAGTGGTTCGTTCGGACTTAAAATAACAGACGGACGCAGACTTCTTATTAATCTTGTCGGTACAGAGAAGAAGATGGAGACATCTGATGTTCAGAAGTATTTTAAAGATCTGATTGTTACGAGAGTTAAAAATTGTATTGCGGTTGAACTAGGCAGATACAGCTACAATGAATTTAACCAGCATTTAAGTGACATTTCTGAAAGCGTTGCGTCACAGATTGAAAAAGATATTTCCGATTACGGCATACAGATACTTAATTTCTTTTTATCTTCGGTCAATATAAAGCCTGATGATCTTGAAGCATTAAAAAATCTCGACAACAGCATGGTACAGAAAAGATTTGAGGCTATGGGTAACAGGGATGCGAATGTTATCGAGGCACAGGGAATGGCGAAAGCGAGAGAAATCCAGGGCTACACATGGCAGCAGGAACAGCAGTTTGACGTTAGTAAGACATTTGCACAAAACGAGGGATTTGCGGGTAATCCTGCCAATATGATGGCACAGATTCCGCTGGCATTTTCCATGGGAGACATGATTAAATCAAATGTAGATTCTGCAGTGGCTTCGACAGCCGAAACGAAAAATAATACGGATATTTCTGTTATAAGATGTGCAAAATGCGGCACTGAACTTCCGTCAAATTCAAAATTCTGCTTTAACTGTGGAGAAAAAGTTGAGATTCCAAAGACGGTTTTCTGTTCGGAATGTGGACAGCCGATAAGTCCCGAAGCTAAATTCTGCATGCACTGCGGAGCAAGGAGGGACGTATGACAAGATACATTTTTTGCGTGATTGCTGTTTTAGTACAGCCGTTATTTGTGTGGTATGTGTACCATAAGCAGGATAAAAGAGAGGCTGCATTAAAGATTCCGATGATCGGCTGCAGTGTGCTTTATCTTGTTGTGCAGGTATATGCGTTCTTCAAACTGTGTATAAAAATTCCGGGAAAATACGGTATATTTTCTTATTTGATTCAGGCTGTAATTCTTGCGGTATTTATAGCTTTGGAGCTGGCTTTGTCAGGCAGCAACAAATATATAAAAAAAGTCCATGAAAATGAGCAGAATTCAATACGTGATTTTAAAAATCTTATCAAAGAACTAGAAATGTGCAGATTGGATATCTCTGAAGAAAATAAAAAATATATAGATAAACTATACGAAAAAATGAGATATTCCAATCCTGTGAGTTCACCTGAAGTTTCACAGGAAAATGAAAAAATACACAAATTGATAGCTGAATTACCGGGAATTACAGAATCTTCACAGTTTGAGGCTAAATGCCTGGAGATAGAAAAACAGCTTGATATAAGGAAAATAAAGAATACAAAGGAGCAGGGTTAAACAATGGAGGCTATAAAGTGTCCTAATTGCGGAAGTGAAAAAGTAAAAGAACTGACAGAAGAAAAATATGCGTGTCTTGCATGTGATAATATATTTTTAGTACATAATCTTTCAAAAGAGTTCAGACAGACAGATGCACATATTACAGATATGCATGAGGATATAAATGAAAAACTCGATAATTTAAGTAAGAATGTTAATTCTGTAACTGTAAATTCCAATTCACAGGCTTCAAGAGCAAAAGAAATCCTGATTGAAGCACAGGATAATTTTGACAGAGGAAAATATTGCGAGGCTTATGCCGGATTTAAAAAATATACAGGCTTTGAACCGGATTCATGTGTCGGATATGAAGGAATGTATAAAGTTATATTAAAATTAAAAGGTAATACATCTAAAGAAAAAGACAAATATGCTGGTTATGATCTATTAAATAAAATGATAAGCTGCAAAGACTGTGATAAAGAAGCTGTACTAACACCTATGATGCAGCAATATGTCGCAGAAAAAACTGAAACAGAAAGTCGTAATTTAGAAAATGAAGTTAATAATGCATGTTCTGAAAACGGAATTAAGAACAATGGTGTAGAGGATGGCATAAAAGCATTAATAGAATTCTACGAAAAACAAAAGGATACCACTGAAAAACGATATAAACAATATAGAGAGTCAAGTATAAAAGATTACGAAGAATACAGTGCGATGTCCGATGAAGAAAAGAAGAAGAAAAAACTTTTAAAACTTATTGCACCTGTAATAATAGGTGTGCTTTCTTTAATTTTATTACATGGATTTTTCAGATGGGTTGTAGTTATAATAGCAGTAATATGGGCATGGCTCTCAACTGCATCTCCGGTAAAATGGGATGATGATTCGTCTGACAGTAATAAGTGGAAAGACAGCATTAACAGCAATCAGACGCGTGCTGATTATTGGAAAACAAAAGAAGAAAGACTAAATGACAAAGAAGAATTCACAATATCTGATATGGAATCTGTTATAAATGATATTTCAAAAAGCTGTAGTTCTTCAGATGAGATTATAGAAAATGAGAGAATAAAACAGGAAGATGACATATCAGGCTACTGGATAGTAGAAGTCGGACATGGGGCCCTGGAAAGCGTTGATTCTTCGCTTAAGGCACGTGAAGCCGTTGAAAAGTATTGCAAAGAAACAGGTATTTATAATATACACGAACCAAATAATGTGTACATATATTATACTGAAATAAGAATCAAGAAAATAAGAAAGAGTCAGGCAGTTACAATTCAGAAGTTAATACAGTCATATGGAATCCAGAATGTCAATATCAGACAGATGAGTCCGAATGAATTATAATAGGCCGTGTTGGTTAGTGGGAGCGTTTTATCGCCCCCACTTTTTATATGTTTAATATTTAAAATAGTTATTGTAAAGAAATATAAAAAATTATATAATAAATATATTAAATACTAATGTGCAAGAGGTTTTTACATGAAGAATATATCAGAAATGACCATTAAAGAAATAGAAGATGAAATAAAAATGGCTAAGTTTGATGCTAATGAAAATTATGTTTTTGTAAGTTATTCGCATATGGATTATAAACAGGTATATCCAATGGTTTTAAGATGGATAAGAAAGGGATATAACATATATCTTGATGTGGATTTTGAAAATCACAGCGGCAATGAAAACTGGGTCGAAATGATGACAAAAGCATTGAGGTCTGCATCATGTCAGCTTGTTGCATGCTTCTACAGCGAGAATTACTGCTTCAGTTATCCATCTATGCTTGAACTGCTTACTGTTTGCTCAGATGAAACGGCAAAGAAAAGAAAACCGTTTACAAATCCTGTTTTGCCGGTAGATATTATATGTCTGGAAAACAAGCCGAAAGATGAAGGGAAAAATTTTAGTTCACAGGAAGTTAAGAATGATTACAAAAAGTATTTCACAAATTTAAGACAAAAAGTAGGTGACAGATTGTGGGAAAATAATCATCACGAGGAAGAATGTTACGAAGAGGGATTAAGAAGCCTTTACAATAATGATGAAGAGCGTGTAAAAGCAGCTGTAGAGGGTATAAAGCAGGCATATGATTCTTCTCAAATGGTTAATTTTTATCCTTCTGTTGCTATGATAGTCCGTGAGGTAAGAAAAAAGAGTAATCTTTATGGCAATTATATTGATGCGTCAAAGTATAATGAAGAAAACAGATTTAAACAGGACAGTGAAAATGCCATATATATGTTTGACAAAGATAATGGAGAGCCGGAAGTTTTAGATGAAACAGAAGCTGTCGAGAGTGCAGGTGATGTCGCTGAAACAGCCGCTACAGCCGAAGCAGTTGAAGATATAAATGACGCGGCCGACACACAAGATTTAAGTGATGACTTGTTATATTACGATTCTGCAATTGGCAGGGACAACATGCTTGGCGGAATTGTGATTCTTAAAGGTTCAAAAATCAGCAGGAGCGAGGCGAATTCATGCCCTGAGGGAGCAAAGAAAAAGAGAAACAGCTCGCTATTAGACGGAAGTATCACGGACGACGGTGAGTATTATGTCCTTCAAAAAGATATGGAGTTCAGGAGCCTTTCGGGAGCGGCATGTTTTGTGTCGGGTACAAGTGTCAACGGAAAGCTGGCATGGAAATCAGGAAAAAAGAATGAAAAAACAGTGGGAAAAAGTTCATCCGGAGTGCGGAGTACAGGTGTAAGTTCTAAGATTAATCAGATTTGCATGGTAATTGAAAAGGTGAATCAGGAAAATAAACCGATTGAGAATTATACAAAAACACTTCAGAATATTTACGGAGCTGTTGCAAGTGAACTTAATATAAGCAAATCTCCAGTTGTAGACAAGTGCAACAGACAGCTCGGTCTTACTGCCATGGAATTTGCAAAATATGTCCGCGATTACAGCGAAGAAGGCAAAGATACATTATATGACATAGTTATGAATGCAGCTGGCAATGAAGATGAAAAGGCACTTATAAGAAAAACATTCAAAAAGAACTGATAAGTTTTGAGGAGATTGCATGAAAAGAAATAAATATAAAGATTATTTGTGGTATACAGCTCTTGCAGTATTTATCATATGTGTAATTGAAGGTATATTTTTCTATCACAATGTAGAAAATCCTTTCCTTAAAGTTACGCTTAATATTCAGAATGCGATAAAAGCATATAAGATTGACCCAGACATAAAGCAGGCAGAAGCACTTGCCTATATGCAGAAGTCTGGTGGTGGAATTATAAGTGTCATAATAACATATGTTTACTGTCTTGCTGTTATAGTGGCACCATTTTGTACAGTAGGTGCATTGGCTGTGCTTATAAGAAAGCCGGCAAGCTATGTAAGAGGATTTTTTAGCCAGAGAAACAAGAAGCATGTGCTTATAATAGGAGAAGGAAAGTATCAGTTTGCATTTATTGATGGTCTGGTAAAAGACTGCCGTGTGACAGTTATTGTAAGCAGAATGCTTTCAGAAGATACGAAACTGAAGTACATAAATAAGGGAGTAAAGATTATCCAGAAATATGGTGATATGTCAATTGAAACCATATTCAAATCGCTTGATATACGTAAATTTAATGATATCTTTCTCTGTGATGAAAGTGCAATTGCTAATATTGAATATTTGAAATCTTTATCTGAAAAATCATCAGAATACAGTGATGCAGGCAATTCAGCTTATCAGCAGATTCATGTTAGCAGTGCTGATAATTCGATGGCGGAACTTATCCGGCAGTATTATGATAATCTTGATACAAAATTATTTGACCTTGATATAGTAGATGTAAATAAAATGGCTGTTAATAAGATGTATAAAGAACATCCTGTATACATAGCAAACAAAGATGATAATTATGATGTCCATATCGGAATTATAGGTTTTGGCGATTTTGGACAGAGTTCACTTATACAGGGGCTTAATATGTCAGTTCTATCGGCGGATTCAAAAATATGTATAGATGTTTTTGATAAAGATATTGATTCAATAATCGGTGGATTTATGAAAAACTTTTCGGTTGATGCACTTGAGGGTCTGAAATTTATAAAAGAAGATATTTATGAAGGAAAAAGTACAGGTTGTTACGAATTAAAAATGCCTTTTAACACTTCACCGGACAAGTTTGGAATGGATGGAGAAATAAATATCAGATTTTTTAACACAGATGCAACAAAGTTACATTTTAATAAAATATTTAAAAAATGTAATGATGAAAATCCATTTACATATCTTATAATTGCGATGGCAGATACACGCTCAATGGCAAATACTATTATAGAATTAAAGCAGCTTTTATATAAAAAAGGTGACACATGTATAAACATTCCTGTTATTGTAAGAGTAAAAGAAAATAATGATTTTGCAAGTATTTATGGTGAAAAGAATCTGTATACAATAAACCGCGATAAGGATATTTATTCGTATAAATCAATAACAAACCAGGAAATTACAAATGAAGCAAAGCTTTTTAATCACAGATATAATCTGCTTTATGATGTGATAAGCGGTTATAAGAAAGATAAAAATATAGTTGTAGATGATAAATTTATGCTTGAAATAGAAAATCATCTTAAAGAGGATGCACTAAGAATCGAAAAGGATGAGACAGAATTAAATAATGCATGGCATAAGATGAGTATTTTCGACAGGGAGTCAAGCATTGCACAATCACTCCATCAGGATGTAAAAAGATGGCTTGTGTATGATAAAAAGGCATATTCGCTTAAAGATAATAAGGAAGAACTGGAAAGAATTGAACATAGAAGATGGAATGTGTTTATGATTACCCGTGGATTCAAATATGAAAAAGCAGGGAAAAAGGATTTGTATGCAAAAACCCATCCGTGTATTTCCAAGTGGGAAGTTTTGAAAGTTGAAAAGCCTGATACACTTGAATATGACTATACGCCATATTATATTTTAAAAGTTAATAAATAATTATAATATAAGCTGTGAGGTCAAATGTGGCTTCGCAGCTTCTTGTTATACTTGGTATTGTGGCACTTATTATGATGTTATTTGTTGTGATATTGAAGTTAAGATATGTTTTTTTGAGGAGAACGGAAGATAATGAAAAATATGAAAACAGAAAATGTATTAAAACTTATATTAAAGATGGGAATGCCAATGGTTATATCAATGATGGTAAATTCGTTGTATAATATTGTTGACAGCCTGTTTGTAGCGAAGATGAGCGAGAATGCCATGACGGCACTTTCACTTGTATTTCCAATTCAGAATCTTATAAGTTCAATTATGATTGGATTTGGTATAGGAATTAATGCAGTTGTATCATTTTATCTCGGAGCAGGAGATAGGAAAAGAGCTGATAAAGCAGCCAGTCAGGGATTATTTCTGGGTACTGTCCATGGCCTTGTGTTTACTGTAATTGGTATAACAGTTATGCCATGGTTCCTTAGAATGTTCACAGATGATAGTGAGATACTAAGTCTTGGTGTGCAATATACAAATGTAGCATTTGCATTTTCAGTGGCACTTTCTTGGGAACTTGTATTTGAGAAAACATTTCAGGCAGTCGGCAGAATGACGGCATCAATGGTATGTATGCTGGCAGGCTGTATTGTAAATATAATACTTGATCCGGTACTTATATTTGGACTTGGCCCGGCACCGAGAATGGGAATAGAAGGTGCAGCACTTGCGACCGGAATAGGTCAGTCGGTATGTGCAATTGCATATATAATTTTATACATAGTAAAACCTATTTCTGTTAAATATAAAAACGAGTATATGATTCCGCAAAAAGATATGTGTAAGAGACTTTATGCAATAGGAATACCGGCAAGTCTTAGCCTTGCACTGCCATCACTTCTTATATCAGCATTAAATGTTATTCTTGCGGCATTTTCCCAGACTTACGTATTTGTACTTGGTGTTTACTATAAATTACAGACATTTCTTTACCTTCCGGCAAACGGAATTGTTCAGGGAATGAGACCGCTTATAGGATATAATTATGGTGCCGGTGAGCATAAAAGAGTTGAGGAAATATACAGAACATCGCTTGTTCTGGTTGCTTTAATAATGGCAGCAGGTACAATACTTTGCTTTGTATTTCCTGGAGAGCTTATTGGTTTGTTTACAACAAATGCGGACACAATAAGTGCAGGACGGACAGCACTAAGGATAATTGGTCTGGGATTTATAGTATCTTCTGTGTCAGTTGCATCATCAGGTGCACTGGAAGGACTTGGAAAAGGTGGTCCGTCACTTGTTATTTCTGCTTTAAGATACGTTGCTGTAATAATACCGGCAGCATTTATATTAAGCCGTATTATCGGAGCAGCAGGAGTATGGCATGCATTCTGGATAACAGAATTAATAACAGCGGTAGTATCATTTTATATATTTGTCCGTTCAAAATCAAAATAAATGAAAAGGAGAGTGTTATATGTGTACAGCAGCAACTTATAAGACAAAAGATTTTTATATGGGAAGGACACTTGATTATGAATTCGCATATGGCGAAGAAGTAACAGTTATGCCAAGAAATTATCCGCTTCATTTCAGATATATGGGGGATATGTCAGAACATTTTGCAATAATCGGAATGGCACATGTTGCTGATAATTATCCATTGTATTATGATGCAGTCAATGAGAAGGGGCTTGGAATGGCAGGACTTAATTTCGTTGGAAATGCAGTCTATGCAGAACCGGATACAGAAGCTGATGAGAAAGAAAATGTATCACAGTATGAATTTATACCATGGGTTTTAAGCCAGTGTTCAAGTGTAAAAGAGGTAAGGAGTCTGCTGATGAGGATTAATCTTGTCGGCACACCGTACAGTGAGATGTTTCCGGCAGCACAGCTTCACTGGATTATTGCAGATGAGAATGAAGCTATAACAGTAGAATCTGTAAAGGACGGATTAAAGGTATACGATAATCCTGTAGGTGTACTTACAAACAATCCACCATTTGATATTCAGATGCTTATACTTGCTGATTATGCAGGACTTTCACCAAAGCAGCATGTTAATACATTTGCATCAGGCGTTGACTTGAATATGTACAGCAGAGGAATGGGAGCTATGGGACTTCCGGGAGATTTATCATCCCGTTCAAGATTTGCAAGAGTAGCTTATACGAAGATGAATTCACGTTCCGGTGATTCTGAAAATGAAAGCGTAAGCCAGTTTTTCCATATACTTGGAAGCGTTGAACAGCAGCGTGGATGCTGTGAAGTTGCAGATGGAAAATATGAGATAACAATATATACGTCATGCTGGAATGCCGCAAAAGGAATATATTATTATACAACATATGAAAACAGTCAGATTTCAGCCGTTGATATGAACAGGGAAGACCTTGAAAGCAGCGGATTAAAGAGATATCCGCTTGTCAACGGACAGCATATAAATTATCAGAATTAATTAACTATTACAAAAAGAATTCTGCACATGGCATTGTCCATAAGCAGAATTCTTTTTGTACATATGTTATAGCTGCTCTGAATCCCATTCAGGTTGTTCACGAAAAGTTACTTTGCCTGTGGAAGCATCCATAGCATCAACAATTGCAAGTGACTCAAGATGATAACCGAGATTTCTGATAATCTGTCCTCCGCTTTGGAATCCTTTTTCAATTACAATCCCGATACCTTCGACTGAAGCACCGGATTCATTTACTATAGAAATAAGTCCCTGAAGTGCACATCCGTTTGCGAGGAAATCATCAATTATAAGAACGCGGTCCTCTGGATTTAAGAATTTCTTGGATACAATAACCTGATTTTTGCATTTGTGCGTAAATGACTCAACCTCGGCAACGTACATTTCGCCCTCAATATTAATGCTTTTTGATTTTTTGGCAAATACAACAGGAACATTGAAATGTCTTGCCACGATACATGCAATGCCGATTCCTGAAGCTTCAATAGTTACAATTTTATTAATCTTTTCTTTAGCAAAACGTCGTTTGAATTCTTTTCCAATCTGGTCAAATAATGCAATATCCATCTGATGATTTAAGAAACTGTCAACCTTTAATACATTACCTTCTTTAACGATGCCATCTTTAATAATTCTTTCCTCTAAAAAGTTCATTATAGCCTCCGTGTATATTTTTATATTCTCTAGAATACCAAATACGGTAGAAGGTAGCAACAAAAATTTATAAAAATATAAGTAAAAATACGGATTTAATGGAACTGATACGCATTATGTCAGATTATTGAGCTTTCAGGGTGTCCGTTAATCCAGGCTTTTACATTAGCCATTGCAACATCAACAACGCGAAGCTGTGCCTCACTTGGTGACCATGCAATATGTGGAGTAATTATGGCATTAGGACAATCCATAAGCGGAATGTGTGAGTGCGAGTTGTCTGCTGATGTTGCATCAAGTCCGGCAGCGTATACTTTGCCGCTTTTAAGTGCTTCACAGAGTGCGTCCTCGTCGATAAGACTGCCTCGAGAAGGATTAATAATGATAACACCATCCTTCATTTTGCTGATGCTTTCCTTATTAATAATGTTGACAGTTGATGGATTAGCAGAACAGTTGAGCGAGATTACATCAGCTCTTGCATAAATTTCCTCTGTACTTACCTGTTCAATTGAAGCATATTCGGGACCGGTTTTTATGTGGTGGCTGGATGCGATGACTTTCATTCCAAAGCCCTGTGCCATGCGTGCAACCCAGAGACCTACGTGCCCTAGTCCGATAATGCCAAGTGTTTTGCCGTATAATTCAATCTGCCTGTCAATAGGATTAAAAAAAGTACCGCCTGAAAGTACATTATCAGGAGCTTTTTTGATAAAGTCACTATTGCCACGTATATCATGGCATATATCGAGAAGCAGTGCCATTGTAAACTGGGCAATTGTCTGTGCACCATAAACTGTGTTTGTAAGAGTTACATTGTGTTTTTTTGCAGCGTCACGGTCAAAATTGCCATATCCCATAGCAAGTGTCGAAATATATTTAAGATTAGGATGACGTTCAAAAAATGATTTATCAAGATAATTATCTATATTAAAACCTATAAGTATTTCCTCATCTTTAAGCTGCGATTCGATGTCCTTTTGAGACTGGTGGTATACGCTGTACAGACGGAAACTTTCAATTTCCGGGATTTCATTGATATGCTGTTCCCATCTTGACTTAATTATGGGATTGAGACTTTCCTTCCATGCAGGATGACCTGTGTAAATTAATGCCTTCATATAAAATCCTCCTTGTTTTTGCGGAGCAAAAATCCGAGTCCTATGGCGAGGAGAGGATTTGACCTCCTTGTTTTTGCGGAGCAAAAATCCGAGTCCTATGGCGGGGAGAGGATTTGACCGCCTTGTTTCTAAATATAATACATGTATAATTTTATGCAATGGATATTATAATGTCAATATTGATAATTAAAAAGTGAAATTTATAAGCTTAATCGGCATATAACAAGGGAAAATAAGGAAAATCCCACATAAAACATTAAAAAAATAGGAAAAACCATATATAATTTAAAGGCTGCTTTTATGAAACAATAAACTATAATATTATACATGTGTAGTTACAGCACGATATATAATATAAAAAGAAACGTATACTTTTTTGCTAATATATAGTAAAATAAAATAGTATGTAATGAACTGATAATGCACAAATATGGTTATTGATGGAGGGTCAGATTATGAAAGCAGATGTTGTTATTGTAGGAAGTGGACCAGCCGGTATTTTTACGGCACTTGAACTTATAAAGAACGGAAGTAAGAAAAAGATAATAATGGTTGAAAAAGGCAGCAGTATTCATAAGAGAAACTGTCCTAAGAGTAAAACCAAAAAATGTGTTGGATGTGAACCTTGCAATATTACAGCGGGTTTTTCAGGAGCCGGGGCATTTTCGGATGGAAAACTGTCTTTGTCATATGAAGTTGGTGGAGATCTGCCATCACTTATAGGGGAAGATTTTGCACAGAGCCTTATTGATTATACAGACAAAATTTATCTGGAATTTGGAGCTGATACTCATGTTGAGGGTATTAATCAGGATGAAAAGGTAAAGGAAATCCGTAAACGTGCAATTCAGTCAGGGCTTAAACTTGTAGATTGTCCGATAAGACATCTTGGAACAGAAAAAGCACAGGAAATATATGCAAGCATAGAAGATTTCCTTGTTGAGCATGGTGTTGAGATACTGTTTGGCTATACATGTGAAGATATTATTTTAGAGGAAAATAAGTGTGTCGGCATACGTATTAAAAAGACTGTTGGTGTCAGTGATGAAACAGAAATTTATGGCGATGATGTTATTATTGCAACAGGAAGAAGAGGTGCCGAGTGGCTTGAAAAATTGTGTGCAAAGTATGATATCATGCATAAGCCGGGAACTGTTGATATAGGTGTGCGTGTTGAAGTACGCAATGAAATTATGGAGGATGTCAACAATGTTTTGTATGAATCAAAACTTATAGGATATCCAAGACCATTTAAGAATAAAGTGAGAACATTCTGTCAGAATCCGGGAGGATTTGTAAGCCAGGAAAATTATGATGACAATCTTGCAGTTGTAAATGGACATTCATATAAAGATTTAAAATCTAACAATACAAATCTTGCAATCTTATGTTCGCATAATTTTACTGAGCCATTTAACCAGCCGATTGAATATGCTAAAAAAGTCGGAGAACTTACAAATATGCTTGGAGCCGGTCAGATTATGGTACAGCGTTATGGTGATATTCTTGACGGAAAGAGAACATGGCAGAAGGAACTTGCACAGTCCAATGTAAAGCCGACACTGCCTGATGCGGTTGCTGGCGATATTACAGCAGCAATGCCATATCGTGCAATGGTTAATATTATTAATTTCATACAGGCAGTAGACCATGTTGTTCCGGGTTTTGCAAGTACAGAGACTCTTTTGTATTCTCCGGAATTGAAATTTTACAGTAATAAGGTTAAAATGGATGAAAATCTGAATACAAATGTAGAACATCTATACTGTCTTGGCGATTCAAGCGGATGGACAAGAGGTCTTATGATGGCATCTGTGATGGGTGTCCTTATGGGCAGAAAGCTTATTTAGTTTTCTGTGAGAAATTTAAAAAGTGATAAATGCAAAAAAAATAAAATTACATAAAAAAATAAAACCACATCAAAAAATGTGGGTCCTCTGTAATATACAAGAATAGAAAAATCCCACCGGGCAGCAGTTAAATGTTGTCCGGTGGGATTTTATTGCGTACAGAGAGGTAAAATCCGTAATTACATAGGAATCTTTCATCTGTTGCAATAACATAATTTAGTGAAATTACATAAGTGAGCGATATAATGCTGCAATTTCTTCAACTGATGTGTCTCTTGGGTTACCAGGACGGCATGCATCAGCATAAGCTGATTCAGATAAGAACTGAACATCATCTTCTTTTGCAATTTCCTTGAGATTTGCAGGAATACCAACATCTGAAGAAAGTTTCTTAACTGCATCAACAGCAGCTTTACGATATTCTTCCTGAGTCATATTTTCAACGCCTTCAACGCCCATTGCTTTTGCGATGTATTTGTATTTGTCGCCTGTGAATGGAGCATTGTATTCCATTACTGTTGGAAGAAGAATAGCATTGGCAACGCCATGAGGTGTATCATATACAGCACCAAGTGCATGAGCCATTGAATGAACGATACCAAGACCTACATTAGAGAAACCCATACCTGCGATATACTGACCGAAAGGCAGGGCTTCACGTTCTTCTGGAGGATTGTCAACAGCACCTCTTAATGAGTTAGATATAATCTCAATAGCTTTTAAGTGGAACATGTCTGTCATTTCCCATGCGGCTTTTGTAGTATAACCTTCGATGGCATGTGTAAGTGCATCCATGCCTGTTGCGGCTGTAAGACCCTTTGGCATGCTTGACATCATGTCTGAGTCAATAACTGCGATTACAGGAATATCATGTGTATCAACACATACGAATTTACGTTTCTTTTCGACATCTGTGATAACGTAGTTAATAGTAACTTCTGCTGCCGTACCTGCGGTAGTAGGAACTGCTATAATAGGAATACATGGTTTCTTAGTAGGAGCAACGCCTTCGAGGCTTCTGACATCAGCAAACTCAGGATTATTGATAATAATGCCGACAGCCTTTGCTGTATCCATTGATGAACCGCCGCCGATTGCAATTATGTAGTCAGCACCTGAAGCTTTGAATGCTGCAACACCGGTCTGTACATTTTCAATTGTAGGATTTGGTTTGATATTTGAATAAATCTCATAGGCAAGCCCTGCTTTGTCAAGAACGTCAGTAACCTTCTTTGTTACATTAAACTTGATGAGGTCAGGGTCTGAACATACAAATGCCTTTTTAAATCCACGTACATTTACTTCATCAGGAATTGAGTTGATAGCTCCTGCACCATGATAAGATGTTTCGTTTAATACAATTCTGTTTACCATAATAATAGTTCCTCCATGTTTTATTTAAAAAATCAAGATGTAAATACCTTTGCTATTATTTTAACAAATTAGTACCAAAATGTCAAAATAATTTGGTGGATTTGTATTAAGTTTTCTGATAAAAATATGTAATAAATTGATTATGATTATTAAGTCTGTGTAAAGCTGTAGTTTTGACTTGCTTTATACACATTAATACAAGTCGGAATAGGTAACTTTTGAAAAAAGTAATAGGATTTGGGAATTGTAAAGAATAAAATCATTGTCTAAAATATAACAAAATCAAACAAAAAGATTTATAGAAGAATGAGTTTAGGAGGAAAGCGACATGGCAGAAACAAATGTTGTTGAAAAACAGCCTGTTACAGATGAATACCTTAAAAAGATGGATGCTTACTGGCGTGCAGCAAACTATCTCGGAGCAGCACAGCTTTATTTACTTGATAATCCACTTTTACGTGAGCCGCTTACTATGGAACATGTAAAAAAGAAGATTGTTGGTCACTGGGGAACAGTTCCGGGACAGAATTTTGTATATGTTCATTTGAACAGAGTAATTAAAAAATATGATCAGGATATGATTCTTATTTCAGGTCCGGGCCATGGCGGAAATTTCTTCGTAGCCAATACATATCTTGAAGGAACTTACAGTGAAGTATATCCAAACATCGGTGAGGATATGGATGGACTTAAAAAGCTCTGCAAGCAGTTCTCGTTTCCGGGCGGTATTTCAAGTCACGTTGCACCTGAGACACCTGGTTCAATCAATGAAGGTGGTGAGCTTGGTTATTCACTTGCACATTCATTTGGTGCAGTATTTGATAACCCTGATCTTATTGCAGCCTGTATAGTTGGTGATGGTGAGGCAGAGACAGGTCCTCTTGCAACATCATGGCAGTGTAATAAGTTCTTAAATCCTAAGACAGATGGTGCAGTTCTTCCTATTCTTCATCTTAATGGATATAAGATAAGCAATCCTACAGTTCTTGCACGTATTTCACATGAAGAACTTGAGCATTTCTTTGACGGATGTGGCTGGAAGCCATATTTTGTTGAGGGTAGTGATCCTATGGAAATGCATAGAAAGATGGCAGAAGCTCTTGATACTGTAATGGATGAGATTAAAGCAATCCAGAAAGACGCAAGAGAAAATAATAATACAGAAAGACCTAAGTGGCCTATGATTGTACTTCGTACACCAAAGGGCTGGACAGGTCCAAAGGAAGTAGATGGCAATCAGATTGAAGGCTCATTCAGGGCACATCAGGTACCTATCATGATGGATAAGCCTGAACATCTTGATATGCTTAAGAACTGGCTTGAAAGTTATCATCCTGAAGAACTTTTTGATGAGAACGGAAAGCTTATACCTGAACTTAAAGAACTTGCACCTGTAGGTGACAGAAGAATAGGTTCTAATCCACATGCTAACGGTGGTAAGCTTTTAAGAGATTTGAGACTTCCAGATTTCCGTGAGTATGGAATTGACGTTCCTAAGCCGGGTGCCGTTGAAGCACAGGATATGATTGAACTTGGCGGATTTGTAAGAGATATATTTAAGTTGAATGATGATGCCAAGAATTTCCGTATATTCGGACCTGATGAGACTATGTCAAACAGACTTGGAAAAGTATTTGAAGTTACTAACCGTGATTGGAATAATGAAAAATATGATACAGATGAATTCCTTGCACAGGACGGACGTGTAATGGATTCAATGCTCAGTGAGCATATGTGTGAAGGCTGGCTTGAAGGTTATCTTCTTACAGGACGTCATGGATTCTTTGCAAGTTATGAAGCATTTATCAGAGTTGTAGATTCAATGTGTGCACAGCATGCAAAATGGCTGAAGGTATGTAACCAGCTTCCATGGAGAGCATCTATTGCATCATTAAATCTTATATTAAGTTCAAATGTATGGCAGCAGGATCATAACGGATTTACACATCAGGATCCGGGATTCCTTGACCATATTGCCAATAAGAAAGCAGATGTTGTAAGACTTTATCTTCCACCGGATACTAACTGTCTTCTTTCATGTTTTGACCATTGTATCAGAAGCCGTAACTATGTAAACGTACTTGTTACATCTAAGCATCCAAGACAGCAGTGGCTTACAATGGAGCAGGCTGTAAAGCATTGTACACAGGGTATCGGTATCTGGGAATGGGCAAGTAACGACCAGGGTCAGGAACCTGATATTGTTATGGCATGCTGCGGTGATACACCTACACTTGAGACTCTTGCAGCAGTTACAATTTTAAGAAAGGCACTTCCGGAGATTAAAATTCGTGTTATCAACGTAGTAGACCTTATGAAGCTCGAGCCTAAGTCAAAGCATCCACATGGATTAAGTGATGCAGAATATGATGCATTGTTTACAAAAGATAAACCAATCATATTTGCATTCCATGGTTACCATACACTTATTCACGAACTTACATACAGAAGAACTAACAGAAACATTCATGTATATGGATATCAGGAAGAAGGAACTATCACAACTCCATTCGATATGCGTGTCCAGAATGAAATTGACCGTTTCCATCTTGTAAAGAATGCTGTTAAGTATCTTCCACAGCTTGGCAACAGGGGTTCATATCTTGTTCAGGAAATGAATGACAAGCTTGTTGAACATAAACAGTATATCCATGAATATGGTATTGATATGCCGGAAATCAGGGATTGGAAATGGGATATGTAACTATATGATTAAATAAATTTGCCATAATAGATACCTTTTCTTACATAATTCTATAGAAAATGCAGGGCATACTAAATGGTTGGCTCTGCATTTTCATTTTTATGTAAAATTAAATCAACAAAGTTTTTTATGACTTATTTTTCTTACGGAACTGTGCCGGCGTAATCTTATATTTGTCAGTGAAAATTTTATAAAAATATCCTTTGTTCTGGTATCCGACTTCGTGGGAAATCGTGTCAATTGTGTGGTCAGTGTTAATCAGCATGTCTTCAGCTTTCTTGAGACGCAGTGACTGAAGATATTCCGTATATGTAAGACCGGTCTGGCTCTTGAGCAGCCGGTTAAAGTAATCTTCCTGAAAATGAAATTCATTGGAAAGCTGCATAATTGAAATATTATTAAGATTATTATTGATATAATTAGTGATTTCTTCAAAAAGAATCCAATTCATACGCTTGCGGAGCTGCTTTGACAGGGAAAATTCATATTTGGTACTAAGGATGTGAAAAATTCTTATGAGAAGTCCCTGACATATAAAAGGAGAGGCTTCATCATGCCGTTTTAGTTCTTCAACAAGGCTTGTAAGTGTCTGCTCCATTAAAACTTCTCCGTCGGAATGTGGACGGAAGTGAAGATATTGTTGTAAAGTTTTCTGTTCAAGTAATGCAGTGCTTAAAAAAGAAGAAATACGTTCTGTCGTAACATGATGCTTTACAATATCGTCAAACATGAAGTTAGTTATGCCAAGAAACAGAATAGTTGCATTGCTGCTGTCAAGAATCTCCTGATGCTGGCAGTTCTTATCTATAAGGCACAGTTCGCCTTTATGGAATGTGAATTCGCTGCCTAGAATCTTCTGACGGTATTCTCCGTCAATAATATAAAATAATTCAAGATATTCATGTGAGTGCATCTGGGTTCTCATGCCATGTTTAAAATGACAGCTGTATGTAAATGGTGTATCACATGGAAGAATAGTTGCATAAAGGCTGCTGTTATCAGGTATATCCCATAGCAGAGTAAATAAATGCTCCTTGTCGGGCATGGGATATTCCTTTACTTCTATATCACGGGATGAATATTCAGGACAGACAATGCCAAACTTTTGATAGATATCGGGAGTTTCGATATTGTGTTCATCATATATAAGTTGTTTTGTAAGAGACTGTAAATCCATATATAACCACCAAATTTATAAAATGTATATTGATAATATAAC
>OGHI01000426.1_pt1 | contig 28551 bp, 14 predicted proteins | sample 1571501 | NCBI WGS metagenome assembly OGHI01 (sample SAMEA2581962, study PRJEB24529) | metagenome | biome: Human gut stool | place: China | collected 2011
TCAAAACCTACTGTATGGGCCATCCGGCGCCGGAATGGATCGAATGTGATCACGAAGGAGATGGCGGTGATGGAGAAGACGGGGAAGGCGAAGAGGAAGAATGTAACTGTGAAGAAGAAAATGAACGTCTAAGCGAGCAGTGGCTTGAGGAACAGGAACTGTGTGAAGCTTCCAGCGATTTCCATGTATCCAATGAGGATGAAGAGGACCATGAACAGAGTACAGAAGCAATGGAAGCCATGTTAGAGGACCGGGATGAAACCTATGAAAATTTTATTGCCCTGGAGTATGGCTATACATTAACAGAGAAAAAGGCCAGAACCGGCTATATGGTTCACGGGACACACAGGGAAGATTTTGAAATCGAGAAAATAACAGTGGCTTCCGCCCAGGCACAGAGAAATACAGCAGGAAAGGAAGGTACAGGAAGAGAAGATCCGCAATCAGAGGTGTATCTGGGGGAAAATACGCAGCTGCAGTTTCATCCCGCTCCACAAAAAAAAGAAAAGAAAAACGGATATGCTTATGAAACCGGAGCGCAGGAAGAAAGATCAGCAGAGGAACTTAGAACGATCCATGAAGTGAAGCTGACCGAAGATATTTATGAAGAAGAGGAAGATGACGAGGATGAGATCTGGGATGACCGGGCAACGGAAAGTAATGCAAAGATAAGCAGGACAACAGCAAATACGGCAACAGAAAGCAAAGCAACCGCAAGTGATGCAGCAGAAGATAACGCAGTTGTAGCTGCTGCCACTGCATCGAACGCAAAGAAGGATCTGGAAACGACAGAACAATATATTTATACAAGAGAAGAAATTTCCCTGGAACCGATTTCTTTATGGGAGTCTTTACGGGAAAATGTATGGAATTCTGTAAAAGCAATCTTTTTTTCCTCAGAAGACGATGATGATTTTGAGGGGATAACAGCATTTCTTCCTGATTTTCAGGATGATGATCTGGGAGAGATGGATGTTTCCTGTTTTGGTGATCCATCGAATTCCCTTTACTGTTTTAAAGTCTGGGACCACCGCACAGAAGGAAGGATCTATATAAATAAACGGGATCTGCATCTTTATGAAAAGGACCAGGAAGAAAGCTATGGCCGGACCCAGGGAGACGGAACTTTAGAAGGTGCTGTATATGGCCTTTTTGCAGCCGCAGACATTGTACATCCGGATGGAAGATCCGGTGTGATCTACCAGAAAGATGATCTGACAGCCGTGGCAGCAACAGATCAGGATGGTAATGCCTCATTTTTTGCATACACGGAGGTCCCGCATACAGTAGTAAAAGAAGATGGGACCATTGAGGCACCGGAAAATTTCCTGGGGCCGGAAACCTTATATAACGGCAGTACCATTAATTCTTCTGATCATGGATTTGGAAGCTATACCTATCCGGACAGAAAGGAAGAAAATGGAAATTCCTGGATCGGAAGACCGCTGCTGATGGGAAGTTATTATGTGAAAGAACTAAGCCGGTCAGAGGGATATGAACTGTCTGTAACAGGAAAGAACCTGGTGGAGACGAACCGGGGGTCAGGAGAAGAAAATGTAGTGCGAAAGGCAGGGCAGGTACAGGTAAGCGCAGGTCTGTCTGAGCATAACAGTATGGAAGCAGACGGTTCCTGGAATGATTTTACAGTAGAAGCATTTGGAACAGAAAAAGGGTATGAGATCACAGTTTCCGGTTATCCGGAAAATACAAAGTTTTACCGTTTAAGTTCACAGGAGCAGAGGGAAAATTTAAAACAGATCACAGGAATGGAAAAAATTCCCAAAATGGATCATTTGGGAAATCCTGTATATGAAAAGGCAAAAGGCGGAGAATTAAAACGGGATCTTAATGGCAATCCTGTTTTAAAAGCAGATGCGGGGGAAGACGAAAAAGTACCTGCATCTGAGACTGTGCCCTATCATTTCCGGACAGCCCCTTATATAAAAGGAGAAGCAAAACCGGAAGATCTGTCTAAATGGGATGAAGACCTGGATCCTGATTATGTGATGGAACAGGCACAGGCAATGCTTATGCAGTTAGGCTATAAAGAAGCTGACGGGGAAGGGGCACCATGGGTTTCTATAAATCTGGATTCTATGAATGGAAAGGCCGTAGAACAGATCCTTGACTGGTATACAGAACACAGTTTTTATAATATGGCCGCCGTTTCTGAGATAAAGGAAGAAGAGGGACAGTGGCAGGCAAAACTTTTTTATGACTATTCTGGAAATACAGAAGCAGGATCTGCAGTTTATGACCGGGCAGACGGACAGCTTTATGTGAAAAAAGAAAGGGAAAATGGTCATTACTGGATCTGCATTCCCAAAGGAAAATTCCGTTTAAGCAGTCATACCGCTTACATAAAAGAAAAATGGGAATATGTGGAAGATGAGCTTAAATTAATTTATGAGCCTGTTTATGAACGGTATGAAGAAGGAGAGGTTCTTTTAGATCCAAATGGAGTACCGATCCAGGAAATGGAACAGGTCCCCATTTTTGAAGAACGGGAAACCACGTATGTGACTACGAAAGAGGAGCCGGTAGAGGCTTTCTGGGATCCTGAAAAAAGAGAGTATCATATTTTGGTGGAAAATGAAACAGACTGGTCCGTGGAAAAAGAAGAGGTAGAAGAAACGTTCCGTGCAGTGACCGGACAAACCACCATTTCTGTAAATGGAAAAGAGGTTCCTTATAATCAGTATCTGGTATCCATGGGAGCAGCTGTGGATGTAGAAGCAGAACAGGAAGAAACAGATCCTGGAAGTTTTGTAAAATATGTTCATCTGGCATATCCTGGTCAGAACCAGACAGTTCAGGATGGTGGAACAGAAAAAGAACCGGTTCAGGTTTTGGAACGGGCGATCCGGCAGCCGGTACGCATTACCAAACACATTTCCCAGTCTTCTTATGAAAATGTAAATACCTACGGTTCTGTGCATAATGATCCAGTCACTACCTTTTTAGGCTTATTCCGTAAAAATGGATCTGCAGAAGGCCGGAAACTTTTAGATCAGTTTTCATTCAGGATCTACCTGAAGCAAAATCTTTTAAACATTTATGTGGATGATGAGGGAAAGATCCTGTCAGAAGATATCAGTTCACCAGCTTATAAGGAGCTGGTACAGACTATTTATCTGCCGCCGGAAGATGCAGAAAACAGGGGTCATCAGCTGATGGAAAGAAATGAGGATGGCAGCTGCAATTACCGGAAATTTTTTGACGCAATGGAAGGCGCAGAAAAGAAGAAGGGCGGTATTTATCCCAAAGAGGTACTGACCCAGTTTGCCCTGGATCATTATGATATAAGATCCTATAAGGAAGAGATCTTAAAAGACCGGCCATATATGGACAGTGACAGGGCATACAAACAGGCTTTAGACCAGGCGAGAAAAGAAGCAGCCCGTTATCTGGATCAGTTTACAGGGTTAAAAGAGCGTCTGTCTATTGAATGGGAACGGGATGCAAATGGCGGTACGGATGGTAACAGGAAGACCATCCAGTGTAACCAGAGAAATGGAAAAGACGATTATTATGAGTATTCCATTCCTCTCCCGTATGGTGAATATGTGATCGAAGAGCAGATGCCTTCTGATCTGGAAAAAGAACTGGCAAACAGGCATTATAAGATTGAGGAACCAAGGGAGATCACACTGCCCTTTGTGCCGGAGATCATACGAAATGAGGATACCGGGGAAGAAACGGTTTTAGATGAGATCGGCAGTGCCTATTTTCGTTATCACAGTAGTGACAGTCCGGATGAACTGATCCGCAAATACAAGATCCGCTTTAATGAAGAGGACCGGAAGATCCTGGCAGATGGTATAGATGGTTCCTTTGCCATTTATCCTTATGGGCTTGATAAAGATATTTTGCCGGAATACAGTACGGGAACTATTTCACAAAGTGAGGATCATGTAATTTTAGATGGTGTGATCTATGACGGAAGTGAACGGGAAAATGGCCAGATGGAAATATGTGACCAGGTTCCTGGTATGAAGGGGAAAAATACTGCCATTGAGGGCAAATTTGCGCCGATGCTGGTACCGTGGAGCATCCTGACACCGGAATATGACCGAATCAACCCGGATACGGGAAATATAGAAACCTTACAGCCTGGGGGAAGCGGTGCCGGATTTAATTATATTGCATTTGCCCAGGAAGATTTTGAAAATACCTATTTTAATTCAAGGCTGCGGATCGAAAAGATCGACAGTGAAACAGGGGAAAATCTGATCCATGAGGGAGCTTTATTCCGCATTTATGCTGCAAAGCGGGATGCACAGAAAAACGGGATAAACAGTGTGACCGGAACCGGACAGGTGCTGTTTGGACCGGCAGAGGATGCAGAAGGAAATAAGGTTGTGGACGCAGATGGAAAGGAGATCCTTTATCCGAGAGTGGGGCAGGACAATGGTTCACAGGATGATCTTCCTGTGAAGTTAGACCAGGATGGGGTCCCTCTTTATGATGAAACCCAGCGGATCAGCCAGGTGGATGAAACCGGCACAGAGAGAGGGATATTCCGCTCTTTTACTACACTGCGGGAAGTCTTGATCCATGGAAAGCTGGAAAAACTCCCTGTGGGATACATTGAAACGCCCAGACCTTTAGGGGCAGGTGCCTATGTCCTGGTAGAAGTACAGGCACCGGAAGGTTACGTAAAAAGCCGTCCGGTTGCTTTTGAAGTTTATGGGAACGAAGTATCCTATTATAAGGAAAACGTGTACAGAGACGGTACAACAGATGGATATGAACGGAAAACAGCTGCAAACTATGAGTATGCCATTCCGGTAACGGGAGATGGAAATAAAAATGCTTACGAAACAGTCAGCCAGATCCCGGTGGAAAATCATCCTTCTGTAATGCGGATCCGGAAAGTAGAGGATGGCGATTCCCTGGTTGGAAATGAAAATGGCCTGTTAAAAACGGATGCTTTAGGCCAGGAAGAAACAAGCGGCGGCCTGGAAGAAGATATATGGGTAAATGACAGAGGAGATGAAATCATTTACCAGGTATATGGAAGAAAGGAGAAGTTAGAAGAAAGAGGAGATGTAAGAGAGATCCATTTTGACCGGGAACTGGGGACATGGACCGGGAAAGTAACAAAGAAAATGGATTTCTGTTCAGAAGAGATCATAGAAGGTACAGAAAAAGAACTAAAAGCAATGGAAGGAGTAAAACTCCTTTATGACCGGAAGGGGGAATTTACAGGAAAAGGGATCCGTTTTAAAGTAACGGTCTCAGGAGCAACACTGGCTTTATACCAGGGACTCTGGATGGAAAAAGAAGAGGACGGAAGTTATAAGGGAGTAACAGCTGAAGTTCAGGATGGTAAAACCATAAAGATCACTGCTTCTGAAACAGGAAGCAGGCGGCAGATCCTGGAGACAGGAAAAGATGCCGGTCCTGCCGGGCTTGCTATATGGCAGGATGAGAAGGTGGAAAACCAGCCGGAAGATCTGTATTTTTATGATCTGGACCAGTTAAACGAAGAAGGGCGCCTGGAGAGGACAGAGGACAAGTCTGTATACAAAGTATTAGATGAACGGGGAAACTTCATCTGTTATGCAGACGTAAAAACAGGAATGGCCTTTGTATACGATGATCATGAACGGATCATGGCTTACATTGCAGATGAAACGGGAGAAAAGAAGCTGGTTTATTCTGTCCAGGTCTATAAGGACAAGAATGGGGAGTCTGTTTATAAGGAAAAACGTTCTGTAGATGATGAAAATGGTCTGCCTGTTTACGATAAACAGGGGCATTTCACAACAAAGGAGGAACGCTGGACCAGTGACAACAGCACAGACTCCAAAGGGGAAGCAGAGCGAAGAGGCGGCCTTCATGAGATTAAGCGCCTGCCTTTTGGGGCCTATATCCTTCAGGAAGAACAGGTTCCGTTTGAACAGGGCTATGTGCAGGCACCTTATCAGGGAATTCTTTTTAAAGACAGCATAGAGCCTCAGGAATATTTCCATTCCAATGCCTTTACAAGGGCAGCTTTCGCCAAGGTAGACACCCGTACACAGGAAGAGATCAAAGGGGCTGTGATGACGTTTTATGAGGCTGCGACAGATGAAGCGGGAAGGATATTAACAGATGAAGACGGAATTTATCTGCCTGGAAAGAAATATGCTTCCTGGGTCAGCGGTTATGCCTGTGACGATCAAGGCAATGTGAAAACAGATGAGGAAGGAAACCGGATCGAAACAAAAAAACCTCACTGGATCGATCATATTCCGGTAGGGGAGTATGTATTAGAAGAAACAGAGTGCCCGTATCTGCAGGGCTATGTGCAGAGAAAACGGCAGAATATCCAGATTTTGGAAACAGAACATGTACAGTCTTTTACTATGGAAGATGATTTTACAGCTGCAGAGATCCGCAAGGAGGATGGAAAGACGGGAGAACTTCTCTATGAAGACAGTCTGGCAAAACTGGTCCTTTACCAGGTGCCGGAAGGAGAAGAAGATAAGCCGTTAGCAGATCTTATGGGAGAAGATAATAAGTTGTTAGACTTTGAACGGGCCGGTTTTAAAGAATGGATGGAAATATGGGCTACAGGAAGAGAAGAAGCAGACGCTGCCGGCTTAAATCCCATTGCAAAATACGATCATCGGTGGGAGAATGTGCCGGGTACGCTTAAAGGCAGGTATTGCTTTACAGAAGAAGGAACGGTACGGTTTGAATATCTTCCTGTGGGATCTTACATTCTTGCAGAAAAAGAAACGCCTTCCGGTTATGCCACAGCGGATCCAATTTTATTTGAGATCACAGATACCGGTCATTTGGAAAAAATCCATCAGGTGGTTATGAAAGATGAACCTTTGAGTCTTGTGGTCAGCAAGAATACGATTACCGGAGGAAAAGAAGTAGCAGGAGCAAAGCTGGGAATCTATCCGGTGGATGAAGAGGGCACAGTCAGCGAAAAGCCGCTGCTTTTGCATATTCCGGAGGAAGAAGGGCGTTACAGGGATGAGGAAGCCATATGGTTTTCCGGAACTGATGGAGTGTATACAGAAGAAGAGAATGAAAATGGGGAACTGCCAGAAGGATTTGAAGTGGGAGATCTGAAACCACATCTGATCGAATACATTCCTGTTGGTTCTTATATTTTAAGAGAAGAAATGACGCCTTATGGATTTTTACAGTCTGTGGATATCCCATTTGTAATAGAAGATACCAGAGAGATCCAGAAAAAGGAGATGCAGGATGAAATACCAGAAGGCGGGCTGACGGTGATCAAACATGATGCAGATGATGCAGATCAGGTTTTAGAGGGAGCAGAATTTGAACTCTTTAACCAGACCTTAGACATATCCTGTGAAAAGCAAGTAACGGATGAAAAAGGAAAAGCTCAGTTTTCTTCCCAGCCCATCGGATATCTGGACCAGGAAGGAAAATTCAGCCCGTATGATTATCTTGTAAAGGAAACAAAAGCAGCGCCGGGACATATGCTTTCTGAAAAAACGCTGGAATTCCAGTTTGAATATAAAGATGAAAAAACACCTTTGATAGAGCTTACTTATGACCCGGTAAATGACAGCAACCGTGTACTGGTGAAAAAGCTTTTAAGGGATACAGAAGAGTATCTGGAAGGTGCTGTTTTGAGACTGGAACGGGAAGAAAAGGTAATTTTGGAACCGGATGAAAGAGGTGATCAGGGCGAAAGTCAGAAGAAAGATCAGAAAAAATATCAGGCGAAAGATCAGATGAAAGAGGAGAAGACCTGGGTAGTAGTAGAAACATGGATCACAGGAAAGCAGCCCCATCTGATCAAAGGACTTACAGCCGGAGATTACAGACTGGTGGAAGAAAAAGCACCGACTGGATTTACGAAATCAGAAGAACCGGTGTATTTTACCATTACAGATGGAATGACAGAAATACCGGAGATTACACTGCGCAATTATGGCACCATTATATCCGTAGAAAAAAGAGAAGCCAGTTCAGAAAAACTTCTTTCCGGCGCAAAGCTGGAACTGGTATGCAAAGATACCATGGAAGTGATCAGCCAATGGATATCAGACCAGGAAAATGGTCAGGTATTTAACGGTCTGGAACCGGGAACTTATATCATCAGGGAAATAGAAGCACCGGCCGGATATGAGAAGGACAAAGAAATGGAGATCCGGATCTTAGACCAGGCAGAAACAGTGCAGGAGTTTGTTTTCTATAACAGCCGGATCCGTTCATCTGGCGGAGGCGGAAGTCATACAGTGCCAAAGAAACTGTATATTTCCTTTAAAAAGACAGATGAAAAGGGAGAACCTCTTGCAGGAGCTGTGTTTGCATTTTATGACCAGACAGGACGATTGGCAAAGATAGCAGAAAGTGGCCCAGATGGAATGTTCAAGATCATTTGCCCGCCAAATGGAACTTATATTTTCAAAGAGATAAAAGCACCGGATGGTTATGAACTGAGTCAGGAACTGTATCATTTTACAGTAGAAAAGGATCAGAATGTAAAAGGTGTATTTCAGATCAAAAATGAAAAGATACAGAAAAAGACAAAAGGAAGGATCCAGGCTTTTTACCAGGTAAAAGGAAGAAATGGGAACTTTAAGGGCTTAAATGGAAAATATTCCGGCAGCAGTGTTAAGACAGGAGACAACAGTCAGATTGGATGGATCCTGTTGGTGACATGTGTGTGTCTGGCAGGTGCTGGCTGGTGTTTTTCTGATAGCAGCCGAAAAAGAAAAAAGATGGTTTTGTTTCTGGGACTTGTGATGGGGGCAGTGAGCCTGTTTGCATTCAGTGCAATGGCCCAGGAACAGGATGCAAGTCTCTATGATGAAAGCTTTTATGCATCCCAGGAGATCATTTACAAAAAGATGGAAGGAGTGGATACAGTACCGGAGACTGCCTGGGTCCAGGTAAAGGACCGGACAACGGGAAGAAAAACAAAGCGGATCCTGCCTTTAGAACAGTTCAGCCGTTTTAATGAACACTGGGAAGATGGGCTGGAGATCACGATAGAACAGGAAAAGGAATTTCAGAATGAGATAACAGAAGCAGAAATATTAGACGAAGCGGGTTTACCCGCTTCGGACTATGAGATCACACAGATCGAGAAAGGAGAAGATGGAAAACTGGTTGCCAGGGGCAGAAAAAAGGTATTTGACTGCAGGGCAGTATACAGTGGGCTGATCGCAGAGAAAGATTGGGACAGGGGAGAAATGCCGGATACGGATCTGAAAAGAGAATGGGAACAGGATGTAGAATTAAAACCAGCTGTCACAGGATCAAAGTTTGTAGGAAAAATGGTTCTGGCAGTGGTAACCGGCAGCTGTGTCGGTATTGGCGCCTACTGGATCCTGAAAAAGGGAAAGTTAAATAAAGCAAGTTTAAAGATCAGGGAAAAGCGCCGGATCTTAGGGATAATTCTTTTGACAGGAGCTGCAGCCGGAATAGTCTATACCGGAAATACAGTAAGAAAGTATCGTCTGGCTGCCGAAAAATACGAAAGTATCCGCAGGGAGGTACAGAAAACAGAAACTTCTTATGCTCAGGATCATTCTGGTACGTCTATAGATGAAATAACAATAGAGGAAGCAAAGTTAAAAGAGATCAATCCGGATTATAATTGCTGGATCCGTATTCCGGGAACGTCCATTGATTATCCAGCTGTCTGGGGAAAAGATGACAAATATTATTTAGATCATGGGTTTAACGGGGAAAAGCAGTCAGGAGGAACAATCTTTGCGGACAGCCAGAACATTCCTTTTGTATCAGCCAATACCATTTTTTATGGACATAACATGAAGGATGGTTCTATGTTTGGTGATCTGAAAAAATACAGGGATCCCGGATTTTTAAAGGAACATCCCAATGTAGAGATCTTTTATCAGGGGCAATGGATCACCTGCCCCATTATCCTGGCAAAAGTAACAGATGAGACAGATGGAACACCTTATCAAAAAGGAGAAAGAAAGATACTGACCTTATCCACCTGTTATGGAACCAGTAAACGGATGATCCTTCAGGCACTTAATCCGGTTGCGGGGGGAATGAATTGACAAGAAATTTGCTGGACAGTATAATTAAATCAGTTAGATATACGTAGCTGAAAATGGAAAAGAAAGCATGGGTGAGAAATGAAGATAAGTGGGGCACATAAGGCGATGAAGCGGGTGCTGATCTTTCTTGTTACTTTGGGAATTATTGTTCCGATCCTTTTTACAGCCGGGCAGATGGGGCTTTTTTCACCAGAGCCTACAGTAGAAATAGAGGCTGGTATTACAAGTGAATCAGCGCCGGTTTTGCGGATCGCAACAGATTATGATTTCTGTCCAAATTCCTATTACAATAAGGATGGGGAATTATCAGGTCTTTATGTTGAGATCATGATAGAGGTGGCAAACCGCTTGGGAATGCGTCCGGAGTTTAAAACGGCTGACTGGATGGGCTGCCGGAAAATGCTTACTGAGGACGAAGTAGATGTTTTGACGGGACTGGAAATATTTTCCAATATGGAAGGGACTTTAAGGACGATCCCTTTCTGTTCGGATGAACTGCGTGTATATGGCAGAAGCAGGATCGACAGTGCGGCTGCCCTTGCAGGTAAGAAGGTTGCGTTAATGGCGCGTTCTGTGATCGCAACCACCTATGATCTGCAGTGTGATTATCTGGAATACAGCACCAATACGGAAATATTGGAGGCAGTAGAGCAGGGAGAAGCAGATTTCGGGATCTGTCACGGTGCAGTTGCCACAAAGATCATTGAAAAAAATCATCTGCATCTGGTGCCAAGCCTTGTGATCACAAAGAGTTATCCGGCTTTAGCAGTTCATGATACACAGCCAAAACTGCAGCGCATGATCAATGAAGTGGTCCGGAATATGTCTGAAGACGGAACTATTGGAAGGCTGCAAAATAAATGGATCACGGAATTTGCCAGAAACAGGTCCTTAGAATATGTATTCCACCAAAATGAAGTATTTTATATTACATTTATACTGGGGATCATCATTGTACTGTGTATTACAGCCGGTTACTGGGAAGTAGACAGACGTCAGGAAAAATATATCCGCACCCTATTGGAATATCAGGAAAAACTGCAGCAGTCCAATGAAGAGACGAAACGGGCCAATCAGGCCAAAAGTGAGTTTCTCTCCCATATGTCCCACGATATCCGCACACCGATCAACGGGATCATGGGTATGGTGGAGATCATCAAGAAAAATCTGGATGATCCGGAGCGGATCAAAGACTGTCTGGAAAAGATCGATAAAGCATCGCATCATCTGCTGTCCCTGATCAATGATGTTTTGGATATGAGCAAGATCGGAAGCGGGAAGGTCCATCTGGAAGAAATACCGGTGGATCTGGATGAGGAGATGGAAAAGATCCATGCGATTGCAGATGTACAGGCGAAGAAGCAGGAAATAAGGTTTTCTATTGAGGATGAAGTTGTCCACAGACAGTTTCTTGGCAGTCCGGCCCATTTGAGAAGGATCCTTTTAAATTTGATCAGCAATGCCCTGCGTTATAATAAAAAAGGGGGAAAGATCTGTCTGGCCATCCGGGAAGTGGAATATGACGGATCCCATATCGGTCTGGAGTTTAAGGTTCAGGATACAGGAATTGGTATGAGCCGGGAATTTGTGGAAAAAAGCCTGTTTAAGCCATTTACACAGGAAGATGACCGTGTAAGGACCGAATATCGGGGAACCGGTCTTGGGATGTCCATTGTTTATGAACTGGTAAAGCAGATGAACGGTACGATCGATGTAAACAGCAAACCGGGGGAAGGTACAACATTTACAGTAAAGTTGGCATTTAAGACAGTGGACTCTGCATGGAAAAAGAAGGAAATACAGGGAGAAAACAGGAATATTACCGGGATGAACATACTGGCTGCAGAAGATAACCAGTTAAATATGGAGATCCTTCAGTTCCTGTTAGAAGAAGCCGGAGCGAAAGTAACGGCAGTATCAGACGGAAAACAGGCAGTAGAATATTTTGCGGATGCAGCATCAGGCACCTATGATGTGATCCTGATGGATATTATGATGCCGGTCATGGACGGTCTTGAAGCGTCAAAAAAGATCCGTGAACTGCCGGAGGGCAAGGGAAAAGACATTCCGATCATAGCGATGACGGCCAATGCATTTGTAGAAGATAAGGAAAAGACAAAAGAGGCGGGAATGAATGCCCATCTGACAAAGCCTGTAAACAGGGAAGAGATCATCCGGGTTCTGGCAGCATATTGGAAAAATAAAGGTTAACGAGTACATGAGAGAGTTTTGGAAGAAGGCCATCCAGGTCCTGCTGTATGGAGGTCTGGAAAAAGAACAGTATAAGAGAATCTCTGCTGAGATCAACGAGGCGAACAGAAAAAGCATTGTGGTGCTGTCAACACACCAATAAGATCATATTTATGGGAGCCATCCTTTTATTTGGAATGTTGGCATTTGTAAATTTCAGGATCAGAAACAATCCGTTTCTGGTTCATGTTTGCGCATGTATGTTTATGGCATTTTATCTGGGGTGGGTATTCTTGCAGCCATCGGAGAAGGAAGCATTCAGGAACGGACGGGTTCAGGAAATACAAAAATTAAATGAAGAACTGGCTGCCAGCCAGGAAAACTTCAGGCTGCTTTAGTGGCTGCTGAAAAGGCCAGCCGGGCGAAAACCACATTTTTAAGTAATATGAGCCACGACATCCGGACTCCTATGAATGCCATTGTCAGACTTACCACTCTTCTGGAACATGAGATCCATGAGCCGGAAAAACTGCAGCTCCACATCCAGAAGATCCAAAATTCCAGTCAGCATCTGCTGGGACTTATCAATGACATTCTGGATATGAGCAAGATCGAATCCAGTGAGGTGAAATTAAATGAAGATCCCGTTGATCTGATGGAGCAGGTGGCACAGATAGACAGTATCATCTGTCCACAGGCAGAAGAACGGGGACAGGAGTTTAAGATCCATGTTCACGGGATCGATCATGGACATCTTCTGGGAGACTCTGTGCGCCTGCGCCAGATCTTTATCAATCTGCTGTCCAATGCTGTTAAATATACACCTGTTGGGGGAAGCGTTATCCTGGATCTGACAGAAGAGCCAAGCAGTATACCGGAACATGCCAATATATCCATTACAGTTACAGATACCGGATATGGAATGACGCCGGAGTTTATAAAAACGATCTTTGAACCTTTTACCAGAGCAGAAAATTCCACGACCAACAAAATACAGGGAACAGGACTGGGTATGGCCATCACGAAAAGTATCGTTGACCTGATGGGCGGCAGGATACAGGTGAAAAGCGAGTTAAATAAAGGAAGCTGTTTTGAAGTGGTACTTCCTTTTGCAATAGATCCCAATGGTTCACAGGAAAAAAATGGAAAATATCTGCATCAGGAAGGTGAAAAAGTTTCCGTATTAAAAGGAATGAAATTTCTTTGCGCAGAAGATAATGAACTGAATGCGGAGATCTTAGAAGCGATTTTGGAAATGTACCAGGCATCCTGCAAGATCTGCCCAGACGGTGAAAAACTGGTTGAAGCCTTTGAAACTTCTGCTTTCGGAGATTATGATGCTATTTTAATGGACGTACAGATGCCAAATATGAATGGCCTGGAAGCAACGAAAAGGATCCGTAATGGCAAAAATCCTCTGGGCAGGACCATTCCCATTATTGCTATGACAGCCAATGCATTCAATTCAGATGTACAGGAATGTTTAGATGCCGGTATGGATGCACATGTGTCCAAGCCGTTGGATATAGGAAAAATAATAAATAGTTTTAAATTCCCTATAAATTTATCTTTAAAAACTAGATATGAAATAGGTAAAAATGTGATAGAAGAGAAAATAATTGATCCTTCTGTAGAATATAAAATTCAAAAGGTGCAAGATGATGATAATGTATAAAATGTAAAATTTAAAAGTATTTCCATTATATTTGGAAAAATATGTTTAATTACATATTTAGAAAAACTAGTAGGAGTATTTGCCATTTCTGTAGATTTCAAAAATACAGAAAATATTTCTGATCGGTCCTTTTAGGCTGTTCCAGCATATGATAAATTATGAGGACAATGGAAGATATCCCCATAAATATTGCTGGAAAGAGAGGAAGAGGATATGGATTTTGGGATTGCAGGTGTGGCGGCGATCACGGTGATCTGCTATTTAGGCGGAATGGCGTGTAAGACGACGGAAAAAGTAAAGGATGAGGTGATACCGGTAGTCTGTGGCGTAACCGGCGGAATTCTGGGGGTTGCAGGCATGTATCTGATACCGGAGTTTCCGGCTGGTGATGTGATCAACGCAGCAGCTATTGGTATCGTTTCCGGGCTTGCTTCAACGGGAGTACACCAGGTGATCAAGCAGGTGGGGAAAAAATAAGGGAGGTACCGTGTATATGAGAGATATTGCATTGTGCCACCCGCGGATGCAGAAGATAGCAGCTCAGTGGATCACCGCCTGCAAGGCAGAAGGAATTAATGTTGCTATTTCTGAAACACTGCGTACTGCAGCAGAACAGGATGCTCTCTATGCCAAAGGCCGTACAAAACCGGGAAATATCGTAACCAATGCAAAAGGCAGTTCCTACCGGTCACAGCACCAGTGGGGGATTGCCTTTGATTTTTATCTGAAAATGGATGTGGATGGAGATGGGAAGATAGCAGATGACGCTTATAATGACAGCAAAGGTCATTTCAGGAAGGCTGCTGAAATTGGCAAGAAACTTGGTCTTGCCTGGGGCGGAGACTGGTCCAGCATTGTAGATAAGCCCCATTTGTATCTGCCTGACTGGGGAAGTACGCCCACTCCATTAATCAAACAGTACAAAACACCGGAAAAGTTTATGAAAACATGGATAATGGAACCAGTGAAAATGGGATGGCAGAAGGAGAATGGCGGCTGGAGATTTTATCTGAAAGATGGTTCGGAAAATTATGTTGTTAATGATTGGTATAAAGATGGCGATCTCTGGTACTGGTTTGATGGCAATGGAATAATGGTCCATAACGTGTGGTATCAGTATAAGGGACATTGGTATTATCTGGGAAGGGATGGCGCTATGGTGAAAGGACTGCAGACCATCAGCGGGAAATGGTATTATTTGGATGAAGACGGCCGGATGGCAACGGAACCGGTGGTGCTTACGCCGCAGAAGGATGGGGCGCTGCAGTATCCAAAGCTGACAGAATAGAACCATATGCAAGATGAAATGTAATACAAGTTAAATTGGAAAAAGAAAAAACCGCGTGTTTGCGCGGTTTTTTTAGTGGAGCTGAGGGGAATCGAACCCCTGTCCGAAAATCAATTCCCTGTTCTTCTACTATCATAGTTCCTTATTTGACATTCCCTCTACCGTCCGGGAAGAAACACTCTGACGGTTTTAGTAGCTTCATAATACGCCCGCATGCGCAAAGCTTTGCATGTGTCGTTTCCTACATAGTCGATGCCAGGGTCTTAAAGTGTAGGTGCCTTAAGTCTGACAGCTGCCATTAGGCAGCGTATGCTAATTCGTCGTTAGCGTTTATTTTTAATTTTGCCATTTAACCCATCGCATGGGGATAGCTTCACCAGCTGCATGACCCCCGTCGAAACCAGTACAACCCCTGAATGGAATACTCAGTTTTTGTTTATCTGGTAGGCCAACGAAGAAATGCTACTCTTAGTATCATATCATTTTCATTCTTTTATGTCAATACAGCAGAGGGGAGAATTGTCTGCATTTTGTGTAAGATAATGTGCCATTTATTTGTCAGGTATTTGTAATAAACAGGCAAATCATTATTAAGAGAAAAGAAAACAAAAATAATCTTAATCTGCTAGAATAGAATTATAAAAGAGGTCAGCAGATGTCCTCTAAAGGAGAAGAAAACAGTAAAAGGAGGAAACGTATTATGAAGAAAACTTACAGAAACATGGCGCTGGCGGCAGCTTGTGTTTTAACGGCAACAGGACTTTGGGGATGCAGCACCAGTGTGCAGATCCCGGATACTGTAAAGGTGCAGCAGGGAGATAGCAGTGACAACCGTATTACAGTAAGCGGTATGGAAGAAGTAAAGGCAGTGCCGGATATGGCCCAGATCCAGTATAGTGTATACACACAGGCAGCGACAGCCCAGGAATGCCAGGAAGAAAATGCGAAAAATGTAAATCAGACCCTGGAGACTTTAAAAGGTCTGGGAGTGGAAGAGAAGTCCATCCAGACATCGGATTATGGTTTGAGTCCTATTTACGATTGGAATTCCGGACGCCAGAAGATTACAGGTTATCAGATGAGTACCAGCATCACAGTTTCAGATATCCCGGTAGAAAACGCAGGAAAGATCATTACAGCTTCTGTAGCTTCCGGTGTCAATGAACTGGACAGTGTTCAGTATCTTTGCAGTGACTATGATGAAAAATATCAGGAAGCATTGAAAATGGCTGTAGAAATGGCAAAGAACAAGGCAGATGCCATGGCAGAGGCTGCAGGAATGACGGTTGTAAAGGCAGTAAATATATCGGAAGATGGTTATTATCCTCAGGCGAGATACAATACAGCAGGTGCTTCTGCCAAGCAGATGATGATGGAGGATGCTGCTGCAGATATGGGCGTTATGCCGGGAGAAGTGTCCATAGAAGCCCAGGTAAGCGTAACTTTTGAGATGGAATAGAATGAGTGCGTTAGCGCGTGTTTGTGAGTCAATAGATACACAAATTAAAAGAGGGATGTCACCCGGCTTAAAAAGCCGTCAGGTGACATCCCTCTTTTGAGGATAGAAAAGAGACCAGATTAATAATGAAACATTTTAAACATTCTGAACATCATTAATTGGCTTTTTTATCTCTTGGAAGTGTTACATTCAGGATAATAGCTACTAATGTAGCAATAACTACCGGAGATTTTCCGAAAATAGTTGTTACCCATGCAGGGAATGCGGAAAGGGACGCAGACGCCTGAGAAACACCCATACCAAGAGCTGCTGCAAGACCTACGATAGAGGTATTGCGGTAGTTCATATCTTCTGTCATAACCAGTTTCATACCGGTCATGGCGATGGATGCGAATACGGAAACGGTTGCACCGCCCAGTACTGCATATGGAATAGTTGTTAAAAGAGCAGAGAATTTAGGAAATACACCTGCAATAAAGATGATCACAGCTGCAAGACCAAGAGTTACTCTGTTTACAACTTTTGTAGTAGCAACGATACCAACGTTCTGGCTGTAAGTTGCAGTAGGAAGACATCCTAAACATGCGCCGACCATATTGGAAACGCCGTATCCAAGGATAGCACCCTGAAGCTCATTTGTAGTTGGTTCACGGTCTAAACCGCCGGAAGTAGTAGCGGAGAAGTCACCGATAGCCTGTACAGAGTTGATGACAAACAGCAGTCCTAAGGCGATACATGCAGATGGTTCAAAAGTAATGCCGAAATGCAGGACCTGAGGAAGCTGGAACACACCAGCCTGAGCTACGTTGGAGAAACTTACCATACCAAAGAAGCTGGAAAAGATATATCCGATGATCATACCAATCAGGATAGATGCCAGTTTTAAAAATCCTTTTGCAAAATGATTTAAACCAGTAACAACTACCAGAGTAAAGATAGCGACCAGCCAGTTCTGCCAGGAACCATAAGTAGCGCTTCCTGTACCTCCCGCCATATAGTTGATAGCAGTTGGGTAAAGGGAAAGGCCGATGGTGAAAACTACGGTACCGGCGATTAAAGGTGGGAAGAACTTACGGATCTTTTTGATCGTCAGTCCTACAAGGATAGCACAGACACCGCCTACGATTTGGGCGCCCAGGATAGCCGGGATGCCGCCTTGATCAGCAATGGCCTGCATACTTGGCACATAGGCGAAACTTACACCGATGATAACGGGAAGTCCGGCACCTAAGTGAAAACCTGTCTTCTTTCCGATTGGGAAGAGCTGCAGGAGAGTAGCAAGTGCAGACACAACTAAAGATGCCTGTATCAGCAGTACACGGTCTGCGGTTTCAAGACCGGCTGCACCGGAAATGATGATGGCAGGTGTAACGCAGCCTACGATCATTGCCACAACGTGCTGTAATGCCAGAGGAAATGCCTGGCTTAATTTCGGCACGCCGTCTAATTCAAATAAAGATCCTTCTTTACTGGTTGTATTCATATGCAATGCCCCCTTTATTTACGCTAAATGGATATGGGTACCGGTCTTGCCCTGGATACCGTCTTTTGCTTTCTCCAACAGCGTAATGAGCGCAGTGCGTCCTGGTTTTGATTCAGCAAATTTAACAGCAGCCTGAACTTTTGGAAGCATAGAGCCAGGAGCGAAATGTCCTTCTTTGATGTACTTTCTAGCTTCTTCGGTTTCAAGGTCATCCAGCCATTTTTCTTCCGGCTTTCCGAAGTTAATAGCAACTTTTTCAACAGCAGTGAGGATGATAAGGAAATCTGCATCCAGATTTTCAGCTAACAGCTCACTTGCAAAGTCTTTATCGATAACAGCGCTTGCGCCCTTTAAGTGGTTGCCCTGTCTTGTAACAGGAATACCGCCGCCGCCGCAGGCAATTACTAACTGACCGGAGTCAACTAAGGAACGGATCGCGCCGATCTCAACGATCTCAGCTGGCTTTGGAGAAGCAACAACACGACGGTAGCCTCTTCCGGAGTCTTCTTTCATGATATATCCGTACTTTTCTTCAGCAATCTTAGCCTGTTCTTCTGTCATGAAGTGACCGATTGGCTTGGATGGAGCGTCAAAAGCAGGATCATCTGCGTCTACACGTACCTGAGTGATCATGGTAGCAACCGGGATATCATAGATATTGCGGTTGTAAAGCTCTTCTCTTAAAGCATTCTGTAAGTCATAGCCGATATATGCCTGGCTCATTGCAACACAGACAGAAAGAGGAGTGTTAGGCTGGTTTGCATCTTCACGGCTTAATGCAGCCATAGCGTTGTTGATCATACCAACCTGCGGACCGTTTCCGTGAGCTACGATCACTTCGCAGCCTTCCTCGATCAGGTCTACGATAGCCTTAGCGGTGATCTTCACTGCCTTCATCTGCTCAGGAAGAGTATTTCCTAAAGCATTGCCGCCCAGAGCAATGACGATACGTTTTTTCTTCTTGTTTTCCATTGTTAATTACCCCTTTTTTCGATAAAAAGAGCCACCGGTAGCCCGAGTGCGTCTGACAGAAAGCCATTTACGACGCGCTCCGGTCCGGCAGCTCAGAAACACCTATCTTTTAACTAGATTTTATTTGAATACTCTTGGAGTTCCTTTTTCTTCCAGTTTCTTTAAGATCTCAGCAGGATCAGCAAACTTAGCCAGCATGATCATAGCTGCGATAACGTATGGCTTGTAGCTTGCTTCTTTGTACAGAGGATCACGGTAACGATCGAATACAGAAGCCTCAACCTCGCCGTCCTTGCAGCTTACGCCGTTGATATCAGCTGGTAAGCAGTGCAGGTACAGAGCCTTTCCGTCCTTGGTTGTCTTCATCAGCTCTTCTGTACAGCACCAGTCTTTGTGCTCTGCGTTCTGAGCTAACAGTTCTTTCTCAAGAGCCTTGATGCCATCGGTATCGCCTTCAGCATACAGGTTGGTTCTCTTTTCCATAGCTGCAAATGGAGCCCAGCTCTTTGGATAAACGATATCAGCATCCTTGAATGCGTCAGCCATGTCATGAGATACACGGAAGGAACCGCCGGACTTCTCAGCGTTCTTTCTGGCAACTTCTTCAACTTCTGGCATTACTTCGTAGCCTTCTGGATGAGCCAGAACAACTTCCATACCCATACGTGTCATCAGACCGATAACGCCCTGAGGAACGGATAATGGCTTGCCGTAAGATGGAGAGTAAGCCCATGTCATAGCCAGCTTTTTGCCCTTTAAGTTCTCTACGCCGCCGAATTCATGGATGATGTGCAACATATCAGCCATACACTGGGTAGGATGGTCGATATCACACTGTAAGTTTACTAAGGTTGGCTTCTGCTCCAGGATACCATCTTTGTAACCCTGGGTTACAGAATCAACAACCTCATGCATGTAAGCGTTGCCCTTGCCGATGTACATATCATCGCGGATACCGATAACGTCAGCCATGAAAGAGATCATGTTAGCTGTTTCACGTACAGTCTCGCCATGGGCAACCTGAGACTTGCCTTCGTCCAGATCCTGAACTTCCAGACCAAGCAGATTACATGCAGAAGCAAAAGAGAAACGGGTACGGGTAGAATTATCGCGGAATAAGGAAATACCCAGACCGCTCTCAAATACTTTTGTAGAAATATTGTTCTCTCTCATGTAACGGAGAGCATCAGCAACAGTCCAGACAGCTTCCAGCTCGTCGTCTGTCTTCTCCCAGGTCAGGAAGAAATCGCCTTCGTACATTTCTTTGAAGTTTAATGCTTTCAGCTTGTCAATGTAATCCTGTAATGTTTTCATGATTCAATTCTCCTTTTATATGTAGGTTTATGGAATTTAAAGAATTTCTTGATGGAAGCGCAGCCCCGAAGGGCCACGCAGACTGGCTAAAATAATTGATTACTTGCAGTAAACAGTTGGAAGAGCTGCATATACAGCTGCACAGGTTACCAGATCCTGTTTCCAGGTCTTCTCGTTCGGAGCATGAGCCTGAGCCTCAGCGCCTGGTCCAAAGCCGATGCAAGGGATTCCGTTACGTCCCATGATGGATACGCCGTTGGTAGAGAAGGTCCACTTGTCAGTCAGAGGACGAGCGGTTCTCATAGCCAGAGTTTCCTCAGCACCGATACGCTCTTCACCGTACAGGTTGTGGTAAGCTTCTTCCAGAGCCTTGGTTACATCATGATCCTTCGGGATTACCCATGTTGGGAAGTAGCACTCGATTGGATATACCAGATCAGTGTAGGAAGGACGATTGTATTCGTACATGGAAACCTTAACGTCATCGCCGTACTTCTTAACAGCCGGAAGGGCACGGATCTCGTCTAAGCAGCTTTCCCATGTTTCTCCGGCGGTCATACGACGGTCAAGAGATACTGCACAGGAGTCAGCAACTGCACAACGGCTTGGGGAGGTGAAGAAGATCTCGGATACAGTTACAGTACCACGTCCAAGGAAGTTAGCCTCTTCCCATTCTGGATTGTATTTCTTGTCTAACATCTTAACAAGGCCCTTAACTTCCTTGTCATCAGCTGCGTCGTTCTCGTTCAGAGCACGAACGTCCTGAAGGATGTCAGCCATCTTGTAGATAGCGTTGTCACCACGCTCTGGAGCGGAACCATGGCAGGAAACGCCCTTAACGTCGATACGGATTTCCATACGTCCTCTCTGTCCACGGTAGATACCACCATCAGTTGGCTCTGTGGAAACTACGAATTCAGGACGAACTTTGTCTTCGTTGATGATATACTGCCAGCACAGACCGTCACAGTCTTCTTCCTGAACAGTACCGGTTACTAATACAGTGTACTTGTCAGACAGCATGCCTAAGTCTTTCATGATCTTAGCGCCGTAAACAGCAGATACGATACCGCCACACTGGTCAGATACGCCACGGCCGCCGATCTCGGTCTCGTTCTCATATCCCTCGTATGGATCGAAGTTCCAGTTATTTCTATTACCAATACCTACAGTATCGATATGAGCATCAAATGCGATCAGGGTTTTTCCGGTTCCCATATAGCCAAGTACGTTGCCCATTGGGTCGATCTCAACTTTGGTGAAGTCTAACTTTCTCATTTCTTCTGCGATGCGGGTGATGTGAGCCTTCTCGTCACAGCTCTCACCTGGGTTCTTAACGATCTCACGTAAGAACTTAGTCATATCTTTCTGATAATTCTGAGCTGCTTCTTTGATTTTTGCGTAATCCAGATTCATTTTAAATATCCTCCTCTTGTTTTGCAATTACTTTTGATGGTTAATAGTTATTTGTCAAGGCCTTTCCATACAATGTTCTTGTAGCGATCAGGATCGGTATCGCCCTCTGTAGAGAAGAGCAGTACTTTGGAGTTTTCATCCAGGCCAATGTCATTTCTTAAATCTTTGTATTCGTCCATGGTCATCATAGCTGCTAATGCACCGAATGGAGCAGCACCGGACTCACCGGCAGCAGCACCCTTGTAAAGACATGCAGCAGCTTCAGCCTCAACAACTACGAATGTAGGTAAGTTGTCAGCATACAGATTGGAGAAGTAACCAACAACTGCACCAGCTAAGGAACCAACGCCTGCCTGTACGAAGATGTGGGTAGGACGCTCACATCCCTGAGCTTTTAACTGTTCACCAGCTTCCATTGCCATGGTGCTGTATCCCTGCATGATCCATGCCGGGATCTCTTCGTAGCCGTCCCAGGCAGTATCCTGTACGATAACACCTCTTGGAGTTTCATCCGCTTCCTTAGCAGCCAGACGAACACAGTCATCATAGTTTAATTCCTGGATGTCTACCTGAGAGCCTTCTTTTGCGATATTCTGAAGACGGGTCTGAGTAGTTCCCTTAGGCATATGAACAACTGCCTTCTGTCCAAGATGGTTAGCAGCCCATGCAACACCGCGGCCGTGGTTGCCGTCTGTTGCTGTAAAGAAAGTAGCCTGTCCGAATTCTTTTCTTAACTGTTCGGAAGTAAGTACGGAATAAGGAAGTTCAGAAACATCCTTTCCGGTTTCTTTTGCGATGTAACGAGCCATTGCAAAAGATCCGCCCAGTACCTTAAATGCGTTCAGACCAAAACGGTAAGACTCATCCTTTACATATACTTCCTTAACTCCTAAATAGGAAGCCATGTGAGGCAGCTTGGTTAATGGTGTTTCGCTGTACTGAGGAAAGCTCTCGTGGAAAGTACGTGCCTTTTTGATCTCCTCAAGTCCCATAATTGGAAGGTTTTTGTCATCTGTTTTAGGCATTTTGTTTACTGCCCACAGAATCTTCTGATCCATGTTACTGTATCCTCCTTAAAATTTTTGGTTCTTAAAAATTTTTAGTTCTTAAGATGATTTACGACTGTTTACGTCGATGTAACTGTACAGAGTAAATTTGGAAATTCCAAAATACTTGGAGACTTTGTCTCCTGATTTTGTTATGAGAAAAGCGCCTGCGTCATTCAAAAACTGGATGGCGGTTACTTTTTCTTCCTTATTCATAAGAGCTGCCGGTTTTCCAATCAGAGCTACGGACTGTTCGATCAGGTTTTCCAGAAAATCATTTACATTGTGTACGATCTGTTCTGGCTGCTGTCTGGTATCACTTGGATCTTCTGTACTGATGAGAGCTTTAATGGATCTCTCAATGGTCATCAGACCGGTGATATCGTAGTTGATGGAAAAAATGTAATCCACAGCGGAATCCTCTGGGTTTCTGATAAAAAACGTACTGGATTTTAAGATCTTACCGTTTGATGTGCGGGTAAGATAACCAAGATGGTCTTTCAGTGAAGCCGGATCCCTATGCAGGGTTTCCAGAACTACCTTAGATGGTCCGTCGCCTTCACGCCGGTTGGTGATATGTCCGTTGTTGATGTGTACAACAGAGTGTTCCAGGTCGTGGCGCTTTAAGTCGTGGATCACAATTTCGCAGTCTGGTCCGAACTGTCTTGCAAGGCCGTCTGCAATCTGTTCAAGCAAGCTAAGTGTGTATGCCATGAACAACCTCCTCATTTCGGACTTTCATAATATGATATGGTAACTTTGTACAATAAACAATCTGCAAAACATTTTTGCGTTGTTTATGATTACATAATAGCACAAATAAAACAGATTGCAATAGTTTTTTACAAAAAAATTTTGAATAACTAAAAAAAATTGTATTTTTCCCTTGCAAATGGTATTTCAAGGTGTTAATATAAGAGTACGACAACATTGTTATTATATAGGAAAAGGAGAGAGCCATATGTTGATCATTGGAAACGGACGTCTGGTTACAAGAGATGCCGGACAGCCATTTTTCGAAAATGGAGCAGTAGCAATTGACGGAACTACTATTAAGAAAGTAGGAACTCTGGAAGAGATCAAAAAGGAGTTTCCGGAAGCTGAGTTTGTAGACGCTAAGGGGGGCGTTATCATGCCGGCTTTCATTAATACACATGAGCATATCTACAGTGCAATGGCAAGAGGCTTAAGCATTAAAGGATATGATCCTCACGGATTTTTAGATATCTTAGACGGATTATGGTGGACCATCGACCGCCATCTGACCAATGAGCAGACCCGTCAGAGCGCAAGAGTTACTTTCATCGACAGTATCAAGAACGGTGTTACCACTGTATTTGACCATCATGCAAGCTTTGGCCAGATCAAGGACAGCCTGTTTGCCATCGAAGATGCTGCAAAAGAATTTGGTGTAAGAGCCTGTCTGTGTTATGAAGTATCTGACCGTGACGGTATGGACAAGTCCAGAGAAGCTGTATTAGAGAATGCAAGATGGATCAAGCATGCATTAGCAGATGATACAGATATGTTTGCTGGTATGATGGGTATGCATGCACAGTTTACCATTTCAGATGAGACAATGGAATTTGCTGCAGCAAACAAACCAGATGAAGTTGGATATCATATCCATGTTGCAGAAGGTATCGAAGATCTTCATGACTGCTTACATAAATATGGAAAGCGCATTGTAGACCGTTTATACGACTGCAATATCTTAGGAAGCAAGACTTTACTTGGCCACTGCATCTATGTAAACCCACATGAGATGGAACTGATCAAGGCAACTGATACTATGGTAGTACACAACCCTGAGTCTAACATGGGTAATGCCTGCGGATGCCCTCCAACCATGGAGATCGTTCACAGAGGTATCTTGACAGGTCTTGGAACAGATGGTTATACACAGGATGTTCTGGAGTCTTATAAGGTAGCAAATGTACTTCACAAGCATCATCTGTGTGACGCAAATGCAGCATGGGGCGAAGTTCCTCAGATGCTCTTTGAAGGAAATGCTAAGATCGCAAACCGCTACTTCAAGAAGCAGTTAGGCGTATTAAAAGAAGGCGCAGCAGCAGATGTGATCGTTACAGATTATGTACCGAGAACACCTATGGATGCTTCTAATATCAACAGCCACATCTTATTCGGTATGACCGGACGCAGCGTTGTTACCACAGTCTGCAACGGTAAAGTCTTAATGAAAGACAGAGAGCTGATCGGAATTGATGAAGAGAAGGTTCTTTACGAAGTAAGAGAAGAGGCTAAAAAGCTGGAACGTTCCATTAACGGTTAATAATGTAAATGTTACAGTTCAACCATGCCATCTTCTTGTTTCCATATTCATGAAAACAAGAGGCTTGGTGGATCCACCATATGCTGATTTGAACAAGAAAGTGTTTATGCAAGCGAACTTGCAACACGCTTTCTCATTCAAATCAGCGCATGGTTGAACTGATGTAAATTAATTAGTAATAGCCGATTACAGGGCGGCGGGAAAACAGCACACCGGAATATCCGGGCGGCTGAGCCGTTGAAAGATAAAAACTGGCTTCTGCAAAGATACAAAAATTTTGCAGAAGCCCCCCTACGGTGCTGGGACCTGATCGGGTGCTATATATAAGGAGGAAATAGAATATGAGCGATATTATGACACCCATTCCCTTTGGAAAAATGATGAACTGGATCCTGGAGGAACACAAGAAAGGCGCGATCTTCGGCATCAGAAGACCTTTTGTTGCAGATCAGAGCAAGAAATATGAGATCTTTGGACGTACATTAGAGACACCTTTCGGACCTGCTGCAGGACCACACACCCAGCTGACCCAGAATATTGTAGCTGCTTATGTGGCAGGAAGCCGCTTCTTTGAATTAAAGACAGTTCAGAAGTTAGATGGTGAAGACCTTCCGGTAGCAAAGCCATGTATCAAGGCTGATGATGAGTGCTACAACTGTGAATGGTCCACTGAGCTTTATGTGCCACAGGCATATGATGAGTACGTGAAAGCATGGTTTGCCTGTAAGGTATTAGCTAAGGAATATGGCCTTGGCTCTATGGACGGCTTCCAGTTTAATATGTCCGTTGGTTATGACCTGGACGGCATCAAACTGGAAAAGGTAGACCGTTTTATTGAAGGAATGAAGGATGCTTCTGCAGCACCTATTTTTAATGAGTGCCGTCAGTGGCTGTTAGATAACCTGGATCGTTTTGATAACCTGACAAAAGAGGATGTTGAAAGTATCTCCCCTGAAATCTGCAACTGTGCAACTCTCTCCACTCTGCACGGATGTCCTCCACAGGAGATCGAGCGTATCGCAAGCTATCTGCTCACTGAGAAGAAAGTACATACCTTTATCAAGTGCAATCCAACTCTGTTAGGATATGAGTATGCAAGAAAATTAATGGATGACATGGGCTATGATTATGTAGCGTTCGGTGACTTCCATTTCAGAGATGACCTTCAGTACACAGATGCAGTTCCAATGTTACAGAGACTGCAGAAGCTGGCAGATGAGAAGGGACTGGAATTTGGTGTTAAGATCACAAATACCTTCCCTGTTGATGTAAAACAGAATGAACTTCCAAGTGAAGAAATGTACATGTCCGGTAAGTCTTTATACGCTCTGTCCATGTCTGTTGCACAGAAACTGGCAAAAGACTTTGACGGAAAACTGCGTATTTCCTACTCCGGCGGTGCTGATTACTTTAATATCACAAAGATCGTAGACGCTGGTATCTGGCCTGTAACCATGGCAACTACCATGTTAAAGCCAGGCGGCTATGAAAGATTAGAGCAGATCGGACAGTTATTTAAGGCAAAAGAAGCAGCAGCTTTCGCTGGCGTAAGCGCAGAGAAGGTAGAAGCTATGGTAGAGGCTGCAAAGTCTGACAAACACCATGTAAAGGCTGTTAAGCCGCTTCCATCCAGAAAGGTGAAAAAGCCGGTTCCGTTAACAGACTGCTTTATCGCTCCATGTCAGGAAGGATGCCCGATCCATCAGGATATCACCCGTTACATGCAGTTGGCAGGTGAAGGAAAGTACGAAGAAGCATTAAAGGTTATCTTAAACAAGAACCCGCTTCCATTTATCACCGGTACCATCTGTGCGCACAACTGTATGAGCAAATGTACCAGAAACTTCTACGAGGCTTCTGTAGATATCCGCAGAACCAAGTTAGAGTCTGCACAGGGCGGAATTGATGCTGTTATGGCAGCATTAAAGGCACCTGCAGTTACTTCTGATAAGAAGGCAGCTGTAGTAGGCGGCGGCCCTGCTGGTCTGGCAGCTGCATACTTCCTTGCAAAGGGCGGTATGAAGGTTACTGTATTTGAGAAGGCAGAAAAGATGGGCGGCGTTGTACGCAATGTGATCCCAGGCTTCCGTATTTCCCACGAAGCAATCGATCATGACGTTGAGCTGGTTCGTGCTATGGGTGCAGAGCTGGTAAACGGCAAAGAGATCACTTCTGTTGATGAATTAAAGAAAGAATATGACTACGTTGTACTGGCAGTTGGTGCTTCTGAACCAGGCAGACTGAGACTGGAAGCTGGCGAGACCATGAACGCATTAGAGTTCCTGGCACAGTTTAAGGCAACTGACGGCAAGGTAGATTTAGGCAAGAACGTTGTTGTTATCGGTGGCGGTAACACAGCTATGGATACTGCAAGAGCTGCAAAGCGCAATGCAGGCGTAGAAAAGGTATCCCTGGTTTACAGAAGAACCAAGAGATATATGCCAGCTGATGAAGAAGAGTTAGTAATGGCAATTGATGACGGCGTAGAGTTTGCAGAGCTGTTAGCACCTGTTAAACTGGAAAATGGCGAACTGATCTGCCGCAAGATGCAGTTAGGTGATTACGATGCAAGCGGAAGAAGAAGCGTTGTTGAGACTGAGGAGATCGTTAAGATCGCTGCTGACACTGTGATCGCAGCTGTTGGTGAGAAGGTTCCAGGCGCATTCTACGAAGCAAATGGTATCGCTGTAGACGAAAAGAAGCGTCCAGTTGTTGACCACAACACTCTGGAGACCTCTGTAAAGGGCGTTTATGTTGCCGGCGATGGTCTCTTTGGACCAGCTACTGTTGTAGAAGGCATCAGAGATGGTAAGAAAGCAGCAGAAGCTATTATCGGAAGAGATTTATCTGAGGATATCTTCAAGATGGCTGATGCTGAGGTTGTTTACGGACGTAAGGGCAAACTGTCTGAGGAGAATGAAGAGTCTGACAGCAGAAGATGTCTCTCCTGCAACAGCATCTGCGAAAACTGCGTAGAGGTATGCCCGAACAGAGCAAACGTAACCTTAACAGTACCTGGCATGGACAAACATCAGGTGATCCATGTAGATTATATGTGTAATGAATGTGGCAACTGCCGCAGCTTCTGCCCATGGGACAGCGCTCCATATCTTGACAAGTTTACCTTATTTGCAAATGAAGCAGATATGGAAAACAGCAAGAACCAGGGCTTCACGGTTCTTGATGCAGCAGCAGGAATCTGCAAGGTACGTTTAGCAGGCAATGTAATTGATTACACAGTTGGAACTGCAAATGAGAATGTTCCGGATGGAATTCAGAAGATCATTAAGACTGTAATTTCTGATTACAGCTATCTGCTGATCGGTTAATTTTATAAAAGAAAAAAACTTCGGGGCGTGGCTTTTTGGTCATGCCCTAGAGGGTTTTTCACAAGCC
>OGHI01000451.1_pt1 | contig 27160 bp, 19 predicted proteins | sample 1571501 | NCBI WGS metagenome assembly OGHI01 (sample SAMEA2581962, study PRJEB24529) | metagenome | biome: Human gut stool | place: China | collected 2011
AGACTCTTAGCGTTTGTGAGGCAGGCACATTATTCGACAAAATGAAAACGGAAACCAAAGCGGGGCATATCACGGCTTTGCGGGAAATTATACCGTTACTGGAAGGTACGTATGCCCGGTACGAACATATAGATAAGTTGCCATACATTTATTCTGCTGTGGAATATACCCGGACCAAAGAGGGTGAACGGAAGATGAAGCAATATAACGGATTGGTACAGTTGGAAGTGAGCCGGTTGGCCGGTGGGTCGGAAGCGGAATTTGTGAAACGGCAAGCGGCACTTCTGCCACAGACTTTTGCTGCTTTTTGTGGTTCCAGCGGTCGTAGTGTGAAGATATGGGTTCGTTTTGCCTTGCCGGACGATGGAGGGTTGCCATCTGAAGAGGCGGAGGCGGAACTGTTTCATGTTCATGCTTATCGGCTGGCTGTGAAATGTTATCAGCCGATGTTGCCTTTCGATATCGATTTGAAGGAACCTGTGTTGACACAGAAATGTCGTATGACGTTGGATGAGGCTCCTTATTATAATCCGGATGCAGTGCCGTTTTGTTTGGAACAGCCGCTTACGATGCCGGGAGAAGAGACTTTCCGCCAGCGGAAGCAGGAGGAGAAAAATCCGTTATTGCGATTGCAACCGGGATATGAGTCGGCACAAACGTTCACGAAGATTTATGAAGCGGCATTGAACAGGGCACTTCAGGAAATGGAGAACTGGAAACGTGGGGACGACTTGCAGTCTTTGCTGGTCCGCCTTGCCGAACATTGTTTCAAGGCGGGTATCCCCGAAGAGGAAGCGATACGGCAGACGATGATTCATTATTATCGCGAGGAGGAAGAACAGGTGATTCGTTCGATACTCCATAATCTTTACCAGGAATGTAAGGGATTCGGCAAGAAAAGCAGCATCAGCAAAGAGCAAGAGACGGCTTTTCTGTTGGAAGAGTTTATGAAACGCCGTTATGAATTCCGTTACAATACGGTGCTGGAGGATTTGGAATATCGTCAGCGTGACTCCGTTCATTTTTGCTTTAAGCCGGTGGATAAACGGGTGCGCAACAGCATTGCAATCAATGCATTGAAAGAGGGAATTAGTGCGTGGGACCGTGATGTGGATCGTTTTCTGAATTCGGAATGTGTTCCTTTGTACAATCCTGTCGAAGAATATCTTTATGAGGCAGGGCGTTGGGATGGAAAGGATCGTATTCGTGCATTGGCTGGTTTGGTTCCTTGTGATAATCCGCATTGGCAGGAATTGTTTTACCGTTGGTTCCTTAGTATGGTGGCGCATTGGAGGGGAGTTGACCGGCAGCATGGTAATAGTACTTCGCCTTTGCTGGTCGGTTCGCAAGGGTATCGCAAGTCTACATTTTGTCGCATTATCCTGCCGCCGGAACTTCGTTTCGGCTATACGGACAGTATTGATTTTAAGAGTAAGCAGGAGGCGGAACGTTATCTGGGACGCTTTTTCCTGATTAATATTGATGAGTTCGATCAGATTAATGTCAGTCAGCAGGGATTCCTGAAGCATTTGTTGCAGAAGCCTGTTGCGAATTTGCGTAAGCCTTACGGTAATACGATTCGGGAAATGAGGCGTTATGCTTCTTTTATCGGAACCAGCAATCAGAAAGATTTGCTTACCGATCCCAGTGGTAGCCGCCGTTTCATTTGTATCGAGGTGACGGCTCCTATTCAAACGAACGTTACCATCAATTACAAACAGCTGTATGCTCAAGCAATGGAGGCGATTTATAAAGGGGAACGTTATTGGCTGAATGATGAAGATGAAAGTATATTGAAACAGACCAACCGTGAGTTCGAACAGGCTAGTCCGTTGGAACAGTTGTTTCATTGTTATCTTAATCCGGTAGAGGAGGAAATGGAAGGCGAATGGCTGACTGCTATGCAGATTTTGAGCTATTTACAGACGAAAACACGGGATAAGTTGGCTATTAGTAAGGTGGGACAGTTTGGGCGCGCACTTCAGAAACTGAATATTCCTTGTCGTAAATCTCGTAAGGGGACGCTTTATCATTTGGTAAAGGTGGAGTAGTTTACCCTCACACTTGTAACTCCGATGAATAAAGGATTTTATAAGAATCGCAATTTTCGGGTTGTTTATCAGAGATATGTGTGGTAATTTTGTGGCACTGGAAACTAAAATGGATTTGAAAGTCAAAATATTATTGATTGCTTTTTCAGTTGTAAGTACAATAAATGTATTTTTGCAGGTGTGGAAAACAAAAGCGGTGCTATCAATCCCCGAAAATAAGTTAAGATGGAAGATAAAAGGAAAGAAATAGTTGGAAATGTCATTCGGATACAGCGTTATCATTCTCCTTGTGGTGATTTGATGCTTGGCTCGTTTGAAGATCGGCTTTGTCTTTGTGACTGGGCAGTTGAAAGTCATAGGGATATTGTAGACAGGAGGTTACGGAAAGTGCTGAAAGCCTGTTATGAAGAAAGTACATCCGAGGTTATACAGGAAGCGATTAAGCAGTTGGACGAATATTTCAATGGTGAACGGACTGTGTTTGAAGTGCCTTTGCTTTTTGTAGGTACGGATTTCCAGAAAAGTGTATGGTATAAGTTGCTGGATATTCCGTACGGTTCGACTGTATCGTATGGAGAATTGGCGAAACAGCTGGATATGCCGAAGGCTGTCCGTGCGGTTGCCGCTGCTAATGGTGCGAACGCTATTTCTATTTTTGCTCCGTGTCATCGTGTTATCGGCAGTAACCACACGCTTGTGGGGTATGGCGGTGGTCTTCCTGCTAAAAAACGGTTACTGGATTTGGAAATAAACGGCAAACCTCTGTTATGAATGAGCAAAAAACGCTTGATTATGCACGTATTGCACAGGCAATCGGGTATATAAGGGAGAATTTCAAAAGGCAACCGGGATTGGATGAGATTGCCCGGGAAGTGGCGTTGAGTACGGCACATTTCCAACGTATGTTTACGGAGTGGGCAGGGGTTAGTCCTAAGAAGTTCTTGCAATATACCAGTATTGAATATGCCAAGAAAATCTTGGATGAGACTCATGCGTCTTTGTTTGATACGGCACAGGAAACGGGACTTTCCGGTACGGGCAGATTGTATGATTTGTTTGTAAATATAGAAGGTATGACACCGGGCGAGTATAAAAACGGTGGTGAAAATCTTTCTATCAATTACAGCTTTGCCAAAAGTCCTTTTGGTGAACTATTCATTGCATCTACCAATAAAGGTATTTGTTGTCTGGAGTTTGCAGACGATCATGATGCGGCATTTCATTCCTTGTTGAAGAAGTTTCCTAATGCAACGTTTACTCCGGCTGTGGATGAGATGCAGCAAAATGCTTTATCCATCTTCACGCAGGATTGGAGGAAGCTCAAAGATATAAAGCTGCATTTGAAAGGTACTGACTTTCAACTAAAGGTCTGGGAAACTTTACTGAAAATCCCTGTCGCCGGATTGACTACTTACGGAGATATAGCCGTAGGCATTAATAACCCGAAGGCTTGCCGGGCTGTAGGAACGGCTGTCGGTGAGAATCCCGTAGCTTTCCTTATTCCATGCCATCGTGTCATTCGTTCTTCCGGTGAGTTAGGCAATTACCATTGGGGAGAGATTCGCAAGACTGCAATTATTGGTTGGGAGGCTGCGAAAAATGGATATTTGAATAAATAATAAGTACTGGCGGTAAGAAAAGCCGGAAACGGGATATCGGGTTCTTCTTTCATTTATAAATCCCGGCTCAAGGATGAAACCGCAAGGCCGGGATTTATTTGTAGTCGAATGACTATCATTCCTCTTCTTCATTTATTCCTTCATAGCACCTGATATCCGCTTCAATCATGAAATTATAAATCAGTCGGGTTTTAAACATCATTCTCTCCTGCGACAATTCTAAATCAGCAAGCGTTGCTTCGATTCTATTGCAGAATTCATTTATTCTTTCTTCTTCCAGCATCGGATGCATTTCGTAAACTCGTCGGACGAAAGGTACCATCGAAGCCTGCACCTGATAAAGTAGTATTTGGGATTCATATTGGAAATCCACTTCGTCCATCTGTTTATGCAAGTGCTCGTTTTCGTAGGCTATTTGTTGGAATTCTTCGAAACAAGGTAAAAGCTGCTCTGAGTGATGAAGCAGTAATTTTATGGTTGCAATGGCTGCAAAACCTTTTTCCAGTTCATTCCCATATTGAAAATGGTTATACAGGGAGCAAAATGATGCTTCCAGACAGAGCCGTTCAAATTCGGTGTCTTTTACCCACGGTAGATAAGTGAGCATAGGCAGGCATTCACCTAGCGTAAGCTGATCTTTACAGTCAAGTATTTTGATAAGATTACCCGGCCGGGTAAGGAATTGATACATAGTGTGCATGGCCAGGTATTTTTCCGCAAGCCGGTCCTCGTCCAATTCACGGGATGCTTCCAATTCGGACAACAGAAAATCGATATTCTCCTCCTTGTTATCTGGTTGTTGCTCTTCGGCACGTGCTATGTCTTCGTCAAGCATATTTAAAATTTCCTGAATATTCATATTACATTATTATTTTTATACCTGTTTATTATTCTTTCTTAGTTTTGGACTTGTCTTATTGCGACAATGCGGGCATTATAGGGCTCTTGCATACTGTCGGGCAATTCCTCCAACAGTCCGTGAAGTTGGTCGATCAATTTTTCTGCCTGTTCGATGTTGCCTGTTTGAAACATATAATCAATCAATTCAATGCCGATGGATATCCTGTACAAAAGGTCGTTGCTCTCATCTTTCAGTAGTTTCATGGCAGAATGTACCAGCTGTGTGGCAGCCATTTCGCTACCGGACAAATAGAGTGCGAGAGCTTTGTGGATAGTCATAGGAGAGATTCCTGTATCGGTTTTGTCAGCTTCGTAACGATTGAAGGCGTCCAGGGCTTCCTTGATATGCCCTGTGTCAAGAAGTATCTTACCGAGAACTTTGTCGATTTCGGGCAATGTGGAAATTGACGGATCTTGCTCTATGGCATTTTCCAGCATCTGAAGAGCCTCTTGCGGGTGGCTTAATGCATTGTAACACTTGGCTAGTGGTACGATGAGATTGGGTTCGTAAGTCAGGTTGGTTTCATAGAGCGGTAGGGCTTTATGATATTGCATGGTGTCGCAGTAGGCATTTGCTATCGTTATCTCTATTTGGCTTTTTATTTCGTCGGAAGGAGGCTGTGATTCAGCCTTCTGTAACAAGTTGAGTCCCGCCGTGATTACCCTGTGCGGATTATCCAAAACGGCATCCATTGTTATTCTTCGTAAACTAATCAGGTAATAGCCATCTACGGTTATTCCACTATTTGCAGCTATTTCTTCAAGAAAAGAGATGTACAGTTGATGTGCTGTATTGTACATGCCTAAGCCGATTGTGTAATCCATCAGAACAATTACTGCACTTTCGAGATCGATTCGGTAGTTTTGGTCATCAAACGATTCGTCTTCTTGTTTTAGATGTTCAATCGACGTACCGATTCCATTGCTTGCACTTTGGTGTGACTGCTTGTATTCTTCGTTGTCGCTGGAGAGGACATAAACAAATTCGAAGCATCGGAGGATGACTTGCCAGTATACAGTATCTTGTTTGGTTATGGCCTGCGCTATGTTGTTCAGACATGCTATCGTTTTCTTGTTGTAGAAGCCATACAAACTTAGCAAGCATCGTATTTCATGCCAGTAACTCATTTCTGCCTGCTCGAAATTACCTCGATTCCAATTGAATTCGGCCATGTCTTTGAATACCCGTTCGGCCACAGCATCATTATCGTTTTGGATAGCGATGTCGGCTGCCATACGATAGTATTCTTCTGCTTGGTCTTCTTCCTTTTTCATTTCCATTGAATAAGCCAGATAGCGATAAATCAGGCTTCGGGCTACTGACATTTTTTCAACCCCCTTTTGGTTGCAATGATGAAGGGCACGATTGAACATGTCGACAGCTCTTTCAAAATAACCCGTCTGAAAGGCGTCTCTCCCTTGTCGGAAGGTATCGGTCAATGCCGGATCATCTATACCGATGTAGGTTGCAAATTCTTCGATTTCGGCATTTGCATTGGCTGTTTGCTTTTCATTGGGTTTGTCATTGGCTGAATCTTCTGTATTTTCATTTGCCTGTTTCAGTTGGTCAACTGTGTCCTTGTACTGCCTGGCCATCTGATCGTCGGGACCGAACAGGGCGGAGCGTATCTCCCAGGCTTTTTCAATGTGTTCGATTGCCTTGTCTATGTGTCCTAGTCTGAAACATATTGCACCGTAATTATTGTTCGCATAGGCAGCTGCTTCATCCTGACTTTTATCGCATTCTTCCAGCAAAGCAAGTGATTTTTCGAGTGCAACTGCTGCGTCTTCGAAACGATTGAAAGTGTTGTATGCTGCGGCCAGATAGGAGTATGAGGCAGCTTCTTTTTCCAGGTTATCCATATTATGCCAGGTTTCGGCTCCTTTCAGATAATAATGTTCTGAAAGCTTTTCATCATTTAGGACGAGATAGACTTTACCCAGATTGTCATACATGGTAGCAGCCAGTTTTGAGTCTGTTTGTTTTAATGTTTCGAGTAGACTGATGCACTCCAATGCTGTGTTGAGAGACAGATCAGGTTGGTTGGCCCGAAGATATATGGAGGCCTGGCTGTTCAGTAGCTCGGCCAGCGTCATGTCACGGTCTCCAATCTTTTGGTAAATATCTATCGCATGTCTCATATATTCGGTCGCTTTGGGATAGTTGCCACTATACATCTCTATTTCTGCAAGCGAGTGATATTCTTCTTGGGTATGCGTATTTTCATCTCCTAATATGTGCTGATATATCGTAAGGGCTTTTTCGGCATACTCTCTGGCTTGGTCAAAATCTTGTTCCATGCGGCATTCGAGTGCATAATTATGATATGCGATGGCTACATCAATGTCATTCTCACCTTTGAGACTGACATATATGTCCTGACTTTTCAGACGATATTCCTTAGCAAGTTCTTCTTCACCAAGCAACCTGTATATACCGGCGAGATTATCGTATGCTACGGCAATATCATCATGCATGTCCGGCAGGATGGATTTGCGCATCTTAAGGACTTTTTCGAGGATCAGCTTCGCTTTTTCCAATGCGTTCTTATCAACCGGATCTTGTGATTCGCCGATACTGTGGTATACATCAGCGATGTTACACAGGTAAGATGTTATTTTCAGGTCGTCTTCTCCGTAAGCATGGACTGCAAGTGATAATCCTTCCCTATATTCCTTTAACGCCTGGATGTATTCTTTTTTGCGAATACAGATCATACCAGCCAGATTGTGGAACGAGCAGCGTTCTTCACTGGTATCGCCGTCGGCCATCTGGTCGCACATACGGATTAGGAATTCTACCAGTTCGTAGGCTGCATCCAAATCATTCAGATAAGAAATACAGATGTTGGTCAGCCGGATAACGTCTTTGCGGAACATCTGCCAATAAGCCCATTGTAGCATAACTACCATTTCAGCCTTTTCAGCCATACTTCCCATAATCTGTTCAATATAGGCTTGTGAAATTTTATATTTTGAAGCATCGGCTTGTTTTAGTGTACGCCAGTAAAGTATGAATTCATGAATGTTGTTGGTGCTAAACTGTCGGCTCATATAACCGAGTGTTGAAATGCATTCGTGGAGCTCGTCCCATTTTTCGGCGTGATAAAGTTGATAAGGGAGTTCCTCCATCTTGCGGAAGTTATTGTTTTCTTCGCGATTGAAATAGTCTATAATGTTCTGTCTTAATTGTACTTTTCTTTCGCTGTTAAGGTATTTCTGTTCAATAGCCTGTCGTATCATGTCGTGTGCAAAAACCACTCGTCCGTCCCTAATCATTAGGTGGGCCGTGTTTGCACAATAGAATTGAGACCAGTAGAGCGACGGGATGTTGCTAATTGCAATCAGCTCTGTTTCAGATAATCCATCTTTGGATAATGCTATCAGTGACAGCAAGTCTGATGTTAGCGAGGGGTAAAGTGGTGTGTTGTATATTTGCTCTTTGCGCTGTAATAGTCTGTCAAAAAACGAGTTGATGTCTGGCAGGTTAGTCATTTGGCTGATGAAGCTGGTCAGGCTGTCGAAATTTCCGAAACATCTGATTTCCTCAAGTAATGACATCAGTACCATGGTGTTGTCTGTTATGTCACTGCCTTTGAGTATCATGGTCAGTTGTTGTTCGGACAGCCGCTTGCGATAACGATCGAAAAAGTCTACAATCAGTTCCTTGCGTTGGTCGAGCAGTAAGGGGTAGACTGTTATTACAGGGTATTTCCGTTTTTTGAATACCTGCATGGTTTTATCTTCCTCGATAGTTGAAAAGATTATTTTTACATTGTCCGGGAAGTCAGGCAACCAGTTTAATAGTTTTGTTCTATGATTCCGGTCCGAAAGTTGATTGGCGCCGTCCAAAACGATTAGTAAAGGTTTTTGTCCGGCAATTAGTTGGGCCCTCAAGGCTAGTTTCTGGTAATCTATATTATCTGTATCGGTAGCATTGTGCTCGATTTGTCGGTCGTTTTCCTCCATCTGCTCAAGTCCGTATAGAGAGTCTATCTGGGTGGTTATATGCTTCGCAATATCCGTCGTGTCCAAACTCTGCGATGAGTTGGCGCTAAAGTGTGCTACCACATTCCACCGATCATCTTCGATGATATTTTTAAGCCAATAAGCCAAAAGGGCACTCTTACCCATACCGCTTTCTCCGGTAATCACCAGATGCTGGTTGGTTGTATCGTTTAGAAACTTGTCCAGATAGGAGATATAAGCTTTATTGGGTATATAATTATCCGATTTGTCATCCAGAAAGGCTTGTAGTTTCTGTCTTTCGTGTACGGCAGGATCCTCGACTTTATCTTTGGGGAAAAGGTGGTCGAGCAATGCTCTGAATTCCGATTCCACCTGTTCACCCAATTGTTCGGGGGAACAGTAATCATAGGTGTTATATCTTTTGTTATTTCTTACTGTTTCTTTTAACTGCGCCTGTCTTGGATCGGTTTCCATCGTCTTTTCATCTGCTTCCCGTATATAGAACGAAGCATAGACCGGTTCGAGCGACCGAAGTACGCCATATTGAATTTCAATTTCCGTAATACTCATCCCATGATCGAGGTCAGCGGCAAGCCATTCATATCTGTCAGGCATGGCCTGGTGTTCAATGAGTGTTTCTTTCGATGGACACCAACCGTATCTTTCTCCTAATAATCCGATGAAAAACGGGTGTGAATTCCGTATCTCGTCCAAACATATTTCCACCACTTTGCTTGATTTTGCTTCTTCTTCGGTGATTCCCCATCGCAGATCGACTTCAGTCAGTGTGACATTGCATTCGTAGGCAATCTGTCGCAGTCTTGGAAAAACTTTGGTAACCAGCATATCTCTTTCGCTCTGCATGTCTTGAAAGGTGGATGAAATAAATATCCTTATGCTTCTTGATTTCTGAAATTTGTTTCTCATAGTATATATATTAATCTAATTTCTGAAAATTGTGGAATGGAATCGGGAGCTTATAAGAATCTCATTTACTGCATTTTTATATTCTGTCCTGTCATCGAATTCTGAGATTTTAAATCTTGTTGCCCCTTAATACAAACATAGGGAAAAACTTTGATTTGTCATAGCAATTTTGTAAAAATGTCAAATCTTGCACTTTTCGAAATTGCACCAATAATGATCTAATTTTGCTACATCTACAGAATGAATAACTTGAATGATATGTAAATTATAAAACTTCCACAACTGGATTCAGTTAGTCCAATCTGCATTTTGATAATCTTGCAGAGCTATCCACTGGTCATTATCCTGACGATAATCGGGGGGGCTATCTCCTATAATCGGATGGTGTTACTTTTAGATGCTTTATAAATAATCTGCGCATATTGTCTATATTCATCAGACCACATTCAAGGGAAATTGTTTCTAAGGTATGTTGAGTTTCTGTGAGCAAACGACAGGCGGCTTCCAGCCTTAGTTTCTCGACATATTTAGCTGGTGTTATTCCTGTTTCTCTGGTAAACACGCGTGCAAAATTTCTTGGACTCATCAGTGCTTGTTCGGCCAAATCTTCTACTGTTATTTTTTCTTTTAAATGTTCTAACAGCCAATCTTTAATATTCTGGATAGGTTTGTGATCGCTATCCTGATGTTTTAGAGTAACGCTAAATTGTGCTTGATTACCCGGTCGCTTCAGGTAGACGACGAGTTCTCTGGCTACTTCTAAAGCCAAAGTTCGTCCGAAATCTTCTTCTATTAATGCCAAGGCCAAATCTATTCCCGAGGAAACTCCGGCTGATGTGTACACATGTCCGTCTTTAATAAAGATAGACTCGCTGTCAACATCTAAAGATGGATAGTCATTAGCCAGCTTGTGGCATAATTTCCAATGGGTAGCGACTTTTCTGTTGTCAAGGATGGATGCTTCCGCCAAAATGAAAGCCCCCGTGCAGATAGAACAGATTCTCCGTACTTGCATGGATTGTTGCTTTATCCATGATAATGTCTTGGGGCCAACCATGTCTTCAAGACTTTCGGGAATACCGGGAATGAACAGTGTGTCTATGGGGTAATTCAACGACTTGATAGAACCTTCGCATTGCAGGCAAAGCCCCGATGATGTTTTGACTATCCTGTTTCTATCTAATGATAATGTATGCAGCACGTATGTAGTATCTTTATGATAAGATTTCAGGCATTGTATGGCGAGTGAAAAGGCCTCATAGGGACCTGTAATATCGAGCAATGTTGCATTGGGTATTACAAGAAATGCGATGTGCTTATATCTTTTCTCCATATATGGTCTTTTCAATTTTTACTGTGAACAAAGATAATATAAATATGGCAGTTTTTGACGGAATAATGTCATTTCAGACTATGATGAATATGTCTACCTTTGCAGCATTCATAAATTGTTTAATATATAACCAGATTGATTATGAAATTATTGGTATTCCTTGCTAAAGGGTTTGAAACGATTGAGTTCAGTGCTTTTATTGATGTTATGGGATGGGCAAAGACGGACTTTGATTGTAAAATCGATGTTGTTACCTGTGGTTTGAATAGAAAAGTGATTAGTTCTTTCAATGTTCCCGTTTTGGTGGATAAACTCATAGATGAAGTATCTGCGGATGACTATGATGCGCTTGCGATACCCGGCGGATTTGAGGAATTTGGGTTTTATGAGGAAGCATATAATGAGCAACTTTTGGAATTAATACGGTTGTTTGATTCACAAAAGAAATGGATTGCAACAGTTTGTGTCGGTGCTCTACCTGTTGGGAAAAGCGGGGTATTGAATGGGCGGAAAGCAACAACCTACCATCTTAGGGGTGCACATAAGCAGAAAGTTCTTGAAGGTTTTGGAGCAACCATCGTGAATACTCCCATTGTGGTAGATGATAATATCATAACTTCTTATTGTCCTCAAACATCGTATGGAGTTGCATTGCTGTTATTGGAGAAGTTAACTTCTCATGAAGAGATGGTTTTAGTGAAAGATGCTATGGGATTTTAATGGATTGTTGTTAGGTGTTTTTTATTATTACAGAAAATTATATCTTTGTATTTCAAACAACTGGAATTATGAAATTTATAGCAGAGGCTAATGTCTCACCATAAAAATATGAATATTGAGAATGATAAGATTACAATAAAGCCTTTGCGTGATGAAGATGTAGACACTTTCAGCAAATGGCTGGCTAAAGAATATATTTATAAATGGTTCTGTCCCGATGGGGAAGAGCACAGGGCGGCTTGGTTGAATGAGATAAATAATAGAAATACCCAATATCATTATATGAATCACTTCATTGTCTATTATAATGATAAAGCTATTGGTTTCTGTTTATACTTGGATTGCTATTTTGAAAAAGAATATATCCCGGAACATTATGGAAGAACTGTTGATAAAAAAGAGACAGTCTTTGAAATAGGTTACCTTATAGGTGAAGAAGAATATTTGGGTAAGGGGTTTGGTGGAGTTATTGTAAAAAAACTGATTGAGAAAATTGCAGAAATAGGAGGGAAAGAGATACTGGCTGATCCCGATGAAGAAAATATTTTATCAATAAGGACATTATTGAGTAATGGATTTATAAAAGTAAAAGATTGCGATTACAGATACTGTCTTAAATAAGTACTGTGGAGAAAGAAACATTTCTTATGCTCTGAATTACTTAATCGTGAGGTTAAAATCTGGATTTATGATAATATACAGGTGTCAGGATTGACTCCATAGCACCTGTACATATTGAAATTCCTACTTAATATCCCGGATTCTGGTACTCACTGCCATTGGTGATCGTGGCTGTAAAAGTAGTTGAAATGGGACGTAACGCATAATTCGGATGGAAGAACCGGGCCAGATCCGGATGGGTATTCTCCAGATACTCTGAGTTCTTAAACATTCCTGTCCGTTTCAAGTCATAGAAGCGGCAATATTCTCCGCAAAGTTCACGGCCTCTTTCGTCTAAGATATCCCGCACCGTAATACTCCCTGTGAGTGGATTTGCTCCGGCACGTTCACGAACCTTGTTGATATAACCGGCTGCATTCGCACCACCATTCAGGTAAATATCTGCTTCTGCCGCAATCAAATAAACTTCTGCCATACGCATGATAAACGTTGCATTCAGATTACCGTTTCTCTGTTTGGAAGCATTGGCTACATAATAATTACTGCTGTTATGTTTATTCAGTGACGGATAATAGTGGCGGAACTGGTTCTCGTTCGTGCCGTCATTCTTGTAATTACCTGTGACGTTTGTATAGGCATAATCCATGTTCACATTATTATTGTCGTCACTATATACATGATGATAATCAATCAGCAAATAATCAGAAATATGTTCTTTTTGCTTCTCTGTAGCATAATCCATGTCTTGCGGCATGATGAATTTAATAGCTAAGTCACCTTTATTCAGAGCTTTGCCGATGACGGCTTCTTCCTTATCATACATGTGCACGGCACTTTCGTCCCAAGTGTAATTCTTGTTCGCGTTCCACTCTGTGGTGAACGATTCATGAAATCTGGGGTCTAATGTTCCGTCTTTCTGCACATACAAACTCAATAAATGCTGCGTAGGCATAAAGATACCGGTAATTGAGCCTTCCCAGGTAAGCCGTGTCTCCTGATTGTCTTCACGTGCACCGAATTTATTGATATTACATAAGAAATACTCGTCGTTGCGATTCAACTTGTAATTCCCGTTGCTTGATCCGTGTCCGTCTGCTCCTGCATACCAGCGATGCTTCCAGAGAGCTTCCTTGTTTTCCCAGTTATTGTTCTCTTTAAACACTTCGCTATACGATGGATACATATATGTATTGTATTTTCCACCGCCAGTTTCGCAATCGGTAATCAATTTCTTGGCTGCATCCAGAGCTTCCTGCAAATATTCGGTGCTTCCATATTCGTACGTCTGCAAGCAGGCTTTAGCCAGAAAACCGAGAGCGGCTTTCTTTGTCGGGGTGGTAGTCGTTGCATGCGTACCTGTTGGCAACCATTCGGATGCAAATCTTAAATCGGGGATAATAACCTCCTGATAGATGGTCATCGGATCGGTGCGGGTGGGGGAGTAGGTCAGTGTTTCCGTTACTACGGGTTCTGTGAGCATTGTCACTGCTCCGAATTGTTCCACTGCATTGAAATAATACACAGCTCTAAGAAAACGGGCTTCCGCAATCTTTGCATTCCGTTCCTCTTCCGTGGTGTAAGGAGGCTTGTCTCCTAATGCGATAGCTTCGTTACAGGCTCCCACACCGTCGTAAGTCCCGTTCCACCAATTATTGGTATAAGTCGTATTGGGCGATGTTCCTGCGAAAAACCAGAACCACTGTGTGTAACTTGTTGATTCGTTGGCTTTATACGTCCAAAGATCGGTGTCACCTTCAGTCAGTGACATCCAGTCGGCAGCACCGTAATAAAATCTTTCCATGGCAAAATAACACTGGTTAATTAGGGTTTCATATCCATCGATGGAAGTAGCCAAAGCCTCTTTGGTAAATGCACCCGGGTTGTACTCGTCCAAAGTGCAGGAGTGTAGAGAAAGGGCCGAGAGCAGCACACTGCAAAATATGAATTTTATATATATACTTTTCATGATTATAATTTTTAGTTAGAATGTCAAATTAACGCCAAAAACAAATTGCCGGTAGGTAGGGAATGCATCCGAACCGTTGGTTTCGGGATCAGTATCTTTCAATTGTTTGTCTTTTACAAAGATGAACGGATTGTAGGCTGTGGCATAGATGCGGCATTTCTCCATCAAAACCTTGCGTGAAATATTTGCGGGCAGTGTATATCCCAGTGTGATATTCTTAATCTTGATAAAGGAACCGTCGCGTACTCTTAATGAAGGATATACGGTTTTTTGCTCATCTGCTGTTCCGGGACGGGGGAAATAGGCTCCCTGATTATCTTCTGTCCAGTAGTCTACGCCTGCCAGCTGATTCTTGGTAACGCTCCGTTCGGCGGTATAATAGCCGAGCAGGTCACTGTTGATCGTCTGTCCGTAACGCGCCATGGCAAAGACAGATAAATCAAAATTCTTGTAGGTGAAGGAATTGTTGAATCCGATGATCCAGTCCGGATTGGAATGTCCCAGAATTTGCCGGTCTTCCGTGCTGTATTTATGTACGCCTCCGTCACCTTTCTGGTCTAAGGTCTCTATCTTGATGAAGCCGGGTTTTACGCCGTAGGCATCTAATGTTTCCTGCGGAGTATCGGTTCCCCAGATTCCGGCATACTTATATCCGTAAATGGCTTTAATCGGTTCACCGACAAATAGGTTTTCAGCAATCAGGTCACCGTCAGGCAGCTCGTCTATTTGTTCCTTGTTCCAAGTGACGGATAAAGTAGTGTTCCAGGTGAAATCTTTGTGCCGTATGTTGTGCGAAGTGATCGTTGCTTCCACACCTTGATTGCTGGTCTGGGCGATGTTCTGCCAGATGGCTAGAGGCGATCCCCATCCGGTCAGACCGCTGGTGATGGGTAATGTACGTTTGAATAATAATCCTTTGGTTGTCGTCTTGAACCATTCTACCGAGCCGTCGATGCGACCGTTCAGGATACCGAAATCCAACCCTATATTCCAGTTGTATGATTTTTCCCATCCGAGGTCGGAACTACCGTAAGTACCAGAGTACTGTGTGAAAGGAACGATCTTCCCGTTAATGGAAATTCCCGAAGCGGTATATACGTATGCTTGTGTTGTGGTACTGTATGCGGTGGTTCCTCCCGAGTTACCCGTGATACCGTAGCTCACTCTCAACTTCAGGTTGTCCAGCCAACTGCGTGTCTTTTCCATAAATGCTTCGTCCGATATTCTCCACGCCAGTGCGCCTGCGGGGAAGGCATCCCATTTATGTCCGGTAGAAAATTGTGAAACACCGTCCCAACGGGTAGAGAAATTAAACAGGTATTTGCCCTTGTACGAATAGTTCAGACGGAAGGCAAAAGACATTTTCTGTGTCTGTGCGAAGTCGGATTCCACATGTTGGGAAGTACCCGATGTTAGTCGCCAGAAAGACCATTGATCTACCATCTGACCGCTGGCGGCAGCCATGCTACTTTCCGACTGGTTCTTATTCCAGGAAGTAATCAGTGAACCTCCCAGATTATGGTCTTTGGCGATGGTTGTGTTGTAAGCGAGAATATTCTCCCAAGTGTAATTCCAGGCATTGTTGTTGGTGATGGAAGCATGCGGTGAACCTGCATAAGACGGACGGTTGGCATTGCACTTCTCTCCCCAGTATTGCCCGTGGCGTGAGTGATTCAAAGTACCATTGACACGACTGGTAAAAGTCAGGTCTTTGACGGGAGTTAGTTCGACATAGCCACTCATGTTCAGGTAGGTGGAACGGGTGTTGTCTACATACTGATTCTCTATGAAATCACTCATCGGGGAATATTGGCCCGTGATGTATTCGTGATTGATCTCCCCTTCTTCGGTATAAGCATCACCCAGCGGGATGGCGGAGAGAGATTTGGTGAATGTGTTTTTCACGCCGGAGTTCAAGTCACGGTAGACTAAATTGGAAGTAAAGCCCACCTTTGCCCACGAAAATATCTGCTGATCCAGATTGAGGCGTAACGAATATCTGTTCAGATTCTCGTTACTAAGTAAACCTTCCTCCCGGTTGTAGGAAGTCGAAGCAAATAATTTTGTCTTTTCAGTGCCGCTACTGACCGAAAGACTGTATTTCTGTGTGGTAGCCGTGTTGCCCAAAACTTCATCTATCCAGTCTATCCATTTGCCGTCGTTGTATGCATCTATAAAATCCTGTTTCCCCAGTAGGGCGGACATATCGGTGGGATAGTCACCATTTTTATATTTATAGGCTTCTCGTTGATAGGTGACCCATTCATCCCGTGTCATCCCATGTCTGTAGTTGGGTGAACCGCTGAATCCGTAATAAGCATCGAAGTTTACGGTAGCTTTTCCCTCTTTTCCTCTTTTGGTGGTGATGATGACAACGCCGTTTGCTCCTGCGGAACCATAAATGGCGGTGGAAGAAGCATCTTTCAATACATCTACACTCTCGATGTCTGACGGGCTGACCTGGCTATAACTGCCGGGGATTCCATCGATAATAAACAATGGTTCGTTACTGCCATAGATGGATCGTGAGCCACGTAACAGGATAGTGACATCACCTCCTACCTGTCCCGAAGTTTTGGTGATATCCATTCCGGGTATCTTACCTTGAAGGGCTTCCATCACATTATTGGTAGGAGCGGCTAGTACTTCCGCGCTCTTGACGGAAGTTACCGTACCCGTCAAATCCCGTTTTTTGACCGATCCGTATCCTACCACCACTACTTCATCAATCAGTCTGGCGTCTTCCGTCAGTATGATTTCCACCTTGTTCTTGTTGTGTGTATTGACTTCCTGTTCCGTGTATCCCATATAAGATACCTTTAATATTGCATTGGGTGCTACGCGCAGTGTGAACAGTCCGTCTACATTCGTAATCGTCCCGTTGCTGGTACCTTTTTCAACGATATTCGCTCCGATAATAGTCTCTCCTTGAGAGTTTTTCACTATACCTGAGATTGTTCTGCTCTGTTGGCAATAAGCCCGTGTTGATCCAAGTATCGATAATGAACCTATTAATAAGAATAATAGGTAAAAATTCATTCTATAAACAGTCTTTAGAGAATTATTCTCCCCTATGTTTGTTTTATCAGAAAATGATTTCATGCTTTTTGTTTAATTGTATGTTTACTAATTTGTTTTTGGATAGCTAAATTTCCGGACAATTTAAAGCTATGTCTCGATTGTAACGACTTTACTTACCCCATAGGCTATTAGATTTTATTGGTTAAATGATGATTGTTCAGAATGTCAATTGAAAATCATTCTGGTACTGTTTTGAATGTGGCGCCACGATTCCTGTCAGTAAAAAACTGACAGGACAAAATTATGCATATAGAACTGGGGAATGAAAAAAATAAAGTTGACTTTTATCAGGACAAAGTTGTTTCTTACTACCTGTTGTATATTTGATTTTATAAGGTAATATTGTTGTTGATTAAACCTTTACCCGTCGTAAACTTTATGGTGGTAAAGTTTTAGAAGTAGATAAAAATGATAAAGACTGGGATAAAATAGATTTAATTAGGTTATATTCAAAAGAGAAACAGATAGAAAGCTGTCTTTTTCAAAGGGTGATATGTAGTTACGAATTTTATTTTCATTATCTTTGTCTCAATGTATTTACTAAAGAAATAATGATATGGATATTAAAGTAAAAGATAAGGTGAATCAAAGGCATGTCGGTCGCAATCTGCAAAGAATCCGTGTGTATCTAGGTATGAAACAGGAGGCGTTGGCTTCTGATCTGGGTATTAGTCAACAGGAAATTTCGAAGATAGAAAAACAAGATGAAATAGAAGATGGACTGCTAACAAAAATAGCTGAAGTCTTGGGAATATCTACTGATGTCATCAAGGATTTTGACGTTGAAAAAGCCATTTGTAATATTAATAATTATAAAGATGCCACGATTTCTCCGGGAGCAATCGCTACTGTTTATGCTCATAACCAGCAGATTAATCCTATTGAAAAGGTGGTTGAACTATATGAACGTTTGTTGAAAAGCGAACAGGAGAAAATAGAGATTCTAAGAGAGTGCATAAAGCAGGGTAAATAATCATAGGCTATAATATGGAAACGGAAAAGTACACAAATACGATTCATCTGGGAAGAAAAATTGAACGGGTGCGTCGGCTTCGGGGAATGACTCAAGCGGAACTCGGTGATTTGTTAGGTATAACGAAACAGGCTGTTTCGAAGATAGAACAAACAGAGAAGTTTGACGATGAACGATTAGGCGAGATTGCTTCAGCACTAGGCGTTACTGTAGATGGCCTGAAGAACTTTAATGAAGAGACGATCTTGTATAATACGAATAACTTCTACGAGAATTGTGGTGTTAAAAGTGCTGTCAGTAATACTGGTAATAATCAGACCTTTAATAGTTTCCCTGTTGAACAGGTAATTGAGATTTTCGAAAAGCTCTTGGATAAACAGAAGGAGCAATTTGAAACTTTAAAAAAAGAGAAGAAATAAATGTCTCCAAGATATTGAATTTTATCAGTAGTAATTATATTCCTAATGCAATGATAGCTGAATTGATTTCTTCAAAAAACAAGGAAACAGATTGGCTGAAAGAAGAAATTAAGTTTTTAAGAGGGGAAAATGAAAAATTGCTGCGGATTGTGAATGAAAAGATATGAGATGATGTTGTCATAATTATGTGATACACTTTTGTCTGTTGTTTATATGGGCAGTTATCGTCTTTATGCTGTAAGCATAACTAAGATTTGATTGAAACTTTATAAATAATATTTTTTACTGTAAATATTGAGTATCCAAACTCTTTTTAGTTCAAGGAGTTTGGATACATTTTTAAGTTTACTGCATTATGGTGTAGTGTTTACAACACAAAAGCAACTATTTCGGGTGACAAGATGATTTTTTCTTTGAAAAAAATATCACAAACTTTTATTTGAAGACTAATTTAGGTATTCTGCGTCTTTATCACTTTCTGTATCATTATTATGATCCATACAGATATAACAAAGGGAGCGGTTAAGGTAGTGATACCCCAATTCATTCCTAGAATCTGTAATACAGTGGACAGTAAGACAGAGCATCCTGCCCATACGCCACTTTTCCAGTTTGTTCCCCCTAAGGCTATGGCGCATAATACACCATTATAGCCCATTAGTCCGGCATTTAAGTTTGTAGCATCCACTTCAAGTAAAATGGCTAGGGGAATAGGGAGAAGTGCTCCCAAGATAGTATAGAGGCTTGCCTTTCGAGAATTAATCAAAATGCCTATAAGGAAAAATAATCCGGCTAGAACTGTATTTCCCTGAAACATGACTTGCCCTATACCTAAACAAAAGGTTTGGAAATAATTAATATTCTGTGTGGTATCAATAACCGTATCGGAAACTAATAGTAAATCTGGTATAAGCCAGCTGCAAATTCCCAGCATTCCCCATACAGCAAGAATGAAAGGAGCAGTAAAGCCAGGGAGCAAACGTTGCTGACTGAAAAAATAGGCAATCCATGTGGAAAGGGCCGAAGCGATAATTAACATGATTAAACTTCCTACTGATAATTGAAGAAATACGCCAACTGCTATACCTACTAAAGTTCCATTAAATCCGTATAATCCATTTTTAATATCATCATGCTTATATCCCGAAAAATAGGCTGTCAGTGTACTTGTCATATTACCGCAGACTGCTAGTATTCCCATTTGCCATGAGTTTAGAAATATTCCGATTAGCATTAATAATCCGGATAACGCATTATTCTGAAACATCACTTGTCCTATTCCACGTCCCAGAATGAGTAATAAATTGTGTATAAAGGCCATTTGTATAAAATATTAACTGATAAAATGATGGCAAAAGTACAATCTTCTATTGAAAATAGCAAGATCAAGAGATGTGTGATAAAAGATTGTGAACTTATATGTTACTAATAAAATTTTGCGGGAGTAGGATTGGAAATTTTTTGGCACTGTCCACGATTTTGTGTAAATAGAAAACTAGAGGATTCGGGTTTTATACTTGAATCTTGTTTTCAAATATAGTTATAAATTGATTTTTTAAGAAAAATCCCTGATAACTTAAGATTATCAAGGGATTTTCTTGGTGATCCGCCTGGGATTCTCCTTTTAGAGTTACCACGCTGATATTTAAAACATTATATTTTTAGTTTCAAGCATATCCCATGAATTATCCCACTGATTTGCTACGTGCTTTTGCGGTAGTCTGCTCATGGAGAATACTGGGAAACAAGGATAGTTGTTTTTTTATATTTTCCCAAATTAATGAGAACAATAGATAAATACTTGTATGAACATGTTGCTTGTTACTACTTTTTTATTTCAATTTTTCAATCAATTTTCTGATTTTGCCAACTTCCTTATTGCGCTCTAAATAATCTTTATAACTATTAAGAGCATACTCAATAAGTTGGTCATAAGTCAGTATCCTAGCTCGAACAGATTTCAAAACTTCATTTGCTTTAGATATATCATCAAGGGCATTTGGACCTATAATACATATAGCTTCAATATATGGATTTGTTTCTCCAATACTTGATAAACATTTTCCTAATGCAGAAATATATTTGTCAACTTGTTTTGCTAAATCAAATTGGTCAAATTTATACGTTGCTTGATACCGCTTTAATTCTATAATAATATGCTTTCCCGCAGAGGTTCTATAACGTATATCAATTCTACCTTTTCTTTCTTCATCCGATAAAGATTGAGAGATTTTATCAAATTCCTTTGTGACGGATTGTTCCAATCTTTCGGAGCCACTTGTCGCTCGATCCCAAGAGGCATCTAATAACCACAAATTATCAAATAAATATTTTTGAATTACTTTCTCTTTTTCGTTATTATCACAACATTCAGATATTTTTTTTATGATTTCAACTCGTTGGCTTGCAATATCATAATAAAGTGTAGCTTCAATATCTTGTAATTCTGAAAAAATTCCACCAAAATGTGTTAGGCTATCTGCTGAAAGTTTTTCTAATTCTGAAAGTTTATCTGCAACTCTCAATCTTTCAAAAGCAAGTATACCAAATTTATACACTTCCTTCTTTTTGCTAATATCCTTGTCAAAATGTAAATTTTCAATTGTTGCAAATAATTTTTGTGCATGTTTTTTTGCATCCCCTTTATATGAGTTATACCATTCGGATAAAACGGGAATTTCAGATGTTGCTTTAGCAAGTGACACTTCGTTTCTTAAATCACTCCACTTTTTTTGAATTGTTTTTAATAGCATATAGACATGGCTCTGCAATTTCTGAAAACGTAAATCATTCTCATTAAATTGTTGTCGATTACTTGTAGCAATATCTTTTTCTTTATCATCATCTAAAAAGTCTGCATGAATCTCTCCAATGATATAGCTGGCATATATGCCTCCTTCATTATAAAAGGAAAGAATATCTTCTTGGGCTAATTTACCTCTACATATAATTGATATTTTATTATTATTATCGCCATCCGTTTTTAAATCGCTAGGTTTATCTACAGTGCCAATCCATCCTGAGATTCTAAATGACGTATCTGGAATTTCAGAAATCAATTCTTGTTGTATTAATATGTTTGCGAATTTTTGAAGAGAATTCTTATTAAAAGTGCCAATTGGCCATAAAAACTCTACTTTTTTAAAAAATGTACGATCATCTATTGTTATTGGAGAGCCATTCATAAATATATTGAAGGGATTCTCTTTGTGTTGTATGACGAACCTTTTTGCTAGTCGTGGTCTTAAAAAACTAGGTGTTCTATTTATGCTTTTTTGAAAATCTGTTATTATTATTTTTGTTCCATGTTCTTTCCCAAAATCTGTAAAACTGATTTCTTTAGGTTCATATATACCTTTATGATATTTTATTGCATCTTCTAAATCTTTCTTGGATAATAATAAGGCGTTACCCGCAAGACTTTCTGTTTTGGAATGAATTTCAATTTTATTGGCAATTGACAATAAAGATAATTTTCCAATACCTTTACGGCCCATAACAGGACGATGATATTTCTTAGAAAGTGCTTCCCCGCTTTCCCTTTTCTGATAGCCAACTCTTAAGAACTTTTCATTAATTTCTTGTAAAGTCATCCCATTACCATCATCTATGATTACAATCTTGTCAGATTCTTGTGAAATATCAATTTTTACTTCTAGAGCATCAGCATCATAACTATTTGCTACGACCTCTGATAAGACTGCTGGAGTATTGCTATATAAATTTAGACCTAAATGATTTAAAACATTAAGATCTAGCGACATTGTGTATTTTGCCATATGATATTAGATGATTAATTATACTTTCAGCCGTAATTTCTCCTAGTCTTGGTGGTACAGCATTTCCTATATATCTAGACGCCTTAGTTATAGATATTTGTTCCTCTGAAGGAAAGAAAATATATTCTTCAGGAAAAGTCTGAAATAAAGCAGCTTCTCTTAAAGATATAGCACGATTTTGATCAGGATGTCCAAAACGCCCATTACCAAGTCCAGTGCATAATGTGGTCATCGTTGGTGCAGGAGCATCCCAGTTCATTCGTCCATAAACACTTCCAAAAGATTTTCCAGATGTTTTTTTATGACACTGTAATTGTAATTGTTCAGGCCAATCTCTCCAACTACCATTTAGAGGAGTTGCTTTTATTCTTTTTAGATTCAATTCTGTTAATGATCTTGCTCTATGTAATGTGTCTGATTTGCATATTTCACCTGCCTTTATAGGTGGAAGACTACCTATTACTGCTCTCACTGTTTTGTAATTTTCAGGAGAATGAGTAGGGGGAATTAACTCAATGGTTCCATATCGAGAAGCCAAAAGAACTAGTCTTTTTCTTGTTTGAGGGATACCATAATCAGGGCAAAATACAGTTTTGAAAGTGACATAATAACCATTCTGTTTGAGTGTAGAAATAAAATCATCAAGTACAGGCTTCTGTTTAAAAGACAATATTTGAGAAACGTTTTCCATTGTAACAATATCAGGGAGAACTTCTTTTACTAATCTTCCAAATTGATAGAGAAGATTATATTTCTTGTCATCTTTATCTTTAACTTTAAATGCATATGATGAAAATGGCTGACATGGGGCACAGCCTGCAAGAATTTTTATGTCATAGCCTGCGAATAGATTATTTATCTGTTCTTTGCTGATTGTATTAATATCTTGCCCATAAAAAACTGCTTTATTATTGGTTTCATATGCATATTTACAGGTCTCGTCAATATCAAATCCTGCTATGATTTTGAATCCTGTTCTATACATGCCGTGACTTAATCCGCCAATTCCGCAGAATAGATCTACAACTCCTATTTTGTAATCAGCTGTCATTCTGAATATTATCTATTATTAATACTTTGCTATTTATGCAAAGTTATGGAAAATATTCGAGAAAATGATATACCTTTGTGCAAAGTTTGCACTTGAGTGAGTAAAATGACAATAAATATATAAAGGAGAGCTATTTATGGATGTTTTTGATAAAATGAAACGTTCTGAAATTATGGCTAAGGTTAAACAGAAAAATACTGGCCCTGAGCAAGTCGTTGGAAAATTCCTGTTTTCTAAGGGATTTCGTTATAGGAAGAATGTGAAATCTCTACCGGGAAGTCCAGATATTGTTTTGGTAAAATATAAAACTGTGATTTTTGTGCATGGTTGTTTTTGGCATGGTCATACATGTAAAGCTGGACATTTGCCTAGTAGTAATTTATTCTATTGGAGAAAGAAGATCGAAGAGAATATGATACGTGATGAAAAAAAAATTGAATTATTAAAGTCTCTTAATTGGAATGTTATTATCGTATGGCAGTGTGAATTAAAAAATATCAAAATTAGAGAATTCACTTTAAACAACTTGGTTAGCCAGCTTTTGCTCCAAGCCTGATAGTTAGGAATGTGAAACTAACCTTTTGGCGGATTAGTACTAAGCTGAAAATATTTATTTCTAATAGCTGGGTATATATTGATATATCTTTCTAATTCATACTTTGACCAGCAAAATGCAACATCTATCCCTGAGTTAATATGAAATCCATTTAACATATCATATAAAGTAGCATCTATTGTAGTGGTTGTAAAAACTCCATACCCTTTTGCACCATATTGCATAATGACGTTCGCAGCATTTGATAATTTAGATGCAGATAACGAATATTTATCAGAGTAAAATTTGCACTGGAAAACATAAAGTTCTGGCTCGTTGCTTATAGTTCTTCTAGTCTTAATTACTATATCTCTCCCGCCGTCTCGTGATTTTGTTTTACCCATTCTTTGGATTGTACTTGAATCAAAAGAAGGATGACAATATAAAATATCATAACAAAGGTCTTCGAATAGTTCGCTGTTTAGCTGATTCCAATTGCAATTTTCTGAAATTGAATTATTTATTAAGTTTTGCACTTTAGAAAATGTAGGATATAAATATGAATGCAAATCTTTAATTTCTTCAAAATTTAGGAATTTTTTATTGAAGAATATAAATGTATAGCCATACTGTTCAATAGCAAGAATATCTCCAAATTCTGAGAGTTTGTATTTGATTTCATTGTTTGTATAATATCGTGAATTCGGATTTTTTCTTTTGGATATGATTTTTTCTTCAAATAAGTTATATTCGTTTTCTTTTATTTTTTGCTTTGTTGTTTTTTTATCAAGGGCAAACTTTATACAGTTTAAAGAATTCATATAATCATTATACTGGTCAAAATATATTGCAGCTGAGTTGCTTATTAATATTATTTTACTATTATACTCAATTTTTTCTGCATCATAAAGGTTGAGATATTCTACATCGGAATAGATTTTTAAGGCCTTTATAGTATCAGATGTTGGTGGAATTATCCAATTATGGATAGAAAAATATATCGGTTCAATAAAATCTTTAGAAAGTGCTCCTTTCCAAAATCCGTAACGATGTTCTGGATATTTTCGATAGACCTTTTGAAAAAAAACATTTTCAGGGCCATCCTCTTCGGAGGCAATTTGGTAATAACCACCATTTAGTAAATTAGCCCAATAATTATTGATTAGTTCTGGAAATGCAAATCTCTTTTTATTGAGCTGATTTTGATACTCACATATATTGTCATAAAATGATATAACGTCTATATCGTCATATATTTTAAGTTCTTCAGTTAGCATTTCTGCATAATAAATTAGAGTATTGGCTAGATTTCCAATATCTTGAGATTTACATGTGATCTTGAAATCTTGATAATACTTATCTCGAGTGACAAAATCGCTTTTAAGAATGGTTATAAAGGGAACTATATTTTCACAACAGTATGATATAGTTGCATAATCCTGAACAATATCTATAGGATTATTAGTGCATCCAATAGAAGATAGCCAGAAAGAAATTTCATAAACTTCGTTCTTTGTTAATTCTTCTTTAAGATCTTCTTCTTTAAGACCATATAACTCATTTACTTGAAAGTTCATTCTATTTGAATTGCAATTATGTAAATTAGACACATCAATAAGAGACTGATTACTTAAATTCGGACTCCACAAGTAAGACAAAGATAGATAATTTTTTATAAACCCGTTGCTTTATTAAGGATATAATAATGGTTTCATAACATTTTGCTTAAAGGCTGTTATAAACTACGGTAAAACAATGATGATTATAATTTTTTTGCTCAAATAGTTACAATCTATACCTTTTCTTCTTTTTTCGCTTCTGTACCTGTAGCTCTTCTGCCGATGTTGCATCGTAATTATTACTATCTCCCAATGAGAATATGGAAAGTAAAGAATCACTACTGATGTTGTTCTGTTGATTATAAGAATGTTTATTGTCTGCATTACTATCAAGATTGCAAGAAATCATGTTTTCTTTTTCACTGGATTGGAATATTTCTTTTTTCTTTTCGCCAGCAGAATATTGTTCTTGCAATTCAAGTTGTTCAGGTATAGAACCGTTCTTCATCGTGTTATGGTAATCAAACGATTCGGATTGTTGTCGGTTATAACCGAACAGTTTATCAAATCCCTGTTCTGCCTGCTGGAACAGATTCACACGGTCAAAGCCACCTTTTATTGCTCCGTTCTTGGTGTTCTTATGATTAGTCAATGGTGATAGCTTCTTTTTATTGACTTGGTCTTTCCTGCTCACAATCAAATGGCAGTGCATATTCAGTTCATTATCGGAACGGTTACGGTCAAAATGAATCTTGCCGTAAAACTTTATATCCGAAGCAGATAGCTCTTTATTGAAATTCTTAGCATATTCGGGTATAAATACTTCTCGGATATAGTGTTTCATTGCTTCGGCTTGTTCCTGCTCTGTGTTACCCATCGCCTGGAGTTCCTTTTCTGATGGGCTGACATGGATAGCATAAAATTTAGCATCTGTTTTAAGGAGTTGCCCGATATTGCTATCTATATCTTTTATGACGGCTGATTTATACATGTTATCCTCCGTCAGATTGAAAAAGCCTTCGGTATAGATACCCTTTTCTATCCTTTCTAAATCTTCGTGCTCCATGTAATTAGCTAGCTGTCGGCAGCTTCCTGAATTATTATATGTTCCGTTTGATGGTGGGGCAAAGTCTATGTGCATAATCCTATGGATTTATCAAATTACTGATTTCAGCTTTCAGATTCTCTTTCCTTTTGCTATCCATTACACCGCAAGCGGACAGTTCCGAATAGAGTTGTATCAAGTGTAGTAACCTTTTATAATCCCGTTGGTGTATCTGGTAGAGTGCGTTAATCTGTTTGGATTGGTTGTTTATCACATCGGCATGATTACAGAACTGTTCGCTTAACTTTTTAAGCACGGCTGTTTGTCTCTCCTGACTGGCTTCCAATTGAGAGAGAATAAGAGTTTCCAAAGTTTTACCAATAGCATCGAATCGCAAAGCAATAGAATTTGTTACCCGTATCATGGGGTTCAGTTGTTCTTCCTCGTAGTGACGGATGAACCGGATAATATCATCCTGTCTCTTATTTATTTTCGCCAGTTCTGATTTTACAGATTCAGGAGCTTCAGATGGATTGATATGCGCCTTATCTATATACCCGAACGCCAACTTTACAACTTCGCTCTTTTTCAGTGAATAGCGTTTGCATATCT
>OGHI01000455.1_pt1 | contig 26952 bp, 34 predicted proteins | sample 1571501 | NCBI WGS metagenome assembly OGHI01 (sample SAMEA2581962, study PRJEB24529) | metagenome | biome: Human gut stool | place: China | collected 2011
CACCAGCCGGTACACTCCAAAGTGATGTCGCTCATGTCGAATATGGATGTTTTTCTAATTTGAGACAGATAAGTTATGAAGGGGACGTTTATTTTGCTATTGATGTACTGGTGAATCAGTATGGTTCTGCGTATATTGCTCTGGTTGGTTATCATGAAGATATATCACAAATAATGGATGTTACCGGAAACTTTACAGAACTTTAGTAATAATTACAATGGGGAGCTTTTAGTCTCCTCATTGTATTGGCGTTATATGTTCGGCATCGGTAGGTATATCTGTCATGTCTGTAAGTTCAAAGTCTCTCAAATTGAAATCCGGGTAAACAATCGCTCTACCGTATCCTGTTTTGAATTCCATAAAAAAATAGACAATACCTTGTAAAACAAATGACTTGATAATTGCCGTTAAAACTCCTACTTTCTTAAAGTATATCTGCCCGGCTTTATTGACACAAACAAAAAAACAATCTGCATATTCAATTTCTCCGGATGCATACAATGCACAGACTCTAAAAGTTGCATACAAATCATCCCATGTGTTTAATGTAGTTTTATATACAAATAGGTTTTTATCACTTGTTGCATATACAACTCCTTCAACCTTTCTCGCGTGAAAAGCACGCATAATTCCTTCTGAATAGGTTGTAGCCATAGGCATTGCACCCACGACTTCTTGCAGTGTGGGAGATATGCTGTTTCCATCCGCATCTATGCCTCTCAACCGGGCTGGTTTTCCGCTATTCATTTCGTTTTCTTCAATATCTTCTGCCATACCTTGCATATTTTAGGGGCAAAGGATATATTCAATCCCCCAAATAGCAGATTATTTTTTGTATTAGGTAAAAGTTATATACTTTCAACCTTTTTCTCATCCAACTTGGTCTGGAGTATATTTTACACTACCTTTGCTATCAATATCAAAAGAACAGGTAATGAGTAGAAAGAATGTATATGAGCTTATCCAAGAAAGGCTGGCTGTAATATTTAAAGAATTTGATAATATTTACATATCTTTTTCCGGTGGCAAAGATAGTGGAGTTTTATTGAATCTATGCATCGATTATATCCGTCGTAATCATTTAAAACGCCGCATCGGAGTGTTCCACATGGACTATGAAATACAATATACCATGACCATCGATTATGTAGACCGTGTGTTGGAATCCAATAAAGACATATTAGAAATCTATCGGGTATGTGTGCCTTTCCGTGTAACAACATGTACTTCTATGTTCCAAAATTACTGGCGCCCTTGGGATGAGAGCCAACGGGAATCCTGGGTGAGAGAAATGCCGAAAGATGCAATGACTATCAATGATTTTCCTTTCTATAACCGCAGAATGTGGGACTATGATTTCCAAATCGATTTTTCACGCTGGCTACATCAGCAAAAGACCCCCCAGCGCACTTGCTGCTTAGTGGGCATACGTACCCAAGAAAGTTATAACCGCTGGAGAACTATTTACAGAAACGTCCAGGAGAGGTATAAAGAATACGAATGGAGTACGAAAATAGATGAAAATATATATAACTTATATCCTATGTATGACTGGAAAACAGAAGATATTTGGGTTGCTAACGGCCGTTTTCATTGGGATTATAATCATTTGTATGACTTGTATTACCAAGCAGGCCTAAGCTTAAACAGACAGCGTGTGGCAAGTCCTTTTATTAGTGAGGCTATTGAGAGCCTTGCCTTATACAAAGTTATTGACCCCAATACATGGGGACGGATGATTAGCCGGGTAAATGGGGTCGGTTTTGCAGGTCTTTATGGCAATACCCATGCTGCCGGTAGAAAAAGCATTCATTTACCGGAAGGGTATACCTGGAAATCATTCATGGAATTTTTGCTATCAACATTACCTGAGCAGACTCGTAAAAGATACCAAGCAAAGTTGGAAACCAGCATCAAATTTTGGAAAGAAAAAGGCGGAGTTCTCAGCGATGGTGTAATACAAAAATTGAAAGAACGTAATATCCCAATCCAAGTAGGTGACAGTAGCAATTACAAGACTGACAAAAAACCTGTAAGAATGGACTATTTGGATGATATTGATATTGAGGAATTCCGAGAGATACCTACCTACAAAAGGATGTGTATATGTATTCTACGAAATGACCATACTTGTAAATATATGGGGTTTGCCTTAAATAAAGAAGAAACTGAATTGAAAAACAAAGCTATGGAAAAATATCATCACATATTATAAATGAGGTATAAAAGGTAGAGTGAGTAAAAACACTCTACCTTTTTTGCAATGATAGGAACTGGATATTAAGTAAAGGATATTGCATTCCAAGACTGCCAACTATCATTATCGTGTTTTGTTCTCCATTTTACTCCTCTGTTAATTACTGCGAATGCTATCTGTACATGGAAACTACCAACTGATAGTTGTAATAAAATGAAACGTTCAAATCCGGGTGAATTGCTAATTTCCCCGGCTTCAATAAAGTAATAGTAAGCTCCGCTATCCAATTCATTTAAATCTGTATCCTTTTCTATGTTTCCACAGTATTTCAACATTAAATAAGGTGACAGAACTCTTTCCATCATAGATGATAATTCCTCTTTTTTGGAATTGCCGGAAGAATCCAGACCCAATATTTTTGCGAGTTCCGTTTCATTAAACTCACTCATTTTTATATCTTCTGCCATGCCTTGTATATTTTAGGGGCAAAGAATATGATTAAGACGTGAGCAATCTTTTCAATCAATACAATTGGTAATTTATATTTTCTTCCAGTCACTCCAAAAGTCCCAAAGTTGTCTGATATAAAAATTTTGCGGCCATGCTTCAGCACACAATTGAAATCCAACCGAATCGGTGATTATTGTAAGAATACAGCCATGCGCAGCAGGATAATTATATTCGTTGTAATTCTCTTGATGATAACGATAAAAACCATTAGGCAGATTATCAGCATTTATATTATTATTGTCAGATATAAGCCCGGAAAGGTTTTTTAAATCAGAGGTGTCCATAAGACCTTTATGCTCATTAGTAGCTGTGGCCATATTTATTCTTATTAGTTCCACCAAATCTACTTTGGCTATTTTTCCAAGGCTCCCATCTGCCAATACTACTGTTATATATGCAGCATTCTTAACCTGTTGTACTTCATTGATTTTAATGTCTTCTGCCATACCTTGCATATTTTAGGGGCGTCTGATATGAGTTTTGTTCACACAGATACTATCCTTACTTTTACAGGCAAAAATGATTTACGCTTACATTAGAGTATCAACAGACAAACAAACTGTTGAAAACCAGCGCTACGAAATTGAAAAGTTTGCTCGTATCAGAGAATTATCTATCGATAAATGGATATCCGAAACGGTATCTGGTACGAAGTCTGCCAAAAAACGAAAACTCGGTTCACTCATTAAGAAATTAAAGAAAGGAGATACTCTTATTGCATCGGAAATCAGTCGTCTTGGGCGTCGATTGATGGAAGTAATGAGTATCTTGAATACTTTAATGCAAAAGAATATCACAGTTCTCACTGTGAAGGAAAAGTATGAGTTAGGTAATAATATCCAGTCGCAGATACTTGCTTTCGCTTTTGGCTTATCTGCACAGATTGAACGCGATTTAATTTCACAGAGGACGAAAGAAGGTCTTGCCCGGCGTGTAGCTGAAGGGCAAAAATTAGGACGTTGTAAAGGCGGGCATAATTCACATTATAAATTAACCGGAAAAGAGTCTCTCATAAAAACTATGCTGGCATACAAATATAGCAAGGCTGCTATTTGCCGAAAGTTGAAATGCAATCCCAAAACTCTTAATGATCATCTTCAGCGAATGAATGTCCTATGTAATGGCTAAACCACACACTACTTTTGCTTTGATTTTATTAATTCAAATATCTATGGCAAAAGCAGAAATCTTATTTAAAATCATCCGTAAATGGGAAGGCGGATGGAGTGACCACAAGAACGATAAAGGTGGTAAGACCAATATGGGCATCACCTTGTCTACATGGAAATCATGCGGTTACGACAAGGATGGTGACGGTGACATTGATGCAGATGACCTGCGTATGATTACTCCGGACGATGTTTTTCATGTTTTCAAGAAGTATTATTGGGACAAATATCAGGCTGATTTTATACATAATCAGTCCGTTGCCAACATTTGTGTGGACTGGGTATGGGCTTCAGGACGTTCCGGTATCACAAGAGTACAACAACTCCTGCAAATCAAGGTGGACGGCATTGTAGGACCTCAGACTGTTGCCAGTATCAATCTGGCCAATCAGCGGCAGCTGTTTGAAACCATCAAGGCGGATAGAATCCGATTTATTGAAGAAATCTGTAAAAGGGACCCTTCACAGGTTGTTTTCCGTAAAGGATGGCTGAACCGGATTAATGATTTTAAGTTCTCCGTTCATTAAATTCTTGTCCTTTTTCCCACTCTTTTCAGCCTTTAGTTTTGTACCTGAAACTAAAGGCTTTTTTATGGCAAAAGAAACAAACCAAAGCAAGCTGGTCACAGCACCGGAATTTAAAAAGAATGTAGGTGCCTGGATGGACTCCATTATAGGCATTTCAGGCAATATTCTCCAACTCAGAACCAGGGGAACCGATGAACTGAGCCGTAGTCTGGAGAAGAAAATGAGATATGCCGAAGGGGGTACCGAAGATGAGATAAACCGCATTGCATTTAAATTCAAACAATATGGTGTATTTGTACACTATGGTGTAGGACGTGGATATACCCGTATCAATGGTGTAGTGGTCAAAGGGTATAATCTGTACAACCGAAAAAAGAAGAAATGGAGAAATGAAGACATAAAGTCTGCATTGGTTAAAAAGGGCTATTCCTATGCGGAGATAAAAAAGCAGAAATACCAAACAGGAGTCGGAACCTTTACAGTGTTACGCAAACCGGTTGATTTCATTGACGGGGTAATTAACCAACACATCACTGAATTAGCGGATATATCCGGAGAATACTACGGGGATAAAGCTTTCAAAAAAATACTGGACACATTTGATAAACTAAAAATTCAGAAGAATGGCAAAAAATAAATCAGAGAAAAGAGGTATTTATCTTTATATCGATGGAAAGGAGATAGTCAATGATGTCAATCATATTGAGAAAGAATGCCGACAGCTGACACAACGGCTGAAAACTATGACCATGGGGTCTGAAGAGTATAACCGCACCATGGCGAAGATACAGCATTTGCAAGGAATACTCAAACAGCATCGTCAGGAGATAAAAGGTATTACCGCTGAAACCAAGAAAGCAACTATCAGTATTGGTGGCATGGTGGACTGGTTCAATCGTTTTGGTGGAGTTATCTTGTCTATAATCGGTTTCCTGACAGGATTCACGCTCGCCTTACGTGCCATCAGAGACGAACGCAACAAGTTGGAGGAGTCACAAGCCGGGTTGAAAGCTTTGACCGGACTTGATGATGACAGCATCTCCTGGTTGACAGAACAGGCTAAGACACTTTCCACCACCATGACAAAGGAGGGATTGCGTGTTCGCCAGTCTGCTGCCGAAATCCTTGATGCGTTCATGTTGGTTGGTTCGGCTAAACCGGAACTACTTGGAGATAAGGAAGCATTGAAACAGGTCACTGAAGAAGCGATGCGATTACAAGCGGCAGCCAAGGATATTACACTCAATGAAGCGGTTGACTCTCTTACCTTATCACTTAACCAATATGGTGCAGCAGCTGACCAGGCAGGACGGTTTACCAACGTATTGGCTGCCGGTTCCCAGGCCGGTTCCGCCAATATTGCAAGTCAGGCAAAAGCTATCCGGAATGCGGGTACGGCAGCTGCTTCTGCCAATGTCCCCATCGAGCAGACGGTTGCATTGATTGAAACACTTGCCTATCGAGGCATTAAGGATGAAGTGGCTGGAACGGGATTGAAGAAATTCTTCTTGGTACTTCAGACCGGAGCTGATGAAACCAATCCTAAAATTGTGGGATTGGATAAGGCACTGGAAAACCTGAAGAATAAAAAAATGGATGCAGGCGCCATTAAGAAAATGTTCGGGGAAGAAGGTTATAACACTGCATCCGTAATCCTTCAGAACACGGAGATGGTGAAGGACTTTACCGCTGCTGTTACCGGAACTAATGTGGCGTATGAGCAGGCGGCCATAAACAGTGATACGGCACAAGCTAAACTGGAGCAGGCACGTAATAAAATGAAACTGGCAGCCATCGACCTTGGCGAGAAATTGAATCCGGCTTTGACGGTGAGTACCAATATGCTAACCAATGTGCTCAAGTATTTACCTGGATTGATAGACTGGCTTCAAAAATGGGGTGGTACAGTAATGGCTCTAACAGCTCCTCTGGTTACTTATTATTCCACATTAAAGCTTATTTCTCTTTATCATATTACCTACAATGTAGTCCTACGGGCAGGGATTGCCATTCAAACAGCCTACCGAGTAGCCACCATTGCTTTGAACGATGCATTGGCAGGAGACTATAAAGCAATAGGCAGATTGATATTACAGATGCGTTCTCATAATATCATAACTCGGACAGTGGCAGCAAGCACACTTATTTTCCGGGCTGCACTGGAGACTCTAACCTTTCGGTTTTCTGCTGCAACTAAAGCGGCACGAGTTGCATGGGCAGTATTAGGATTAAACCCTTTTGTCGTTATTGCCACAGCTGTTGCAGCCGCAGCAACAGGACTGTATACCTATGCCCAGCGCACTTCTATAGCCGCACGGAGGCAAAAGGAGCTGGTAGATATGAATAGGGAGGCTGAAAAAAGTATCAGTGAAGAAAAGAATAAACTGGATGCACTACGGAAAGTACTTGAAGATTCTAAAGAACCATATGAAAAGCGAAAGGCTGCATTAGAAGAAATTCAGTCTATTGTTCCGGAATATCATGCTTCGTTGACGAAAGAGGGAATGCTTATCAACAACAATACACAAGCATTAGACGGTTATGTAGAGAAACTATTACTTACCGCCAAACAGCAGATGGCAAACTCCAAATTACAAGAAGCATTGAGTCAACGTAGCGAATGGATACGCGAAATTGGTTCAGATGCTATGAAGTTTAAAAATCTTGAATGGGAAATAAATGACCCTGCCAATGTAGGTAAGTCTGTTGAAGAGTTAGCGGTATCTAACGGAATATCACCTGATGCATACCGAGTATGGGCGTCGCAGAAGAAACGCCTTGATGACAATGTGCACTATTACGAACAAATGATGCAGGATTATACCTCCCAATTACTTGCTATTAACGACAAATACAAGACCGCTGTTCCAGCCCCTTCAACACCTACTACCAATAGTAGTGGTGGCGCAAGTTCTGAATCTGAAGATGAACGTAAAAAACGTGTGAAACAAGAATTGGAAGATGCTGAAACAAGACACATGCAGCAGATGACCCATTTACAAAAGTTATATTTAGAAGGTGAAATTGCAACCAGCGAAGAATACACAGCCTTACAAATAGATTTAGAGAAAAAGACTCTGGATGAGAAACTGGCAGTAATAGGACTGGAAGCACATGAACGTGAGAAATTGCAGGTCAAAATGCTGGAAGCACAAATCAAATTTAACGAAGAGTGTAAGAGACAAGACGAAAAAACAGCAAAAGAACGTCAGAAGGCATCAGACAAAATATCCAAAGAGCGCCTTTCTGTACGCCAGAAACAGTTACGCATTGAACTGGAAGAAGCTACAGCCAACCATTATAGGGATCTTACTTCCGAAGAGAATTTTGCTCAAGAAGTAAACAATATTCGACAACGATATTGGGATGATTTACTTCACAATTACCAGCTGACTGAAGAGCAGCGTACCGAAATACAAAAGGAACAAGCAGAAGCACAGACTGACATTGAAAAAGAAAAATATGACAAAACAATGGAAATGCACAAGCAATATGCATCTTTAGTGACAGATATAGCTTCCGACTTCGGGGAAACCATCGGTGAAATGATTGCTAATGGCGAACTCTCTCTGAAGAACTTTTTACGTGAAACCATCCTGATGGCACTGGATGCTTTGGAACGTGTTATAGAGATCTCCATTTTGGAAATTACCGCTAAAAATTTAGCTGCTACCGCCCCACTCTCTTTTATAGGTGCTGCCAAAGCTGCTGCACAGGTGGCTGCTATCAAAGCCGCTTTTGCTGTGGTAAAAGGATTGGTCGGAAATTTCTATACCGGTGGCTACACAGGCTCAGGCAGTTGGGACCAGCCGCAGGGTATCGTTCATTCAAATGAGTTTGTCGCCAATCGTTTTGCTGTGGCTAACCCAAGTTTACGGCCAATATTTGATGCCATTGATGTGGCGCAACGCAGTGGAAATGTCGGTAATCTGACTGCTGAAGATATAGCAGCTGTGGCAGGTTCCGGAAAAAGTACACGTACTGTGCCAGCCAAGACACCCGCTACCAGTGCAACGACTACTAATGACCCGGCGATGCTGGCAATGCTGATAGATTGTACCCGTATGCTTCGCAAACTTAAGAGTCGCTTGGACGAACCGTTGGTGGCGGAAACTTATGTTACCGGTAAACGGGGTATTAACCAAGCTCAAAAAGAATACCAAATGTTGAATAACAATAAATCACGTAATAAGCAATGACCGAATTATATATTGACGGACAATTGGCTGTTCTTCCTGAAGGGTTCAGCTTTACATTTACATCCGAGAATCCTTATTTTACCCGTAGCTCTAATTATTCTATGGATGTTGAGCTTCCCATGCCTGCCAATTATGCCACATTTAAGCATATCAACCGTTTGGATGTAACAAAAGAAAAGACTATCCTTCCAGCCATGCTCATCGTTGACGGTAAATGTCTGCTTTATGGTAGTGCGGTTTTGTTGTCTGTAGAAGACACATTGGTAAAAGTACAGCTTGTATCAGGTAATGCGGAATTTAATCTTCTGACAAATGATGACATTTATATTGATGAATTAAAATTGGGCGGCCCCTATGTTCCCCCCACACCGGGGTTATTTCAGTTCTTCTTACCGGAATCGGAAATGACTACCGTCTATGGCTCGGTAGATGAAGTAGACGGGGTTTTCTTGCCAGTGTTTTACCAAGAAGCAAAAGAAGAAAACCTGGTCAATGCAGTTACGTATGAAGAGGGAACAACCAACTTCAATCCTTATTCAAGTTACTTGATAGGAAGTTTCCAACCGTATCTGCTTACAGTAATCAAAAAACTGATTGACTATTTTGGATATACTTTTGATACTACTTTCTTTGACAACAATTTCTTGCGGAACATCTATATATGCAGTGCAGTAAACTCATTCCGTATCGAAACTGCATTGCCACACTGGACTATTTCCGAGTTTTTTAACGAGTTGGAAAAGTTTTTAGGCGTAGTTACTGTTGTGGATGAACAGTCCAAAATCGTACGCTTTGTTGAACTGAACAATTATTTTTCTAATCCTGATAAGGAAATTATCAATTACACTGAATTACTACACGAATTTACAGTCGACATAAACGAGGAGAAGAACGATAAGGATGTAACCTCTGGCAATGTCGGTTACGACCTTCCTTCCACTTCCGATGATGGTTACTTCCGACTGGATCGGAATCTGTTGAAAGCCGCTAAGAAAATAGAGTACACCCATTATCAGCAGATGAAAAATGCCTATGACGGCATGGATAAGGCAGAACGGAAGAAAGTAATATTTGTCGTAGGTAAACGTTACTACATCAATTACAATGAGAACGAAACCGATACTCTGCGTGAGGTCAATCTTTATGCAGACTTTGTCCGTCATCCGGAATCTGATGATACGGATGTCGAGCTGAAAATAGTCCCTGCTAAGATTGTACAACATAACCGTGGTACATGGAAACGGCTGCAACATAATTTTGATGTGGTACGGACCGACACCAACCTGTTTTTGAACATTCCCTTAATCAGCTATTATCGCAAAAGTTATAATCCGGACTGGATAATCAGTCCGCAGGGAGAAGGGTTCAATATCCAAGAGGCAATTGACGGTGATATCGAGTTGCCGGAGAAGCAACAAAAGAATGACCGTATGGAGATAGCCTTCAACACTGGAATATTTAACCGGCAGAACGTGACCTCCAACGGACAGACAAAGCCTTATAGCCATGCCTATCCTTTCACTGACTACCAACAGAAGACCGAAGCACAACTCACGGAGTTCCTACCCTATTCTCTCAGTTTGAACGATGTTTGTCCAAATAGTATGGGGCGCCGACTATCCAATCTTAAAAAGTTTCATTCGGATATTCCTTATACTATCCAGTTCCAGACTGATAAATTACCGGATGTGAATAAGGTATTTCTCATAGGTAACAAGCGGTATTTGTGCGAGAAGATTGAAGCGGAGATAGATGCGGATGGATTAAATAAGGTGTTGAAGGGGACTTTTTACCGTATAGAATAATTTTGCAGTATATTTTAACAACAAATTTTCGTAGTAAATTTGCTTAATACGATTTTTCGTAGTAAATTTGTCGTGTTCAAAAAAATAAGCGATATGAGAAAAAAGAGATTAAGAACTCCACAACAAAGACTGAAGCTGACCAAGGACGAAGAGGAACTGATACGGTGCATAAGAAATTATCAGAACTCTTTCCCTAACGGCTACCCACAGTTACTTTGGTATTGTCAAGAACTATTTGATAAGTTAGTGGATTTACCAAGAGATTAAAAACAGAACCCACCCTTTCGAGGGTGGGCACAATTACCCATAAAAATATAGAAAGATATGGAAACAATGATTGTAACACCTCAAGCTGAAATGACAATGAAGCAAAAGCTTCAAGATATTTTAATGATAGTATCATGGCGGGAGATAGCCCGCAACTATTTTGGAAAGTCCAGTTCATGGCTTTATCATAAGCTGGATGGCATAGATGGTAACGGCGGCAAAGGGGAATTTTCTGAAAAAGAAAAAGAGCAAATGCGTGGAGCTTTGTGTGATTTAGCAGATCGCTTACGCCGCGCTGCTGATAATATTTAAGGCCACGGGACCATATCCCCCGATTTGAACAAGAAGTCACCCGCCAGCCTTCGGGTGCAACCTCAATCTCGCTTTCTTTATTATGGAGAAAGCGAGATTTTGTTTGAATAAAAATGCCTCATGAGGATGAAGATTTGACTTCAGTTGAGATGCTAAGTACCACAGTTGTGCGGAGAAACAAAAAATCTCCGCTTTTCTTTTGTTAGCTGGTTAGTTATTCTGACCTTTGTTCTATAATATAAAATAAATATCCAATGGAAACAATTATTCATTTTATTATTTTTTTGACTGCGGTTATTGAAATCGTTCTGCTTGTTCGATTCTTTACATTATGTAATCATGTAGAGGAAATTAAAAAGAAAATGGTACCAAACGAAAATTTCCAAGCAATGTTCTTACTGTATTGTTCGGCTGGGGAGAAGGAAAAAGCCAAAGAATTACTTCTCCATGAAATAAGTTTGGATAAGATGTTTACTACAGCTTTCTTCTCCGTTCTTCCAGAACATGATAAAGCAAAACAAGCTATTTTGACTAAGTATGAAAAACTGCTTAAAATGGTTGATGTGACTCTCGATTTTGAGACTGTAGATAAATATTTGAAAGGATGATAAATGTTGGAGCGGAGATAAAAAATCTCCGCTTTTCTTTTGCCATTTCAAAATAAACCTGCATCTTTGTGGTGCGTTTCATTTTGACAAGGCGAGACTGCTCGCCAACTTTTGCCGTTGGCATTTTTTATGCCCAATGGTATCATATAGTTCCGACCCCCGTGTGGAGTGTGTAATGCACCCACTGCCTTGTCAAGGTGAAACGCAACGGGAAAGCGGAACTTTCTTTTTTAATAGGTTTTCTGATTTTTTGGAGAGAGTTCCCTTCCCGTCTTTTATTGAAGCATTACATTATTCAATATATTGTTTCATTTAAAATAGCGTTTCATTATGACAAAACAATCTCAAAGCGCTCGCGGACGCTACGTATCCGCAGAGAAGGTTCAAGAACTGTTTGCCCAGTTGGGTATCGAATTGTGTTCCGGGCGTAAACGTATCCGTGCAGCACATAGTGAAAATTCTATTTCCATCTATGTCAATGGTGGGACAGTAAACATCACCTTTAATGAGAAAGGAGGCAAAGCATGATGTTCTTTGTTTCCTATTTGCAGACCTATTCACCGAAGAACCGGGCATGGAAAAAGGTGATTGACTATGTAAAGAAGTATAAGGACGTTCTTATCAAGGATGAACTTTCCCTGGATGCACTCAAGCATGAATTATGTGATGTGGTCAACCGCATCAATGCCGAACACCCCAAAACGAAACGTATGCAATACACTGCCGGTCCAGTTGATAGTGGTCGTACCATACGTATTGAAGCTCATGTAATGAGTGGCGGATTACCGGACACGATATTCTTTATCGACATCTGTAAGGTCCGTTCTGTTTATCAATTTAGTGAGAAAGCGAATATGTTGGAACAGGAAGGAGGCGAACTATGAGTACTGAAATCAACAATGTTATATTGACACCAACCATCAGCGAAACCATCTCGATTTTGCAGAGTGGCGGCGCTAATGCTTGTTGCAATACCATAGATAAAGCTACCGGATTAATCCTGGACCTGAAAGTTGACAATGAAGTTAGCACTGATGACATTATATCCATAATAAGTGATTTACGCATCGTATCATCCATGATAAAAAGATTGGCCCCACAAGAAGAGGAGGTGTACAATGAGTAAGAAAATAGGATTCCGTTCTTACTATGAGAATGAAAAGGACGAAAAAGAACAAGAACAGAATGAGCTGGAAAAGATAAAAGCAGAACAACAGAAGGCCATAGCCAATTTCTTAGGACAGAACTACTCCCCTATTGGTTCCACTTCTGCCAAATGCTTCAAGACCACCGATGAATTAATATATGATTTATCCAACATTATATCAGTACGACCGACAGAACTTGCAAAGCAACTGACTGATGCAGGATATCATGTAGAATATTTGGCCGGTCAACCCTACTGGGTGATGTACGAGAAATAAAATTTGTGCGGCTGCATCTTCTTCTGTACGAACTTGTACAGAAAAGTGCAGCCGCATTATTTTGAAAAACAGCAGATTATAAATAAAGCGTACGAATGTACGGTCTTTGAACGTTATTTATAAGGTGAAGCTATTGAAACATTGCATACCTTCCCGCTTGCTCTCATCCATAACGTGCGCATAAATCATCGTTTCCCGGATATTACTGTGTCCAAGCAATTTTTGCAGGCTGGATAAGTCTTTCGTTTTCCTTAGATAAATAGTCGCAAATGTATGCCTACCTGTCTTAGCCGATATTTTTTTGTTAATCCCCAGCTCTTTGGCAATAGCTTTCAGTTGTCTGTTGACAACCTGATCGCATTGTACATTCCTAAAGAGTCGTCCTTCTTCCCTATCTTCAGCCCACTCTTCCAGAAGTTTTAAGGCTGGTATAGACATCGGTATTTTAATGGGTTCCGGTTTACAGTTCCGGTTCTTTACACGATAATAGGTCAACACATCATTGTTTACTTGCTCAATGCAGAACATTCGGGCATCCGTTATGTGCATGCTCGTAAAACACATGAATAGGAAAAAAGCTAAAGTTAGCTGAAGCTTTTCCGGTAATGTTCTCTGATAGTATAACTGCACAAACTGCATCAACTCCTCTTCCGTCAGATAGTCCACATCACTTTTTATTCTTTTGATATGGAACTCCTGAAAGGGATTTTCCTCTATATAACCCTTTCTGTAGGCTGCGGTGACATATATTTTGATGGTGGACATATTACGTTGTGCGGTTATCTCCGTATTTCCCAACTCCTTTTTCATATAAATCAGGTAGTCGGTCAGATAATCCGGAGTGAGTTCCCGGAACTGCAACAGTTCATTATATGCCTTGAACTTTTTCATGCAACTCAAGTGGTGCTTAAAGGTGCCCACTTCTATGCGCCGGCTGTAGGTTTTCATATACTCCTTTACGAAGTCATGGAAGGTTTTGTAATCGCTCGGATTGTTGTACTCCCGCATGAAAATATCTTTTGTTAAAGCTTGGTTTCGCAACCGGAACTTCACCAGTATGTCGTTAACACGTGCCTTCTGATTGTTCACGATGAGATTAATATCCTTTGCCTCTTTGCCGTTTCCCTTGAGAAGTCCGCTTTTCTCATCAAATTTAGCGGCAGGTACAGATACTCTGCAAGGAAGCATCAGCTTTTCCTTACCAATAGATTATGTTAATTAGAGTGGAGCATTGCCTTCTTTTGTCAATCTCTGCTTATTTTGAATGACTCTTACCGTACTCATTTTTGTTTTCTAAATTATTTCTATCCACTGAAAAATGGGGCTACGGAAAGCTGTGTTTCTACTATGTTACCTACTTTTTGCACGAATTCTACTGAAAAAGACAAGGTAGTAACTCTTTGATACCCAGCTAAACGACGAAAGGCAAGCAGTCGTTTTATCGACTACTTGCCTTTTCGTTGTGATTCCGTTGCGATTTAGTATATAAAATACTGTAAAACTGATATATACATCACAACATTAAAAACCAGAGTAATATAGAAAAATTATATAGCATATTATTGCATTATGTTGTGCAATATTTGAACTGAGTTGTGCAATTTTAGTACATTTGCACAACCGATACAACAAAGAATATATGACCACAGTAAAAGCATTTATTAGAACCGGAAAGAAGGATAAAGAGGTAAACGTTAGATTTCGTTTATCAGACGGACGCAACGTACAGTTATTCCATAAATCAGAGATTATGGTTTCTCCTACTCTTTGGGATGCCAAAACTGAAAAATATAAAGCTAAAAGTATTATAAAGTTAGATATAAGGACATCATTTAACACTTCTATTGACAAACGAAAGAACCTAATTTTATCTATTTATGGGGGTAATAAAGAATTGACAAGTGAGAAACTGGAGATTCTGATAGACCAACATCTTCATCCGGAAAAATACAATATCAAGAATAAAGAGGAACCCATGTGTAGTATGTTTCAACGTTATGTTGATGGATGGCTAAACACTGGTGTAATCGGTACTGGAAGAAAGAAACATTATGATGTGGTTATAAGGGAATTAACGCGGTTCTTCATAATTAATGGTAGTGGCGACTTGCCAGTCAATGAATTTACTAAGGAGCATATTTTAAACTTCCGTGAATTTCTCCGTAAGGAGTATACTTTGGTTGAAAAATATCCTGAATTGTATGCGGACATGAATAAACGAAACATACCTTCAAAGGAAAGAAGCCAAAATACAATTGCTGAAAAACTTTTATTACTACAAGCGTTTATGGTAGAACTTGAAAGCGATGATATTATTCCCGTATCTCCTTTCCGTAAAATAGGAAAAGAAAAAGAGTCTATTATGAAACAACAATATGATGAACCTTTCTTTTTAACCAAAACAGAATTTAATGAAATTATTTGCAAAGAATGTCCTGAGGTATTGCAGCGAGTAAAAGACGTGTTCATTGTTCAATGTTGTTTTGGTTGCCGTATAGGTGATTTTAGGCGATTTACTTTTGATAATATAGGCATCGAAGCAGGGATACCATTCATTCATTATCTTCCTCAAAAAACGTATAGGGATGGGTTGATACGTACAGAAATAAAAACTCCCATAATCAAAGTAGCCTATGATATTATAATGAAATATAAGGATGTATCAGCGAACAACGCCTTACTCCCCTACTATCCTGAAGGAAATGGAGAAACCGGATATAACTACCAAATTAAAAGACTACTCGAATATTATGGAGTTAATAGAAAGGTTGCCATATTTAATACCCAAATTAAAGCAAATGAATATAAACCTCTATATGAGATTGCAAGTAGTAAACTTGCCCGTAAAACTCATGTAGATTTAATGAACAAAGTCCAAATAGACAAATATGTAGCAGGACTCCATGCTAAAGATAGTGGAGCCGTAGATAGATATACCGGATTAGGAATAAAAGAGCGTTTTATTTTGATGTGTGCAGCTTTTGGATGTAATCAGTATAAAGTTTGTGATGATTTATCTATTGTAGAATAGGTCTACCATAATATTGTTACATAAAACTCCCCGTAGTTAAACTACAGGGAGTTTTATATCGAAAAAATACTCAATTATTCATCTTTTTTCAAAATATCATAATTAACCCCATATTTATCCATACCCTTCTTCCAAACATTATATACAATATGCGGCAAATAATTGTAATTCTTACTTATAATGCTTTCATCAACTGTAAATTCATTACATCCTATAGCCTGATTAGATTTGCAATATTTTTCAATTCCTTTCTTTTTATATAAACGACATAGTCTCTGATTATAGTAATTTTCTTTATAATATTTACATAAAAAACAATTCTTTACATTTCCATAATTCTTATATGCGATTGCCCAACCAAAGACAAAAGGGTTTATCCATGTAGTAAAATAATTGAATGTAATTTCAAATATAGCAGATGAATGTCTCTGAGTATATATTTTGCAATTGCTACGATTACTCGGACAAAACCCTTGCATAGAATCCAATAATACGAACTTATTAAGCATCAAACCTTCAGTTTCAGATATTCCACATTTACGTTTAAAATTATAAAAATTCACTCGTTCGCTCTCGGAAATCATTCCACTTTGTATGATAGTATTCAACTCATATTCTGAATTTATAGCCACCTCAATAATACGTATTCCAGACACTAGCTTCTCCGTTTCACACTGATGTGAAACTAAAATTTCGATGAAAACAGGTTCATGTTTATTCTCCGAGTTGGTAAGAAGTAAATCTGCACGAAACCCTTTATATGTTTTTTCTTGAGTTATTACATTGTAGTAATTCTTTAAGTCAAAGGATTGGCTCGATTCTCTCTCACAATAAGAAGAAAAGGTATTGTTATCATGGTTCCATAGACAATGTTCAAAATTAGGGCATCTATCTTTTGTTCTGAAAGCGATATTGAATGCCCCATCTGAATTAAACCACTCTTCAATTCTTTTCTTTGCAAGAGCATGAAGATAAGTTTCATAGCTACAGTTTTGCGGTCTTATTTTATGAGCATAATGCTTTACCTTAACAGAACCTTCTTTCACTACCATTTCTCCTTTGCAATAAGGACATAGATATTCTATTCCTTTCCGAGCATTTTCAATACCAACACAATTTTCTTTTTTATCAAGAGCATACGTATATTTGAGTTCTACCATAATATTAAAGAATCATGTTTTATTCAACGAGTTCTTCAACAAAAGTCATATTCATTTTTACCTTTGAAAAACGGAATTATCAGTAGTCTGTACATTGGCTAATAAGAATTCTTCTAAAGCGGCACATTCAAAAGCCGAATCAAATGGAACCGCAATAGATACAATATATTTAGGTGACGTGCTCCAATAAGGACTTCTAACCCGACATTTCCTTTCATCATCATAACAAAAATAACTTCCAAGCCTTCCGCCAATGGCAACGGATGATTTACCTATATATAGTACATTATCATTATCGTCCATTATCAAATAGGCTCCAGGTCTATCGGTATATGGGTAGCATTGGGGCCAGCTGTTTTCCATATTCTCTTTCTCAGGAAATAAATCATACTTGTTACTAACTAAAAAACGTGTAAGATCTGGGTGACGATACTTCTCTTCGTATAATCTCACTAATTTTAAAACCTCATCTAATTTTGCCATTCTTGGTTACTTTGTTTTGTAAATCATCGAATCCCTTTTGCCAAAAATACATATCTACAACCTTCATTGATGGGTAGAAGCAGTCAAGTTTTTCAGAAATACATCTTTGGCATTGTTGTATTGTATCTTTATTGCTCTGAGAACAGTCAATTATCCGCTTTAGCAATTCCTCGTCAAACTGTTTGCCTTGACAATGAAATGCCTGCTTAAACAAGCCATCCAACGCAGGGACGCAACCAATGGTTCCCAACATTATTTTAGTAATCAATGTATCTGTCACAGCAAGGTTTAAGGGTGAAGTACTGTTCTCCGGTTTATAATATTTGATTTCACCATAGTGCTTTTTAAGTTCACCGTACAAGTCCATTATTTGAGAAATATCATCCATTGTAAGCCATTCTTTTCGTAGGGAATGAAATTTCCTTATTATATTTACGGCATCCATATGAATCGTATAATCTTTCCAAAGTATTCCGCAACTACCTCTATACATTCCCCAACTCGCCAAATAAAAAGCAAGGTGAAGAGCTAAATAGTTTGTTGGATTATCTAAATTGTTGAATGCCCCATAGCAATACTCCCACGATTTAAAACGATGATTTGAGTCTTGAACCATATTACTCAAATATTTGTCAACGCTACTTTTGTCTATAGTTAAAACTGGATATATCATTTATATATACTGTGCTAATTGTTTGACTCAATAAATTCCTTCAACCGGTAAAGCCGGATAATAGCCGAATTATAAAACACATCCGGATAATGCTGCTTGATGTCGTTGATGTTCGCCCGGACATACAGAGACGTGTCGTAAATATGCTCGGATTCACTCAATACTATCTCTTTCGGTAACTGTGCTGTTTCCGTCCAGTGCATGATTGCTTGTACTGAGACTTCGTCGAATTGGCATTCCTCTTGTGACATAATAATTATTCCTTAAGTAGCTCACTAAGTGGAATTATGCTTGTTTTATATCCTCTCATGGCTAAAATTTCTTTTATATTTTGGGGTAACTCCCATTCAATACCTTTTTTCTCAGCTAGAATGAATTTTCCACTTCTAACAAAATATTCAAATCTCTCATTGGCACTATTGTGTTTTATACAACAATACTTATTGCCATCTTTATATTTTACACTGTATATTGGGCATTCGAAAAAACAACGAGGGTTTCCATTATTATCACATTGTAAAGTATTATCTTCTCTTTTAATAAAAAAAGGTATATCATTTCTGCATATTTTAGTTTCTAAATAGACAAGATTCAACATATTTATATTTCTTGCAATATTCTTCACATGATTCAAGTTATCTCCTAGACATATTACAAGTGGCTTTTTCTCTTCTCCATTAACTAATATTGTATGTAAAGCATATAGTTTAGTATCATAATATTGTGTAACCGTAAAATCACATTCTGTACATTTATATGGAATAGGATCATCTTTTTTCTGAATCATAGTATTATAAAATCAAAGTTGCTTCACAAAAATACAAAGCCAAGAGGAATTATCAAATAAAAATGAACAAAATTGCCCCGACGAAAGCCGGGGCAGCACCTATCAATGATAAGCACAACTTTCTACGACGACAAAGATAATATTTTTTCTCATCCTACATATTATATATACAACGGCCAACACAGTGAGTACCACAGTATACACATCAGCCTTATGCAGTTGCCATCATGATACTTCTTTCACTTTCTCTTTGGCAGAAATGGCTGTATTAAGTTATTGTTTCAATTCGTCCACCTCGGTAATGAGTTGCTGCATGGTAGCTTCTATATTGGTTTTAGTAATCTTATTCTCTTTATCCTCCTTGTTCGCTTTTGTTTCACTAATAGGGTAGAATATTGCTTATACTATCAGGTGGATAGAGAGAAAAACAGTTCTATTATCCAACGTATAATTGATTATCTTGCAATCCGATTCATTTTCTTACAAATTATCATTTATTCCAGGATGAAATAAAAATACTATCACCCTTGACTTTTACCGAATAATTGCATTTATATCTTTGTTTTAAATGGCGAATTACGGCATCTTGAGTCAAAATAATTCTCTCATTCATATACCTAATACTATCCAAATCATGAAATTTTAATGTATTTCCATATTGGTCAACAGGAAATTTGAACACCATAGAACTGTCTGTAAATTCTATATTCTTATTATAATATATACCAACAATAGAATCTATATATTCTATATAAATTTCCCGTTCATGTAACTGTCTACGCATTTCATTGTTGCTATATTTTGAAAATCCAAACATAACAGCAAACACAATAGCTATAAATATAGAGATGATGGTTATATATTTACTTTTCATCTTTATTTGGTTTTAAATTATCCAATTTTATCTGGTAAATTTCCTCTCTCAACATATGAACTCTGTCATCACACTCTCTTTTCACATCAAGCAATTCGATGCGCATTTTCATAACTTCATCATTATTTTTTAATTCTCTTATCAAATTTCCACAATAGAAACCTGCACCAAATCCACTGCACAATACGGTAAATGCTAAAGATATACTTTTAGCATTAATAGGTACAGTATTTGAATTAGTTTTATTAGCCATTGATTACATTTTTCTACAAATATATATATGTCACCACATAAACAAGTTACAACTCACCCCAACTCCCATATAAAAACCATCCGGATACCCATACCCAGCCTGCAAGCCGAAGCCCCTATTCTTTCAAATGAATAGTCACACTTCCATCCGGATTGAAACGAGCATATTTTTTAAAGAATGGATAAATTCTCAGCGCCGAGTCTACCACCGAAGGTGTGAAATATACTGCATTATTTCTTATTGCAACCTCTATACCATAAGTTGATTTTATTACATCTAAATAGAATTTTAACCTATTGGCTTCATTAGAATATTTATACCTTTCATCAAGTAATCGATTATATTCTTTAGTGAGGTCTTGATAGGTCATAATACTCGAATCACCTTTAGCAATATAAGACGTGGGTAACTCACCGTTATCCACAATAGTTTTATATCTATTAATGATATACTCCTTTTCTTTAACATCTGCTTTTAGCCTGTCTAAATTTTCAAATGTTATAAAAGCTGCTATAAATGTACATAAAAAGATAACCCCCAAAAATATAGTCAGAAGATTATTACCTCGTATCTCTTTTTTAGTGTCATGATAAGCTTCCCTTAAATCGACAATGCTTTTGTCATCATACTTTGTCGAAAGTTCGTTTATTATATCATCTAACGACTTCTGTTTATTTTCTTTCATATCTAAAACGTAATAAAGTGATACTGTCTTTTAGCATATTGATCTCTCCATTATATTTTTCTTTAATATCTATAATATCAAGATAGTGATTATTTTTAATACCAGAGATTTCTATATCTTTCTTTACACCTTGGTAATATTCACCAACCTTAAAACCTGTACCAAGAATACCTAATAATAAAACCAAAACTCCTCCAGTACTATTAATCCTTTTTAGGATTCCTCCATACCATGATGGGTAAGATGACATAGTGCTGTTCTTACAATTATCTGGCGGTATATAATTATTCCTTTTGTGTTTTCCTTTTCTCATCTCATACGTCTATGTCATATGTCACAATTGTGCAAATTTAATAAATAACGACCACCTATTCTTCAATTTGTATATAAATCTACGAAAATTATCAAGATTGTTTTTAATTCATCAAAAAAAATCCTGACCATACATATAGGACAATCATTTTTTACAAACCTTAACTATCTCGCTATACTCAATTTTAGACTTCGGATTGAAGTTTACAATCTCCTGCCGGAACCCCTTTATTCCCCACTTCCACCAAAGAAATCGGTGCTTATAAATAGCATGCACAATCTGCGCAATACTATCCCTTGTCTCAATGACCATTGAACTGTCAGCGATGCAAGCATCCACCCGCAACCACTTATCACGATAATGAAAGCAGCCAACTGTATCAATTTTATAGATAAGACTGTCCTTGGTCTTAATTTCTGTCTTAGCAATATATTCCACATCTTTAGGTCGTAATTTTAATTCCTTGATGAGCTTAGCATCCTCTGCCCGATACTTCTTTAGTTCTTCAACAGTGAGGTTTAAAGAAGACACTGAAGCAACATTCAAGCTATCTTTCACCTTATATAGTTTTACTTCACCCATGAGAGTTTCAACATTGCTTATCTGCCGGTCACGTTCTGTCCGGAGAGTATGATTTTGCTGAAAGAGAACGGCTATCACAACCAGCAATACAACTAATATCCACGGTAACTTTCTCATATCTTTTTCCAATTATCCTTTAACCAAGTGATTTCATCTTCGGTAAAGCTGCGGTCGGCGATGATGATTTTGCCGTGGCAGCCGATATACTCTCCTTTCGACTGTCCACCTATAAGCAATATATCGCCATCTGATGAAGTGCCCACACCAATAATTTTTCCGTTATAAGATTGCTTTGTCTGGTAAGTTATACCACTCTTACCTATTAAATCATCAATATTGGTACTTTGTGAGTATGAAAATGTTTCACTACGTAACGCAACATTAATCTTCTCAAAAGTAAATGCACAATTAGGCCAGATATTACCTTTAGTAATAAATACTCGATTGCCCTCATTCTCAAACCACGTCCTATCCGCCATCACCGTGTAATCCGTTAATATCGGAAATCCGTAGCAGACAGCGTACATCTTACCATCGTAGCAGAGCTGGTTGGGGTAGTCAGGGATTTGAGTGATAGTAATATCGCAATCACCAACATAATCAATAAAACCAATAGCATAAACACCATTATAACCATTTATAAATTTTACTTCATAAATTCCATCTTTTTCTATAATAATTCCTTTTGAATAATCATTTGCAGTACCAATATACATAGGTTTATCAGTAATACCTTTAAACTTTAATTTATAAGGTTTAAAGGTATAAGGGGTATAAATTGTTGTAATAAAGCCTTCTTTAGTGAATTTATTATATGTAACATGTATTTTATTAGATTTAACTTCAATAGAATTTTTATCTTTATTATTCCATGTAGTAAAGTCCTCTTGATAAACTCCCATTCCGCTATTCAGTTTACCCTTACCGCCGTACAGATAGGCGTGGTTACCGTTGCCGCTAAGGTCTTTTAGGATTGATGTAGGGAGTTGGGTTATAGTGATATTACAATCACCTAAGAAATTACACCATATGCAATATGAATGATGATTATCCTCCCAATTAACATCATAGACACCGTCTTTTTCAACTATAAGTGCCCTATATGTGCTTGTGTCATCACCAAATATAACTTGTTGATTATCTTTTATTCCGGTTATATAAACTTTAAAATTCTCCGGTTTACTATTGGTATATATAAGCGCACTTGTAACAGCAACATTGGTAATAGTTAAGGTATTAGGAGTAAGAGTACCCGTATATTTTTCTTTCTTATTATTCCACGGAAATTTACTAAAATCTTCCGCATAACTCTCTATCACATCATAGTTAGTCATACCTTGCTTCGCAGGGTCATAGATAGCCTTTATTGACTCTTTCATACCAGCCGGCCATGCAAGACCACCGCCCGAAGCAGAGGGGAAGCCGACAGACGGGATGCCGATAGCAGGCAAGCCGATTACGGGGATAGTGATGTTGGGGATAGTGATTGGGTTCATAGGCTATCCCTCTTTAATCATTTTGGCTTCCAATACTTCGGTAGCGCTCTTGATTGTGATGTTTATGCCATTTGCTATCCCTACGATACGGAAAATCGTATTGGACGCACCGTTATATTGGGATGCGTTGGGATAAAGCGGAGCTGGCTCCAAATCATCAATCCCTGCGAAAGCGGTTACATATCCGCCCTTGTTCTTTATCTGTATGGTAACGGGATTACCGTCACTGACAAACGTTGCGTAATACGCTGTTTTGCCTTCTTCTTTTTGAAATGATAAAACTTCTGCTGCCATGATGTTTACTTTTTAGAGTTTCAATACTTGGTTCCTGTTGCCTTCTCTTCGGTGGCTGACGTGTACCCATGAGAAGTTTTCCTCATCAATTACCTGGTCGAAGGGAAGCTTCAATTCTTGTATAAGATTGAACAGTCTTTTGTTCTCTTTCGGGGTATTTGGAGTACCGACAATATCGGCAGCACACCCGTTCATGTGGTCGCTCGTTTTAGAGCCGCCTACTGCTTTATTAAGAGCAGGGCAACGGTATCCGCTTGTCACTGTGATAGGTTTGCCGTAAGCCTCTCTTAACGGGTCGAGGACATTGTCAACCAACGCTTGTGCATTGGGAAGCAGTTCTTTCGGCAATCTGTTGTCTATGGCTTTCTTGTCAGCCGTTTCGCTTTTAACCAGTTCTGCAATTGTAAAGTATCTCATGTTATTTCTCCTTTCTAAAATATTTGTCATAAACCACATGAGCCACCCATCCGGCAACAACACCGACACCGAATGATACGACAGTAGTCAAGTTCACCCAAAACGGTGTGTAGTGCATGTAAAGCATAACTCCCACGATGATAGCGATAACAATCGCTGCGATAATCAGTTTCTTTTTCATTTTGTTACTCCTTATCTTTAGTTATTATTTCATTCATATCTTCTTTCTCGACATCGAGCACTTTCTTTCCGAACAATCCCAACGCTTTCAGTAAGTTGAAATTATATCCCTTTGGCTTCAAGATATTGCTTATGATAGAGCAGAACTCTATGAAGCAGACAAACAAGCATGAATACACATCAATATTCCATTTATTGCCGGAAGCAATGTTTATCATCACCACCATACAAACAAAAGCAAAGTATGTCACCATTTTACCCATAGTACGGCGCACAGCACCGGAAAAGCGTACTTCTTCACCCATCAACAGACTTTTCCTTATCCCGAACGCAAGGTCACACACAACGACTGAAAATGTTACTATCAGCCACGGTATCATGTGTTCCAATGACTGCGCAATAAAACTGCTTGCTATTACCGAGAAACCACCCGGTATGCTTTGGGTAATAATGTTATTCTTCATCTTATCGTTATTTGTCAATTATTCCTATCTTTGTGTCTCTTATCAAATAAGCGAACTACTGTCATTCCGTTTTGCTCGTGAGAGTAGGACGGGATTTTCATATCTTGCCGTAGTATCTGAACCATGCACCCCATTTGCGTTCTTTCAAGTAGTTCGGATTGTCCTGGTTGAGTTTGGCTTCCATTTCAAATGCGCTCGCACGGTAAGCGTTTTTATTGACCTCTCCATCCCCAATCTTGTTGTCTGTGAACAAGTGATACACGAAGCTTACAAACCATTCTGCCAAATAAAGAATGTAGTAGAATAGCGGGATAAGTAACAACCACCACGCACTGACATGGAATGCCAGCAATACGGACGGGATAGCCGCTATCTCCATACACTCGAAGAACTGTTTCTGATGTATTCGTTCGTGGCGTATGGTTGTTTCGGACAACTCTTTCAGCCTCGTAAGGATGAAGCCGAAGAACATGATTGTTGTGTAGCAGCCAAAGAGGATAAGTTTGGCTAATTTGCTATTGTAGCAGATTGTTTTCATTGTAATTCGTTTTTAATACTGTCTCCAATAATTTACTCCATTATTTCTATTACGCGTAAATCGTAAGTATCTATACTTCCTATTTGTGCAAAATAATTTCCACTTTCATATATCATATTAGCTTCGTATTTAAATGTTTGAGTACCATCTTCAAGAATATCTGCACTGGAAATATTACATTTGATATTATCAATAGCTACCATACCAGCATCTTCACCTGGAGAATAAATACTACAAACTTGCGTAGGGACTAAAGTTATATCTTCTCTATAATCGAAACTAATACGTTTTATAACATTAGACCGATTAATTATAATTATCAAGTTGCCATAAGACCCAATTGTTATATTCCTTACCCCCCCCAATATCTGCTTATCTCCCACAAACAGCCCAGCTCCAGCCGAACCAACTCTAAGATTACTATTTTCGTTACTCATAATTGTTGTTTTAATCGGTTACACAATATGCTGTATTGGCATCCTTAGAACCAATAGCATCGTACTCGGAAGCGGTTTTCTTGGTGAGGGTGGTGAGGTTGTCGGAAGAAATTAAGTTCTTGACTACAAACTTATACCCGTAACTTGCAGAATTATAAGAAATAAATACTCTTGTTGTAATAAATTGAAAACTTTCCCCATTATTGGAATAATTAAATATGAAAGATAATTCACGGTTGTTATTGTTGCTTCTATAAACGTGGTAATCTCTAATGTATATCTTTTCATTAAGATTATTATTTATAAAAACAAGAGTAACCCCAGCATCTATCGCTTTGTCTACAAATGCTTTAAAATTATCAATAGTATTAAAGCACATAATAATAGAATCTTCGGCATCACTATCAATACGATATGCAGGTGTTATGAAATAGCTAAGGAATTTGTCATTATTTACATAGTAAAGGCTTTCTTTTATACTATCATCCACATACTTCTTCGTCGCCGGATGATAAGGCTGCGTAGGGGTGAATGATGAAGTGTTGGTCTTGGTGAGGACGTCGGTGTCCCTGACGAGCTGGAAAGTGCTTGCCTCGCCACAACGGGCTGTAGTGCCGTTGTTCTCCAAATAGAAATGAAGTCTTCTTAACTGCTGCTCTTCGTTGTAGATATTTAAAGATAACGCTCCCGATTGTTTGTTTGAAGCGAAATTGACAGCATATTCTACAAGAGTATAGATATGTCTTAATGAGCCTAATGACGGTTCTCCAATCTGTACCAAGCAATTATTTGTGCTCAATTTTTCAAGCAAATCCTTGTATTTATCTATACCGCCAAATGCAGCTAATATCTCCTCTGAGGAGGAACTACCTGTCAAGTCAAGTATTTCTTTCGGCAGGATAATGACATTTGAGTTTTCGGGAACTTTCACCCAATCTTTATTTTTACGACCGTAGACGTTACCGTCAGAGGGGGCTTCGTAAATATGATTTAAAACCTGAGACGATTGGGTAGCAATTCCATCCGTGACTGTTACAACTAATTGGAAAGTCGTTTCTGTAATAATTGCCATCATAAAATTAGCATTATTAGCATCCGTATAGGTAGCCATCGCCATTACTGGAATATATACAAGTTTCATCCCTGATTCTTCGGGGATGTTTGCCACAACACATACAGTATCTTTATTGATGATGCTCTGACATATATCCATGAAAGCGTCTTTCCCACCAAAGGCATTAAATATCTCATCGGATGTTGCTTGGTC
>OGHI01000466.1_pt1 | contig 26449 bp, 20 predicted proteins | sample 1571501 | NCBI WGS metagenome assembly OGHI01 (sample SAMEA2581962, study PRJEB24529) | metagenome | biome: Human gut stool | place: China | collected 2011
GCAAAAGTACTGTCACTGTGCTGTCACATGCTGCCGTCACACCACTACTCATTCATTGTCAGAAGTTTAAATACAAACATGTGACAGATGACAGCAAATTTTCACTTTTTAATTCTCTAGTAGATGCTCGCTGGGATTATGTTTCAGCTTATTTTTTTATGACTTGACTTATTTCAAAACCGTATAGAAATAAACCTGTCAATAATAGATTTATAATAGGGTAGAGTGAAATTGATATGAAATCTCCCCAGTCTCATTGATTAATAAAATAGCGAGCTCTCCTTTGGGAAAAAGTGGTGTACAGTGTATATGACATAGTTGCACCAACTTGTTGAACAAAATTTCTTTATCTTTCTTGTTTGGTATTCCCCATAGTTCGCGGGCAAGCGTCATTTGTTCGATCAATGCTAAAGTCTCATCTGAACAGCTGCACTGAATAGCTATTTCTTTTAAAAAGTCTTTGTTCATTACCACTTTCTTGCTGTGAGTATCCAAGTGCCCTTCTGTCAGTTTTACCGCTTTTCCTATCATAATCCCCATGCTTACCTTTTGAAAACCAGTCTCTGCTGCTATTTTTAATGTCTCTCCGATAAAGTTCCCGTAATGCACAAAAGCCTGTGGAGGGAGATTCGGATAGAGGCTCCGGACAAATTTCTCACTTTTGGCTCCGGAATTGATAACCAATCGTTCCGCATTAACTGCATAGGCCACTTCCACTTCCTTGCGTATGGCATCGACGAATGCTTCCGAAGAAAAAGGTTTCACAATACCCGAAGTTCCGATAATGGAGATTCCTCCAATAATTCCCAATTTCGGGTTGAATGTTTTCAGAGCCAGTGCTTCCCCTTCAGGAACGCTGATAGTTACGTCCAGCCCTCCTCCATAAAGTAAGGATAGCTCATTGACGATCATTTTTCGGGGAGTCGAATTAATGGCAGGTTCACCGACGGCTAATCCCAATCCGGGAAGTGTGACTTTTCCCACCCCTTTTCCTTGCAGGAAATGTATGCCGGGAGAATCGGAAAAAGATACAGTGGCTACAATCTGATGTCCGTGGGTAACGTCCGGGTCATCTCCGGCATCTTTGATGACACTGGCAGTAGCGGTATTCTCATCCGTTTTTTCTACCTTATATATAGGTAAGACGACCCTTTCTCCATCCGGTAATGTCACTTCCGTTTTTTCTTCAAAACATTCTTCTGTCAATGCAAGTAAAGCGGCTTTGGCTGCGGCTGTTGCGCAGGTTCCGGTAGTGAATCCACTTCTTAGGGCATAAAATCCCGGTACATTTAGTTCAACAGCCCGTCTCAATCCGTATTTCCCATTTACTGTAATAAAACCCTCGGGCAGGGGAGGACGGCGGACCACATAAATTTTGATTCCGTTTTTCAGAGCAGCTTCTATTTTTTCGATGAAGCCTCCCGAACTGCCGCTTTCTTTCGTGATAATCGCTTGCGGGGAAAGTTGCTTAAAAAGGAGTGATTCATCTTCTTCGGGTTGATAGAAAATCAGTTTTTCTTTGGGGAATCCTGCCTTTATGGCAATATCTACGGATTCCGACCGTTCCAGAACCCGAAAGATACAGTCGTGCTCTTTCCAGAAACCTTGTAGCTTGGCAATAGTTTGAGTGCCGGTGAGAGCCAGTAGTTTCTCTATACCGTCCTGTTTCATACGGGCGACGGCATCTTCGAAGTCATCACACCAAATGATTTCCTCCGATAATTCCGGATAGATACGCTCCAGGCGCACTACCTTGATCGTTAATTCTTTTGCCGCGAGGAAGATATTCTGGTGGAGTTGTTGCGCAAATGGATGGGCGGCATCTATTATTAATCGGATGTCGTGTTCACAGCAGAAAGAAATGATTTTTTCTGAATCCATGTTGCCGGTCAGTCGCGTCATATTTCTGCACGTGACTTCCTGAAGGGTGCCACGTGTGGAATAATAAAAGGGTTGTCCTGCTTCATCGAGGGTTTCAGCGGCAGTGCGTCCCTCCGTCGTTCCTCCGAAAATCAGTATCATGGGCGGAAAAGATGTTTGAATTCATCAGCATATAGTCTGGATAATCCCTCCCGGTGGTCGATGGCATTACCGACTACAAGCAGGGTAGTAAGAGTCAGATGGTTGTCACGGACAATTTGAGCAAGATCTTTCAGCTTGCCGCGATATATCTTTTCTTCTTTCCAAGTGAGTTTGTAGCAGGCAGCTACGGGCGTTTCGGGAGAGTAGGCTTGCAAGAGTTCTTCCTGTACCTGCTCCACAATAGCAGCACTTAGATAGATGCACATCGTGCTTTGCGAGCGTGCCAGCAAATGAAGTTTTTCTTTCTCGGGCATCGGTGTCCGACCCTCTCCACGTGTGAGGATAATGCTTTGCACTTCTTCAGGAATAGTGAACTGTGATTTGAGGGCTGCTGCTGCGGCCTGAAAAGAAGAAATGCCGGGAGTGATGTGATACCTCATTCCGTATTGGTCGAAGAATGCCATCTGTTCGGCAATAGCTCCGTAAATACACGGGTCACCTGTGTGGAGACGTACCACAAACAATCCCTTGTCATAGAAAGACTTCATGAGGGTGAATTGTTCCTCCAATGTCATGTCTGCCGAACTTCTAACGGTAGCGCCCGGTTTGGCGTAATACGTCAGTTCGCGTGGCACCAGACTGCCGGCATAAAGAATGAGGTCTGCCTTTTCCAGCATTCTCTTGCCTCTTACAGAAATCAATTCCGGGTCGCCCGGACCGGCTCCCACAATCTCGATATGCCCGTTGTTGCGGTCACTATCAGCAGAAAGTGCTACGGCAAAGGTGAAATTATTTCCTTCGGATAGTATTCCTTTTTGCTTTTCCATCAGCAATCTGCCGTAATCGGAGGCACGGATAGCAGAACTTTCGGCCACCCCATCAACGCCTGTCACTTCTTTCACTTTTTCGGAGGGATTCGGAACGCTGATATCTGCCAGTTCTTCGGCTTTATAAATATGTAGTTCACTGTTTGAGAACTGCGTATGTAATTCTGCAATCAACGGTTCGTCTTTTTTCAGTTCAATCGTTGAAATGCTTTTCACTGCAAGTGGAGAAAGATGGTGTCGCAATAATTCATCTTTCATATAAATGCAGACTCCTTGTGGAGAACATTCTTTTTTGCAGCCTACCCCGATATGAAGCACGGGCGGATAGAACTGCAGTGTCGGGATAGGAGCGTCATATTCCCACGGGCCAACAGTGATGAGTAATTGGTATTCCGCCAGCGGTATTTCTTCCAATCTATAATAGATATCTGTATGTTCCGGACAACTCTGTTCAAGTTCGTCCGTCCCTTTATCCTTGACACTAAGCAGCAGGGCTGTCTTATGTTTATTCACAAACTGAAAAATAGCCTGATTCATGGAAGCCGGTGTTGCCGAAGTTTTCCATCCGTAACGGGAGGTAAACGTATCCAGCGCCCACAACTGTTGATTATCACTTTGGGTGGTGACGATGGCTTCCCCTCCGGTGATTCCCGCAACGATTCGTGTCAGTTCATTGCCGCCTCCGATATGTCCGGACAGTACGGAGATAACGAAACGTCCGGTACTGTCAACGTTAATCACTGCCGGATCGGTATATTTGTTCCGGATGCAGGAAGCAATACTTCTCACACAGATGCCGAGTGCACCGATAAAAACGATTGCTTTAAAATCGGAAAAATGTTCTTTCATAAACCCGCTGTACGAGGTGATTGTTTCGCATCCCTCTGCTTCTCCTTTGAGGTATATGGCGGATTCTGCTAACTCTCTGCTTATATTCCTGGCTATGGGCAGACTTGACTCGGAGATTAAAATAATTGCTGTCTGAACGCTCTTTTCCATCCTGAAAATAATTAATTGGGGTAATGTTGCAAAAGTACAATAATAATCAGTTTCTTTCCTTGAGAGGTAGTGTAAATTTCGTGTTACTGAAAATATTTTTAGATATGTTATGAGATACAAATTAAATGTAGTAATTTTGCGGCACTTTAGGTGATGTTTTCAATCGTCCGATTGAACATAAAAGGGAATCCGGTGTGAATCCGGAGCAGTGCCCGCTACTGTAACATCCATCTATTGAAAGTTTTACTACTGCCACTGTGCCGGATGCACGGGAAGGCGAACTTTCAGGATGAAGTCAGGAAACCTGCCTAAGGAAGAAACAATAGTTAACTTGTTCTCGGGGCTAAGAACATAAACTATAGAAATTTAAGCATAATCACAAAATGTTGAAAAAACTTATTTTGACCACCATGTTGGTCGGTGTATGTTGTGTTGTGTCCGCTCAGGTTACAATCAAGGGACGTGTGTTGAATTCTGAAACCGGAGAGCCTGTTGTCGGAGCGAATATCCGGGTGGACCATAGTCTGCAGGGTGGAACAACGAATGCAAAAGGAGAGTTTATAATCAAGGGATTGCCTGATGGCAAACAGACCCTGCAAGTGTCACACCTCAATTATGAACCGCAACGGTATTCCACTTCGAAGAGTGTAAATGACGTCGTGATACGCATGACGGAGAGTCATAACAATCTAACCCAGGTGGTAGTGACCGGAACCGGAACACATCGCCGGATGGTGGATAGTCCCATCCCGGTAAATGTATTGACTGCCAAAGATATCAAGGAGGCCAATGTTACGAATCTTGAGGAGGCTCTTACCAAACTCACTTCTAACTTTTCTTTCTCTACCAGCGGTATGGGAACGGAAATGGTGCTTAATGGCTTGAATAGCGATTATATCCTTGTATTGGTGAACGGACGGAAACTGATTGGCGATGATGCGTTGATGCGCATCAACATGGCAAACGTGAAACGAATTGAAATACTGAACGGTTCGGCATCTGCGCTGTATGGTAGTGACGCCATTGGTGGAGTTATTAATATCATCACGGATGATAGCAAAAACAAGATTGACGCATCGAGCACTACTAAGGTGAGTGACCACGGACGTTTTTCGGAAGCTGTGAATCTGGATTTGAATGTTGGCAAACTTTCATCGTATACTTCTTACCAACGCCAACAGTCGGATGGCTGGAAACTTCATCCGATGACCGAAACGGTGAATAAAAAAGGGGAAGTGAAACTGGATCCTACCGATAAACAGGCTTTCACCGGTTATCATTCGAATACGGTCAACCAGAGTTTCTCTTATTCTCTGAATCATAAGACAACGCTGTATGCACAGGGTTCGTACTATAATTTCCTGAATGACCGTCCGGTAACGGAATATAAATATAATATGTATCATGAGAATTATACGTATGGTTTCGGTATGAAGTATATTGTGAATAAGAAAGCATATATCGATGCCGATTTCTATTCGGACAATTACAAATCGGCTTATGACTATATTCAGGAAAGCGGTGACTTTAAGATTGGAGATAAGGAAACCCGTAAGAAACAATATTTTTACCGGGGAAATGTGAAGAGTATTATCAAGGTGAACAGCAAGAACAAACTGTCTGCCGGATTGGAATATCTGGATGAAAAGCTGGAAAGTGAATCGGACAATATCTCTAATAAGACGCTCTACACCATGGCTTTATATGCACAGGATGAGTGGACGATTGCCGAATCTCTGCAAGCAGTAGTGGGATTGCGTTACATTTATAATGAAACATTTGAAGATCATTTCACTCCGACAGCTTCTATTATGTATAGGGAGGGTGGTTTCCGTGGCCGATTGTCTTTTGCAACAGGCTTCCGCACGCCTACTCTTTCTGAAATTTATGCTACGGATCTGGCAAAGACTACCAATCGCTATACTATCGGGAATCTGGAACTGAAACCGGAAGAAAGCAAGAATTTCTCATTAAATCTGGAATATACTCATTCTCGTTTTTCTGTATCAGCAACGGCTTTTGTAAATAATGTGACGGATATGATTAATTACCGTACTTTGAGCGATGAAGAAGCTGCACAATATGGTGATTATGATGAAGTGCGCCAGCGTGACAACATCGATAAAGTGAGAATCAAAGGGGTGAATGTAAATGCAAATGCTTACCTGGGACTTGGATTCAATCTGGGAGCCGGCTATACGCTGTTGGATGCAAGAAATCTGATAACGGACAAACCGATTGACAAAAGTGTCAAGTATGCAGGAAACGTAAATGCGCAATGGTCTAAGAACTGGGGATTGTATGGACTGAACATCAATATGGTTGGTCGCGGACAGGGAAAGAGATATTCCGAAACGTATGACTATGATTCATCCGGTTTTATGCTTTGGGATTTGAATACAGGACATACATTCAATCTGAAATATTTCATTCTGAATGCCGGTTTGGGTGTTGAGAACCTGTTCGACTGGGTAGACGACCGTCCCTGGAATACGAAGAAACCTTATTCGACCATTACACCGGGAAGAGCTTTCTATGCAAGCCTGACGATTCGTTTTAGAAAATAAGGATAAGAAATAATCGATAAGAAAGATGGAAGATTTGAAACCGGTATATATCGTTTCTTTAGGTCCGGGTGAAGTGGGGCTTATCTCTTTGATAGGAGGTGCTACACTGTGTCGGGCAAATGCTATTTTTTGCCCGAAAACAAATACACGTTCCCGGTCTTCTGTTCTTCTGAAAGAATTGAAGATAAAGAAAGAAGCTATCAGACACTATACATTGCCGATGAGTAAGAAGCGTGAGATGGCTTATGAGGCTTACGATAAGGTTTTTGAAGAAATAGTCAGCCTGTATTCGGAAGGTTTATGTGTGGCGATAGTGGCTGAAGGAGATGCCGGTTTTTATTCTTCTACCAGTTATTTGGTCGGAAGGCTCAAGAAAGCGGGGATACCTATCAAGCAGATTGCCGGTGTTCCGGCGTTTATTGCAGCGGCAGCTTCCATCGGTCTTTCTATTGTGGAACAGGAAGAACGGTTGACGGTGTGTCCGGGAAAAGTGGACAGAGAACTGTTCAGCCGGATTGCTTCCGGTAGTGAAGTGGCGGTAGTGATGAAACTATCGCAGTGTGAGGAGGAAGTGAAGCATTTTATAAGTTTGGAGGAAGGACTTGTCTGTCATTATTTCGAGAATGTGGGAGCGGACGGGGAATTTTATACGTGTGATAAGAAAGATATATTGGCAAGGGAATTTCCTTATTTCTCTTTAATGATAATAAAAGGTAGATGAAACGAATGAGACAAATATGGTTAGCAGGACTTGTTTTGTTGTCTTTATCCGCAGAGGTAAGTGCACAGAGCAATGTTGCCATACAGGATTCAATTCCTGAAATAGTGGTGACAGGTACGGGAACGGAACACTATCTGAAAGATGCACCTGTGCAGACGGAAGTGATTAGCCGCAAAATGCTGGATAGTTATGCAGGGGCTACCTTGGAAGATATTTTGAGCGGACTGTGTGCTTCTTTTGATTTTAGTGCTGGTGATATGGGAGCCAATATGCAATTGGGTGGACTCGGCAATGGTTATATATTAATCCTTGTTGATGGCAAGAAGATGCATGGTGATGTAGGCGGACAGAATAATCTGGGCTTGATCGATCCGGCTCGTATTGAACGTATTGAAATCGTGAAAGGAGCTGCTTCGGCACTTTACGGAAGTGATGCTATTGCAGGAGTGGTGAATATTATATTAAAGAAACACCGCGAAAATATTTTGATAGAAAATACAAGTCGCGGCGGATCGTATGGAGAATTCCGGCAGTCGAATACCGTACAGTTCAAGGTTGGTAAATTTACTTCTTCCACTAATTTCCAACTGAAGCATTCAGACGGATGGCAGAATACAACTTATGAAGATCCGAACCGTTATGAATATCCTATAACCAATTCTATCAATAAGACTGTAAATCGCTATACGGACTGGCAAGTGGCACAGCGTTTCGATTATCAGGCTACAAAGGATTTGAGCCTTTACGCTGACGGTAGCTTTTATCGCAAACGGATATATCGTCCTTGCGGAGTGCCTGACTATAAGACTTATGATTTCCTTTATCGTAACTCTTCTGTTGCGACAGGAGGTAAGTTGAAGCTGAAAAATAGCAATAGCATTATGCTGGACGTCAACTATGATAGTCATGCTTATTATTATATGTACACTCGCGAGACTTGGGATAAGGAGTATGATGATAGTGGCAAGGAGATCAGTTTTCCATATTTCCCCGGTGATAAAGGATTGCAAAGCGATCAAAGCCGCTTGTTGTTGCAGTTGAAAGGTATATTCAATCTGCCATACTTCAATCGTTTGAGTGTGGGTACTGATACGGAAATCAATTGGCTGGATGCTCCCCGTCGGCTGGATGAAAAAGATCGGGTATCCGATTATACGACCTCTTTCTATGCGCAGGATGAATGGACGCCTATTGAACGGTTGAATATCACAGCGGGAGGGAGATTGACAGTGAATCAGAACTTTGGTGTGCGCATCACTCCGAAAGTATCGGCACTTTATAAGTTAGGAGCTTTTAATCTGCGTGCTACCTATTCGGAAGGATTCAAGACACCGACACTGAAAGAATTGCATTACCGTTATATCCGTCAGATGTCAATAATCTCATTGAATCTGGGAAATACGGAGTTGGATCCACAGACCAGCCGTTATGTTTCCGGTGGACTGGAATATAATGGAACTCGTTTCAGTATCAATGTCACGGGATATTGTAACTGGGTAGATAATATGATAACTCTAGTCACTATTCCTCTTTCGCAGGCTCCGGGTGATTTGGTTGTTACCTATGATCCTGCCCGTGTACGCCAGTATCAGAACATGGATGATGCCCATACTTATGGGGTGGATGTGAATGCCAAATGGACACCGGTCCAATCACTGACTCTAACAGGAGGTTATAGCTATCTGGATACTGAAGCGAATCAATATGATGAAGAAGATCAAGTGATGAAACATGTCATTATTGATGGTATGGCTCATCATCGTGCTACTGTGAGTGCTATCTGGACGCATGCGTGGAGACGGAGTAACTATCGTCTTGGCATTGGAGTTTATGGACGTATTCAGAGTAAACGTTATTATCAGGATGATGGAAATGGCAAGGCTTATAATCTTTGGAGGCTGAATACCCGTCACCAATTTAAATTGGGTAAACGATGGAATGCAGAGGTGAATGCGGGAATCGACAATATCTTCAATTATTATGAGACAACGTATCACAGCCTGAATTATGGTACAACTACAGCGGGACGAACTTTCTATGGTTCGTTGATGATACAATTCGGACAAAAAAAGACAAAAAATACATGATGTTTAACCCTTTAAAATTTTAAAGACATGAAACAGTTTAGATTTATGATGATGACGGCTTTAGTAGCTGTAATGTCCCTTTCGGCAGTATCTTGCTCCGACGACGATGATGATGTGGCAAAATCCAACCACGATAAGAAGATGGAAGCAGTAACTGCCGAAGTACAAGCCAACAAAAAGCATGATACAGCCTTGCTGCTAGTGACTTTTGGTAGTACGTGGGATGCGCCTCAAACGACTTTCAATAATATGAAAGCGCAGTTTGCTAGTAAGTTCCCTAACATGGATATTTATTTTTCTTTCACTTCGGAGATTTGTATGACCCGCTGCGCGGCAAAAGGTTGGAATTATTATGCACCTTCTTTCTATTTGGAAGCTATTGGTCTGGCAGGATATAAGACGGTTTGTGTGCAATCTCTTCATGTTATTCCCGGCGAAGAATTCCTTCGGGTACAGAATGTCGTGAAAGATTTCCATAATGATGGTGAGCACCCGGAATTTGCCAACGTGAAAGTATATTTGGGTGGTCCGTTGTTGGAAACAGAGGAAGATGTAACCAATGTAGCAAAGATTCTGCATGAAACTTATAAAAGTAAAGTGGAGTCGAATAATATCGTGACTTTCATGGGACATGGAAATCCCGAAAATTATAACTACGGGAATGGTAACTCTCGCTACACGATGATGGAAGCAGAGTTGCAGAAACTGAATTCTAATTATTTTGTGGCTACTGTAGATATGGAAGATAATTATATAGACGATATGATTTCCCGTATGCAGGAGGCTAACAAGAAATCAGGTAATGTGATCTGTCATCCGTTGATGTCTATTGCAGGCGATCATGCTAATAATGATATGAAGGGTGGTGTTGGTGCCACGGCTGAAGAAGGAAGTTGGCGCTATGAATTGTCAAAAGCCGGATATACTTGCCCGTTGGCTAACTGTGATATCAAAGGATTAGGTGATTATTCCAAGATTGTAAGCGTATGGGTTAGCCATATTGAGAAGAAGATCGCTGATAATGATGCAATGTATGATCCGGATGCGGAAGAAGAATAATTAGTTGATTAGTTGAGTATGAAATAATCATACTGCTAATAAACAAAATAAAGCCAATCAAAATGGTCGTATTTGCTATAAATAAACGGGATCATTTTAGTTGGCTTTTTATATAGTCAGGATATTCTGTGATTTTTTATTCAGAACTATCTGATTACATTTTATCTTGTTTAAGTTTTTATCTTTACCTTTGTTTCAGGTATAATCCTGAAGATGTATGAAAAAAAATAAGATCATAGTAGCAGGTATCGGTCCCGGTAGTCCGGAAGATATTACTCCAGCTGTTGTTAGTGCACTGAAAGAATCAGATGTGGTGATTGGTTATAAATATTATTTTCAGTTTATTACTCAATGGCTGGCAGAAGGAACAGAATGTGTTGATACCGGAATGAAGCGGGAGAAAGCCCGTGCTGAATTGGCTTTTGAATATGCTGAACAGGGAAAAACTGTTTGTGTCATCAGTTCCGGTGATGCGGGAATCTATGGGATGGCTCCGTTGATTTATGAAATGAAACGGGAACGGGGGAGTGAGGTCGAGATCCTCGTGCTGCCCGGTATCAGTGCTTTCCAGAAAGCTGCGTCATTGCTGGGTGCTCCCATCGGTCATGATTTTTGCATTATCTCTCTGTCCGACTTGATGACTTCCTGGGAGATCATAGAAAAAAGAATCACTGCCGCTGCTACTGCCGACTTTGTAACAGCCATTTACAACCCTAAGAGTGAGGGACGTTACTGGCAGCTTCATCGTCTGAAAGAAATCTTTCAGGAATCCCGTTCACCGGAAACGCCCGTAGGTTATGTCCGTCAGGCAGGCCGGGAAGAAGAAACGGTGGTAGTGACCACCTTGCAGGATTTCGATCCGGAAGAAGTGGATATGTTTACAGTAGTACTGATTGGCAATTCACAAACCTATCAGTTCCAGAATCGGATGGTAACCCCTCGCGGATATTATCGCGAACAGGAAAAGGACGAAGTCGGAAAAGGACAGGAGATTATGATGAACTCTTTCCGGAAGATAGAGGAAGAGATGCAGAATAAAGAGATCGACCTTGACCGTAAATGGGCTTTATTTCATGCCATACATACCACAGCGGATTTTGAAATGGAGAAGCTGGTATATACTGATAAAGAGGTTGTAAAGAACTTGTATGAACAGATTGCTTCCGGACGGATTAAGACGATTATCACAGATGTCACGATGGTAGCTGCCGGCATACGGAAAGGTGCTTTACAGCGTTTAGGGGTGGAAGTGAAATGTTTTCTCTCCGACGAACGTGCAGTGGAACAGTCGAAGAAACGGGGAACTACCCGTTCACAGGAAGCTATTCGCCTGGCTGTAGAAGAACATCCGGATGCTCTTTTTGTATTTGGCAATGCACCTACGGCATTAATAGAACTGTGCGATCTGATTCGAAAAGGAAAAGCACACCCGTCCGGGGTTATTGCCGCTCCCGTAGGATTCGTGCATGTGAAAGAGCCGAAATACATGATAAAGACATTCACGGAAGTACCGAAGATTATTGTTCAGGGCAGACGGGGAGGGAGTAATCTTGCCGCTACATTGGTGAATGCGATTTTATGTTTTGATGATGCCCGGACACTGCGCCCCGGTAGAGATGTATAGAAGAGTGTAGACATTTTATATGACAGAATGCAGGAATTTCATATCATAGGAATAACAGATAGTCGCGAACTCTCTTTCAGTAAGGAGGTTCAGGCTTTGATTGCCCGTTCTCATGTCTTTTCGGGTGGAAAGAGACACCATGAAATTATGGCTGCCATGTTACCGGAATCATCGGTTTGGATAGATATAACTGTGCCTCTTGACGCTGTGTTCAAGTGTTATGCCGGTTATCAGGAAATAGTAGTTTTTGCTTCCGGTGATCCTTTGTTTTTTGGTTTTGCCAATACGGTGATGCGTAAACTGCCCGAGGCTGTTGTCAAAGTCTATCCGTCTTTCAATTCCTTGCAGCTTTTAGCACACAAAGCCTTGTTGCCTTATCATGATATGCGGACGATTTCTCTGACTGGCAGACCGTGGAAAGCCTTGGATGAGGCTCTTATTTCCGGAGAGACATTGATTGGTTCGCTTACTGACAGAGAAAAAACACCTGCTTCCATAGCTGCCCGGATGCAAGCGTACGGATATGCCAACTACCGGATGATTGTGGGTGAGCAGTTGGGGAATGAAGAGGAAACAGTGGCAGAATATAGTGTGGAGGAAGCGATGGAAAGGCATTTCAGGATGCCGAATTGTGTGATTTTAAAGCGTATTACTGTTCGTGAACGGCCGTTCGGAATTCCAGAAGAGCAGTTTGAACTGTTGGACGGGCGGGCGAATATGATAACCAAGATGCCTGTTCGTCTGCTGTCATTAAGTCTGCTCGATTTGAGAAACAGATCGGTGATGTGGGACGTGGGTTTTTGTACCGGTTCTGTTTCCATTGAGGCGAAGTTACAATTTCCTCATCTCGATATTGTTGCTTTTGAAAAAAGAGAGGCGGGGCGGCAATTGATGGAAACGAATAGTCGTCGGTTTGGTTGTCCGGGAATAACGACGGTGATTGGAGATTTTTTGGATATGCCGTTAGAGAAATTTCCCATGCCTGATGCTGTCTTTATTGGAGGTCATGGTGGCAAGTTGGGAGAAATGATAAAGAAAATAGCTCCTTTATTGCCTGTTGGTGGGACGCTGGTGTTTAATTCTGTATCCGAAGACAGTAGGAAGCAATTTGAGAAAGCAATAGACGATAATGGATTGAAACTTGAACAAGTGATCCGACTGACAGTAGACGAGCATAATCCCATTGATACACTGAAAGCTATAAAACGATGAAACAAACCAGTCATTTTTTAATTGGAGCCGCTTCTTCGGGGGGTGGAAAAACAACCTTTACAACAGGGTTGTTAAGACTGTTTCGTGATAGAGGACTGAATGTGCAGCCTTATAAATGTGGCCCTGATTATATTGATACGAAGTATCATGAGATGGCAGCAGGTAATGCTTCCGTCAATCTCGATCTCTGGCTCTCTTCTCAAAAACATGTAAAGGAGACGTATGCAAAATATGCGGCTGCAATGGATGTATGTGTGACCGAGGGAGTGATGGGACTTTTCGACGGTTTCGATGGAATGGAGGGAAGCAGTGCGGCTATTGCTGCTTTACTGGATATTCCTGTCGTTCTTGTAATCAATGCCAAATCAACGTCTTATACAGTAGCTCCGATTCTATATGGCTTTAAATATTTCAATCCGTCGGTGCGACTTGCCGGTGTGGTATTCAATCAGGTAGCTTCCGAACGCCATTACTCTTTTTTACAGAAAGCCTGTGAAGATGTAGGCGTAGAATGTTTCGGCTTTCTTCCCCGATTGAAAGAACTGGAAGTACCCTCCCGTCATTTGGGATTGACGTTGGATACTTCCTATCAGTTTGATAAATTCGCTTCTGTGGTGGCGCAGGCGATTGAAGAGCATGTGGCGGTTGACCGGATTCTTGAAGTATGTAGTGTACCATTGGTTGATTATAATGCACATACCTCGATTCCATCGACAGAAATCTCCAAAGACATTCTTTCTGAAAAAAAATGGAAGATAGCAGTAGCACAGGATGCAGCATTTAATTTCATGTATCGGGAGAACTTGGCTCGTCTGAAAGAATTAGGGATAGTTACCTTTTTCAGTCCTATGAGCGATGAACATCTGCCCGATTGTGATTTAGTTTATTTGCCGGGTGGTTACCCCGAATTTTTCCTGAAAGAGCTGGAAAGTAACATAGCCATCAAGCAACAATTAAAAATGTATGTGGAAAGCGGAGGCCGTTTGCTTGCCGAATGTGGTGGGATGATGTATCTTTGTGACAGTATCCGGGGAATGGATGGAAAACAATATGCCATGGTCGGATTACTGCATCAGAGGGCTACTATGGAAAATATGAAATTAAGGCTTGGTTATCGAACCCTCCGGGTAGGAGAGCAGGTGTGGAAAGGACATGAATTTCATTACTCTTCCATTGAAAAAGAACTTCCATCCATTGCGGAGGTGACAGATGCAAAAGGAAATCCTGTTTCCACTCCGCTTTATCGATATAAGAATCTGATTGCAGGCTATACACACCTCTATTGGGGTGAAATGAACTTAATGAAACTTTGGGAATGATGAGAAGAATATATACCCGTACGGGAGACAATGGAACTACCGGAATCTTTGGTGGTGAGCGTGTCGAAAAAGATGATATCAGGATTGAGGCTAATGGTACGATTGACGAACTGAATACGGTGATAGGAATAGTCCGCTCACTTCTTCCTGAACAGGATGAATGGCACGAATGGCTGTATGAAATACAGATGGAACTGATGTCATGTATGAGCCATGTGGCTACTCCATCCGTTAAAAGGGGCGAAAACCCGAATACCTTGCGTACGGATCTGACCGGTCTTCTGGAAAAAAGAATGGATATAATGAATGCCGCTATGGAAGATAATGGCTATTTTATACTACCGGGTGGTACACAAATTTCTGCACAATTGCATCATGCGCGTGTTATAGCAAGGCGTGCCGAACGGAGGCTTTGCACATTACATCGGCAGGACCCGGTGCCGCAATCTCTGCTTGAATTCATCAACCGGTTATCTGACTTGTTCTTTGTCATGGCACGTTATGAAATGTATCGGCAGCACTGGACTGAAGAGAAATGGAAAGCTTTCGGTTATAAGCGCAAAGCTTCAACCCCTGACCAAAGTAAATAGAAAGATGGAGAAGAAAAAACTAAATTCCTTTATGCTTGCCGGAACAGGTAGCGATGTCGGGAAAAGTATTCTGGCTGCGGCATTCTGCCGCATATTGAAGCAGGACGGATATCATCCTGCACCGTTCAAGGCCCAGAATATGGCTTTGAATTCGTATGCCACTCCCGAGGGATTGGAGATCGGCAGGGCGCAAGCCGTTCAGGCGGAAGCTGCCGGTGTTCCCTGTCATACGGATATGAATCCGTTGTTGTTGAAGCCAAGCTCCGAACATACTTCGCAGGTTGTGTTATTGGGGAAACCAATCGGTGACCGGAATGCGTATGAGTATTTCCGCAAGGAGGGAAGGGAAGAATTACGAAAAGTAGTCAATGAGTCGTATGATCGCCTCGCTACCAGATATAATCCGATAGTGATGGAGGGGGCCGGCAGTATCTCGGAAATTAATCTGCGGGACGTCGACCTGGTCAATATGCCTATGGCAAAACACGCTGGGGCAGATGTTTTTCTGGTGGCGGACATTGATCGTGGTGGTGTATTTGCCAGTGTGTATGGTTCTATTTTGTTGCAGACTCCGGAAGAACGTTCATTGATTAAGGGTATTATTATCAATAAGTTTAGAGGGGATATCCGCCTGTTTGAGTCCGGAATAAAGATGATCGAAGACCTCTGCAAGGTTCCTGTGCTTGGAGTAGTGCCTTACTATAAGGGGATTTATATAGAAGAAGAGGACTCTGTGATGCTTGAGTCTAAAAACCGGGAGGCTATGGCCGGAAAAATCAATATAGCTGTGATCTTGCTGCGTCATCTGTCTAACTTTACCGATTTTAATGTGTTGGAACGGGATGAACGGGTGCATTTATATTATACCAATAATGTGAATGAAATAGCGAAAGCAGATATTGTATTGTTGCCCGGAAGCAAGAATACGCTGGATGATCTTTATGAATTGCGCTGTAACGGAGTAGTACAAGCTATTCTGAAAGCTCATCGGGAAGGGGCGACCATCATGGGTATCTGTGGCGGTTATCAGATGATGGGACTGGAAATACGCGATCCTGACGGAGTAGAGGGAAGTTTTAAATTACTCCCCGGCTTGGGGTTACTTCCTGTTATCACTACCATGCAGGGAGATAAAGTGACCCGGCAGGTGAATTTCACTTTTGATGAGTCGGATACGGTTTGTAAGGGATATGAGATACACATGGGCAGAAGTGTACCTGCCGAAGGATTCTCCCCTTCTCCTTTAAATAAACTGGAGGATGGAAGAGAGGATGGTTACCGGAATGGCCGAAAGTGTATGGGAACATATATTCATGGCATACTTGACAACCGGTCATTTATAGATTTCCTGCTCAAGCCTTATGCCGACAAACTGGAACAGCAGACCTTTGACTATGCAACATTCAAGGAAGAACAATATGATAAGTTGGCGGAACATGTGAGAAAACACATCAATATGCCGTTACTTTATAAAATATTAGAAAGAAATGATTGAGGGACACGGAGACGATCTTTATAAATACGGAAAGAAAATAGTTAGCAATTTCAGTTCGAATGTGTATAACCGGATCGATCATTCGGGACTTTACCAACGACTGAATGAGCGGCTCTCTACCATTTGCAGTTATCCCGAGCCGATGCCTTATTCTTTGGAAAGTGAAATAGCCCGGAGGTATTCGCTCACTCCCCGCCAAGTTTGTGTGACTAATGGAGCGACGGAAGCTATTTACCTGATAGCACAAGTCTTTCAAGGACGTATTTCAGCCGTGTTGGGACCAACCTTTAGCGAGTATGCGGACGCATGCCGGGTACATCGGCACAAAGTGAAGCCTTTTTATTCGTTGGATGCTTTACCGGAAGATGCGGAACTGGTATGGATCTGCAATCCGAATAATCCGACAGGTGAAGTGCGAAATAAGGAAGACCTGAAAGCATTGGTCGATTCTCATCCTGATAAATTGTTTATATTCGATCAGTCTTACGAGTATTTCACATTAAAGTCACTTCTTGGGATTAAAGAAGCCGCTTCCTTTCCAAATGTGATCCTGCTCCATTCAATGACCAAGCAATACGCGATTCCGGGACTGCGGGTGGGTTATTTTACTGCCTCCGAGGGCTTGACCGATGATGTTCGTTGCCGTCGGATGCCTTGGTCTGTGAATAGCTTGGCTATTGAAGCCGCAAAATATCTTCTGGAAGAGGGAGACGGCATTTCAGCGGATATTCCGCAACTTCTGGCAGAACGTGAGCGACTGACAAACCTCCTGCTTGCCACGGGTATGTTGGAAATATGGCCAACTGATACGCACTATATGTTGATAAAACTACGTATGGGGAAAGCGGCGGCCCTTAAGGATTTTCTAGCCGTGAATCATGGAATACTCATTCGGGATGCATCCAACTTTGAGGGATTGGACGAGCGTTTCTTTCGGATTGCTACACAAACTCCCGAAGAAAATGATAAGCTGGTGAAAGCAATCAGTGAATGGATGGAGCAGATAATGAGTTAAGAGATATTTTTGTTTATGATGAGTTACTTTATCGCTATAGGAGTAGTGCTGCGTGTTTTATTGCCGGCCTGGCTAATGGATCGTCTATTCGGTGATCCGGTGTCTTTGCCTCATCCTGTCATCTGGTTCGGCAAGATGATTACTTTCGGGGAAAAGAGACTGAATAAAGGATCTTATAAGTTATGGAAAGGAGGAATCATGTCTGTTCTGTTGATCCTGTTCGTTTATTTGGTCACCATAGGGATCGAATATGCCCTTTCTTTTTTAGGAACTCCTGCGGTGATCGGTTTTGATATAATCTGCATTTTCTTTTGTCTGGCCGGAACTACATTGATTAAAGAGGTCAGAATGGTATTTGAGGCGGTTGATCGTTCTTTGGAAGAGGGACGTATTCAGGTTGCCCGTATTGTAGGGCGTGATACTTCCGAACTTTCTGCACAGGAAGTCAGGACTGCTGCTCTTGAAACTTTGGCGGAAAATTTGAGTGACGGAGTGATTGCTCCTCTTTTCTGGTATTTGTTGTTGGGCGTTCCGGGAATGATGGCCTACAAAATGGTGAATACGCTTGATTCCATGATTGGTTATCATAGTGATCGTTATCTTCTTTTTGGGCGTGTGGCAGCTCGTGTTGATGATGTCGCTAATTATATTCCTGCCCGTCTTACTGCTTTTCTGATGGTATTGGCAAGTGGTCGGCTGAAACTTCTGTCATTTGTGAAGAGATATGGCAGAGAACATGCAAGTCCCAATTCCGGCTATCCGGAAGCCGCTCTTGCAGGTATCCTGAATTGTCGTTTCGGCGGTCCTCATCACTATTTTGGTCAACTCTTTACAAAGCCTTATATCGGAGTGAATGAACGTTTGCTGGACACATCCGATATGCGGATGGGAGTTGCTGTCAACCGTCGTGCAGAAGAGATGATGATTGTCCTGACTGTTTGTTTACGGGCGCTCTTGATATAGAAAAATTCCTCCATAGGCAGGTACTGTCTGAAATGCTTCTTCTGGTTGAATCAACTTTGCATAAATCTGTGCGCAAATCAATACGCCGCCATGAGCAAATACTACTATATTTTCAGCCTCCTTTTGTTTGACTTCGTCTAAAAATGCGGCTACCCGTCTATATTGGTCGGCAAACGATTCTCCATTGGTTGCTTTTACATTCAGGTAATCGTCGTACCAGCACTGTAGATTCGGGTCTTTGATTTTATCAAAATACTGCATTTCCCAATCTCCGAAATTAAGTTCCAGTATTCTGGGGTCACGGATGGCATCTCCGAATCCGCAATACTGTGCCAGGCGGGTGCATCTGGATAGAGGACTGGTGTAAGCCATATCAAAGTGAATGGATTCGATTTTAGCTTTGGTTACAGCTGCTTCTGCCTCAAATGTAGGACGTAAAGGAACGTCTGACTGACCGTAACAAAGACCTTTAGGAACGTCGACAGAGGTATGTCTGATTAGATAAATATTCATAGGTTTACTTATTTTATATAGATAGACATCACTGCTCCCAGCCAGAAACTCATTTCGCTTAGGAGAAATAATGCACCGCAACAATCTCCGGTATATCCGTTCAGACGTCGTTTCATCATCCGGCAGATAAAGAAGAATACCAGAATGGGAAATATACATACGGGCCAGTAGCTTGGAGGAAGTAATAGGAGAGGCAGTATTCCACCCATCGCAGACATTACGATCTCCCCAAAATTCATTCTTGTATATACTGTTCCGGATTTGCTATCTTCTTCTTTACGTGCATAGGGCAGGTAATTGATGATATTGGAAGAAATGAATTTACTCCAGGTATCTCCGCTTAGTAATAAGAAAGGAGTAACTGCTAAGGGAAGTGCGACCAGTAGATTGTAAGCAAATAAATAATAGATGATTAATCCCAAAACTCCATAGCTTCCGATATGGGAATCTTTCATGATGCGTAACGTGCTTTCCCTGTTCGTTCCACCTCCGAATCCATCGAAGAAATCGGCCAATCCATCCTCATGCAATGCTCCTGTGATAAGTAAACGTGAAGTCAGTGCCAGGATCACGGCTACTCCGTGAGGTAAAATAGTACTGGCTCCCCAGAAAATCAATGCCATCATTCCCCCGGTCAGCCAGCCACTGAAACTCCAATAATTGACAACGTGTTTGAAACACTCCTGCGGAACTTCTTTTATTTTCCAGAAAGGCAATCGTGTAAAGAATATGAGGGCGGCAAGTATCTGGTTCATTTTAGAAATATTTAGTGATGGAAGCATGAGCAAATGAATCCATCTCATTCAGCATTTTCACAGCAGAATCTACAATGGGATAGGCACAAACGGAACCGCTTCCTTCTCCAAGTCTTAGTCCGAGATTGAGTAGGGGACGTGCTCCGAGATAGTCCAATAATAGCTTATGTCCGCTCTCGTCTCCCTGATGACCGAATATGGCATAGCTCATCACTTCCGGATAAAGGCGTGAAGCGGCAAGAATACAATTGGTCATAATAAATCCATCAATTAGAATAACCATTCCCAGTTCGGCAGCTTTGAGCATTGCTCCTACGGCCATTACCATTTCGTAACCTCCGAAACGGCAGAGGATTTCTTCTGCGGAATGCTCTCCCGGATATTGTTCGAGAGATCTTTTCAGAACTTCGTATTTGTGGTTTATTCCCTGGTGATTGAGTCCGCTTCCTGCACCTACACATTGATCTAATGGGATTCCGGTGAAGCAAGTCATCCATAGAGAAGAGGACGAAGTATTTCCGATTCCCATTTCACCGAAACTAATGACATTGCAGCCTTCCTGGTGAGAAGCATCCACACATTGAGCACCACGCTCCAGGCAAAGTTCCATCTCTTCGGGCATCATGGCTGCTTCGTACAGGAAATTGCGTGTTCCTCTTCCGACTTTCATGTTAATGATACCTTTTTCATAAGGTAAATCATAATCGACTCCTGCGTCTACAATTTTAAGAGTGAAACCGTGCTGTCGGCACAGGAAATTGATCCCTGCTCCCCCATGAAGAAAGTTGCTGATTTGTTGCCAGGTTACTTCTTTAGGAGATGGGCTGACTTTTTCTTCTACGATGCCATGATCCGCGGCAAAGATTATATTTTGAGGATGAGTTAATCGTGGAGAAAGGGATTGTTGGATCAGTCCGATTTGCAAAGCAATTTCTTCCAGTCTTCCAAGCGATCCTTTAGGCTTGGTCAGATTATTGATTTTGTCAATCAGAGCTTCTTTGATAGCTTCATCTGGCTTTTGAATATGAAATGTTTTCATGTTTATTTTATTTTTACGGGAATACCACTTGCCATGAGATATACATCGTCGGCATGCGATGCGATGTATTGATTGGTCCAACCTTGCAAGTCTGTGAATTTACGTTGCAGTTTGTTCTCGGAAACTCCCCCCCCCAACCAATCTCATTAGTTACAAATATGAAAGTGGCATCCTGCTGGGTAAATTTGTCGAATTCTTTTTTGACGGCTTCCAATGAGGAGGCAACGTTAGAATCAAACTCCATAAAGAAGTTAGTGCACCAAAGAGTTACACAATCTATCACTACGACTCTGCCCGCTACATTGTGACGGCTCAATTCTTTTTCTTCTTCTATATTTATCCATTCAGGACCGCGGTTCTTTTGATGGCGTTCCACCCTTTTTCTGAATTCTTCGTCCCATATCCTGGCAGTGGCCAAGTAAACCGGTGACGTAGTAAGTTCATGCGCTTTATTTTCCGCGAACGAACTTTTACCGGATCGTTGTCCTCCTGTGATTAGTATAATCCTTTTCATTAAGTTGCTGATTGAATAATGGATGGACAAAGGTATAAAAAATAACTCCGGGATTAACCGTTTTACGTAAAAGTTATTAACTTTGTCCCGATTTGTTTTAGATCAACATAAATATCAGACTTAACTACTATTGGATATGAACGCTTGTAAGTTAGTGGGATTGCTTTTGCTGCTACTTTGGGGACATACTGCTCTGTATGCTCAACAAGTGAGAACTGTGCGAGGAAGAGTGCAGACAGTGGAAGCCGGCAGTAATGAGAAGCGGGCATTACCATCTGCCAGCATTGTTATTTTGGCGAAAAGTGATTCTGCCTTTATCAAGGGAATAACAAGTGATAAGAATGGGCGTTTCATTCTTAATTATCAACCGCAGAAGAAAAAGAAATACCTGTTGAAGGTCTCTTTTATGGGAATGCAATCTGTATACCGGGCACTGGAAGACTCTGTATCGGTGAATATCGGTACAGTGGTATTGAAAGATGATGATATTCAGATTAGTGAAGTGACGATAACGGGAAAATTGCAGGAAGTAGTGATGGAGGGAGATACTACGGTTATCAATGCTGCCGCTTTTAAAACTCCTGAAGGAGCTTATCTGGAAGATTTAGTGAAGCGTGTTCCCGGATTGGTATATAATAAGAAAGATAATTCGTTGACATACAACGGACAGCCCATCAGTGAAATCAATGTAAATGGCGAAGCTTTTTTCTCCGGAGATAAAAAGACGGCACTCGAAAATCTTCCGGCAGACCTGATTAGTAAGTTGAAAGTATATGATAAGAAATCGAAAGAAGAGGAGTTCACCGGAATTAGTTCAGGAGAAAAGAAATATGTACTCGACTTGCAGACTAAGGATGAATTGAATAAAACCTGGCTGACAAATGCAACGGTAGGATACGGGAATAACCAGAAGAAGGATTTCGAGGGGCAAGTGAATTATTTTAGTAAAGACGGAGATAATCTTTCTTTTATCGCACAGTCTACCAACAGATACCAGAATAGTACGTACAAGGATAATATCAACAATTCGGTAGGAATGAATATGACTCATAAATTCGGTAAGAAATTCTCCCTGACCGGAAGTGTGAACTATAATTTGAACCGGAACGGAAATCTTTCTTCCATTTATCAGGAACAGTATTTGCCGGCAGGTAATCAATACTCTGCGTCTACTAACGAAAGTAACTCTAAGGGGCGGTCGATTAGTTCTAACTTCATGGGAAGCTGGGAAGTAGATAAACGTACACGTATACATTTTACCGGTAATTTAGGAATCTCTCCTAATAGGAATGAAAACAGTAGCCAGAATGCATCTTTTGATGCTCCTCCCGGCATAAATCATGAGAGCTTGTTTGATGACTTTGAATCTATTCCCCGGGATATAAAAGTGAATCGTAGCGAGAACCGGTCGCGTTCGGAGAATCAGTCGAACCGTTATAGCTGGATGATGAGTATTATGAGACGTCTGAATGAAAAAGGTACAACGCTGGCATTGAATATCCTGAACTCGGATTCGTGGGGAGATAATGAAAGTTTTTCGCTTTCTAAAACTACTTATTTCCGTCTTGAAGATAAATTGGGAAATGATTCGGTGCTTTTTCGTAACCAGTATTTGAAGTCGCCTCAAAAAAATAATTCATGGAGAGTCGGGATTACCTTTGCCCAGCCTATTGGTAAGAAGATGCATTTCCGGGTAGCATATAACTGGGATACTAACTATGAACGTGATAATCGTGATACGTATGAATTATCTTCTCTGACGAAGTCGGAAGTTTTTGGTGAACTGCCTCCCGACTATGAAGCAGGGTATGTGGATAGTTTGAGTAATCGGAGTCATAGTCGTACGAATGGCCATAATCTGGATGTGGGGCTTAATTACTCTGATGATACCTGGATGTTTAATGCCTCATTAGGGATGACTCCGCAAAAACGTGCCATTGAACGGAAAATGGGAAAGCTCTATGCGGACACTACCATGCATACTATCGACTTTCAGCCTATGATATGGGTGAATTGGAAAAAGAAAGAGGCCCGGATCACTTTCAATTATAGTGGTAGAACCCGGCAACCCTCCTTATCAGATTTAATGCCGCTGACGGATAACAGTAATCCGTTGTATATCACCCGGGGAAATCCGGATTTGAAACAGATGTTTTCTCATAGTGTCCGTGTGAGCTTTCAACATTCAAAAAAAGGTATATCTGCGAATATCGGCGGGCAGATGGAACAGAACAGTGTGACGCAGGTAGTGCTATATGATGCAAAAACCGGTGGACGTGAGACATCTCCTATTAATATTAACGGAAACTGGAATGTATATGGAAGTGCCAACTGGTGGAAGCGTCTGGGACATTTTTCCTTGCGGTTGGATATGAACGGTAATCATAGCAATCGTGTCAGTATGATTAATGAAGACAAGAGCCTCGAACCGAAGAAAAGTACGACACGTGATACCGGATTGGGGTGTGACGCGAATGTATCTTATCAGCCCACCTGGGGAGGTATTGATTTCTCTACTTTCTGGAATTATCAGTATTCGCTTAATTCTATCAATGATAACGGTACCTATACGCGTAATTATAGTTTTCGTCTTGAGGGGTACGTTGATCTTCCTTTTGGCTTGCAATTACGGACTGACGGGGCTTATTCTTTCCGTAATGGTACGAATATCCGTAAAGGCGAAGATGACCAGATGTTGTGGAATGCAAGTGCCAGCTGGCGGTTCTTGAAAAAGAAAGAAGCGGAACTGTCTGCTTATTGGGCGGATATTCTCGGAAAGAGGAAAAGTTTCGGCCGTACGACTTCTTCTGATGGTTTTTATGAGTTCCGTAACCAGGAAATAAAAGGATATTTCATAGTCACTTTCAAATATAACTTTCGTTTGATGATGTGATTTTTAGAAAAAAGTCGTATGTTTGCTACAGAACCATAAAACAAAATGTACTATGAGCGGTAATTATGTTATCAATATCGGCCGTCAGTTAGGTAGCGGCGGAAAAGAAATAGGAGAGAAGTTGGCAGCCCGTTTGGGAATCAACTTCTACGACAAGGAACTGATTAATCTGGCTTCGGAGGAAAGTGGATTGTGTAAGGAGTTTTTTGAAAAGGCTGATGAAAAAGCCTCGCAGGGTATTATTGGCGGACTGTTCGGTATGCGTTTCCCTTTTATCAGTGAGGGAGCTATGCCATGTAACAACTGCTTGAGCAATGATGCCTTGTTCAAAGTACAGAGTGATGTGATCCGTCATCTGGCAGCAGAAAGATCTTGTGTCTTTGTAGGACGTTGCGCAGATTATATTCTGAGAGAGCATCCTCGTTGCGCTAATGTTTTTATTTCAGCCTCTAAAGAAGATCGCATAGCGCGGTTGTGTGGCATGCATCATATTGATGCGGAAGCTGCAGAAGAAATGATCGAAAAAGCGGATAAGAGACGTTCGGAATACTATAATTATTATAGCTATAAAACGTGGGGAGCAGCAGCTACTTATCATTTGTGCATCGATTCTTCTTCTTTGGGAATTGAAGAGACAGTGCGGTTCATTGAAGAATTTGTAGTAAAGAAACTGCAGCTTGTATGACAGGATAGAAAAGCAGATTGAAAAAATAAATAAAGCCGGCGTATTCCATTTGGATATAGCCGGCTTTATTGTTTATATGCTAAACTTGATTTACATCATTGCTAATAATATCATCTGTCCCGTCAGAATACGGAGGAACATCGATAACGGATAAACTGTAGAGTATCCCACTGCCGGAGCATCTCCGGAGGTTGTTTGATTGGCATAAGCCAATGCCGGTGGGTCGGTATTACTACCGGCTATCAATCCCATCAGGGTGAAGTAGTTTACCTTATAATATAATCTTGCGATGGTGCCGATGATAAGTAGCGGGATAACGGTGATAAGGAAACCGGAACCTACGTATAGTAATCCGTCTCCCTCGACTACCGTTTGCACGAAATTGGCACCGGCATCTATACCGACACTGGCAAGGAAGAGAACGATACCGATTTCACGAAGCATCAGGTTGGCACTCATGGTTGTATAAGTCACTAAATGCAGCTTATGACCGAAACGGCCGATAAGAATTGCCACTACCAGCGGTCCGCCTGCCAAACCTAATTTTAAGGGAGTCGGCATACCTGGGAATGCAATCGGAAGACTACCCAGAAGGATACCTAAGAAGATACCAACGAAGATCGTAACAATGTTCGGTGTATCCAAGCGTTTTAACTGATTACCCAGTACACCGGCAACACGTTCCACTGCATCTTGCTGTCCTACCACCATAACGCGGTCACCTACCTGAAGTATCAGATTCGGATCGGCAAACAGGTCCATACCGGAACGGTTGATACGAGTGACATTGACCCCATACATACTACGGAAGTGCATAGAACCTAATGTTTTACCATTGATTTCCGGTTTGGTAACCAGAATACGACGGGAAACCATTGGGAGGTCTTGTTTTTCCCAGTCGAGCTCCACTTCTTTTCCGATAAATACTACAATTGCAGGAGCGTCTTCTTCCGAGCAGACGATAAATAACTGGTCGCCTATATTAAACACTGTTTCATGGTCGGGAATACTTACATGACCATCATGGCGAATTCGGGAGCAAACGAACTTACGGCCCAGGAAATTCTTGATTTCAATCAGCGTTTTTCCACTAATTGATTCATTGCGAACTTCCAGGCTCATCATGTGAGGTTTGTGGTGTGAATCTCCACTTTGGATTTTCAGGCTTTCTTCTTCTTTCGCCATATTGACACGGAAGATGTAACGGATGGCAATGATAGAACCAATGATACCTACCACACCGAGGGGATAAGCACATGCATAACCGAGAGCAATCTGCGGACCGGTATAATGCAACTGATTCAGAGCCTCATTGGCAGCACCAAGTCCCGGAGTATTTGTCACTGCTCCGTAAAGGATACCTACCATCATCGGCAGTTCTACCCGGTCGTTCCAGAGGTAATAAAGCCCCAGTGCGACAGCAATATTTAACACTACGATGCCTACAGCCAACAGGTTTAATGTCATTCCTCCTTTTTTGAAAGAGGAGAAGAAAGATGGCCCCACCTGAAGACCGATACAGAATACGAACAAGATCAATCCGAATTCAC